>OGRQ01002346.1_pt1 | contig 14193 bp, 14 predicted proteins | sample 1553521 | NCBI WGS metagenome assembly OGRQ01 (sample SAMEA2580088, study PRJEB22360) | human gut metagenome | biome: human gut; feature: human-associated habitat; material: faeces | place: Denmark | collected 2008/2010
ACGGCAAATTGTAGAAGCACATAGTGGTACAATGAAAATTGAAAGTGCGCTGAACCGCGGCTATAAAACAACTCTTATTTTTGACATTGGTATAGGCTGAAAAGAAACGGTAAAGACACTTCATTTCTACACATTTAAGCTGCCGAAAAGCCCATCATTTCAAGGCTTTTCCATCATGGGTGGCGGGCAGATAGGATAGATTATCTAATTCCCGCCAAAACAAGCTTCTAAATGCGTAGGAAAGCCCATAAGAAAGCGCCGGATGCGGCGGCCTGCTGGCCCTGCGTCCGGCGTTTTCTCATATCCAAATATGAATTATAAAGTTTAATCTTCCTGCATATAGCAACATTCCATTGAGAAAATATGAAATATACAATGTAGATGGGTGGTGCTATATGGCAAATATCAAAGATTGTCCCGGCTTTGAAACTTTCGGCGCGGATGTAAAAGAGGCGCGGAAAGTCAAGCAGTTATCGCGTAAGACGCTGGCGGAACAGGTCAACATCGACTGGCGCTATCTTGCCAACATCGAAAATGACGGCACGATTCCCAGCCTGCCGGTTATCATACAGCTTATTAAAATCTGCGGGCTTCCCGTGGAACGGTATTTTAACCCGGAGGTCATGCGGGAGGAAAGCGCACAGCGGCAGCGGGTCAGCCACAAACTGAAACTCTGCCCGGAGGAATTTCTGCCGGTCATTGAGGGCGCGATTGACGGGGCCATTCAAATTCAACAGAAGAATGACGAAACGGAGGGTGCATGACAACCCTCTGTTTTGTTTTTGGGAGGACGCAGAACTGCGCCCTCTCTTTTTTTGTGCGGTTTTCGGAAAAAACCGGGATTTTGCGGGTATTTCCTTGGGGTCAGAACGCTTTTTAGGGGAAGAAGAACAAAGACAGCAAGCATAGGGAGTGTAGCCACACTCCCGGCAAACGGCTTCCCGTTTGTATCTTGGGGAAATCCCCAAACCCCTGAATGAATGGAGGTGCGAAAGTGGCAAACCGAAAACGAAAGTTTGTGCTGCGCGTCCCGGTGACGCCGGAGGAACGGGCGCTGATCCAGCAGAAGATGGCCCAGCTTGGCACAAAGAACTTTTCCGCCTACGCCCGGAAAATGCTGATTGACGGCTATATCGTCCATATCGACACCGGCCCCGTCCGGGCGCAGACCGCAGAGCTGCAAAAGATCGGCGTCAACATCAACCGGATTGCAAGGCGTATCAACAGTACCGGGACTGTGTACGCGCAGGACTTGGAGGACATCAAGGGGGCGCTGGCACAGATATGGCAGTTACAAAGATCCATCCTATCAAGTCAACGCTGAAAAAGGCGCTGGACTACATCGAGAACCCGGACAAGACCGATGAAAAGCTGTTCGTTTCTTCCTATGGCTGTTCCTATGAAACGGCGGATATTGAATTTCAAATGCTGTTAGATCAGGCGTACCAAAAGGGCAACAATCTGGCCCACCACCTGATACAAGCCTTTGAACCGGGGGAAACCACGGCGGAACAGGCCCATGAGATCGGGCGGCAGCTTGCCGATGAAGTGCTGCAAGGAAAATACCCCTATGTGATTACCACCCACATTGACAAGGGCCATCTGCATAACCACATCATTTTCTGCGCTGTGGATATGGCGAACCAGCGCAAGTACATTTCCAACCGCCAGACCTACGCCTTTATCCGGCGCACCAGCGACCGGCTGTGCAAGGAACACGGCCTGTCTGTGGTAAAGCCCGGCAAGGACAAGGGCAAGACCTACGCCGAGTGGGACGCACAGAAAAAGGGCAAGAGCTGGAAAGCAAAACTGAAAATCGCTATCGACGCGGCTATTCCGCAGGCCAAAGACTTTGACGGTTTTCTGCGGCTCATGGAGGCGCAGGGATATGAAGTCAAACAGGGCAAGTTTATTTCATTCCGCGCCCCCGGACAGGAACGCTTCACCCGCTGCAAGACCTTGGGGGAGGATTACACCGAGGAACGGATCACCCAGCGGATCAAGGGTATTGCCATCGACCGGGGGCCGCGCAGAAGAAGCGCCGGGGAAATCTCCCTGCGGATCGCCTTGGAGGACAGTATCAAGGCCCAGCAGTCGGCGGGCTATGCGCGGTGGGCGAAGCTGCACAACTTGAAGCAGGCCGCCAATTCCTTAAATTTCATCACAGAACACCAGATCGACAGCTATAAGGGCTTGGAAAGCAGGCTGGCCGAGATCAGCGAGGCAAACGACGCGGCGGCCTCCGCCCTAAAAGACGCGGAACGCCGCCTTGGGGATATGGCGCTGCTGATAAAAAACCTCTCCGCCTACAAGCAGCTCCGGCCTGTGGCGCTGGAACTGCGAAATGCCAAAGACAAGGCCGCGTTCCGGCGGCAGCATGAAAGCCAACTGATCTTGTATGAGGCGGCGGCAAAGGCGCTCAAAGAGGCCGGGGTCACAAAGCTCCCCAACCTGTACGCCCTCAAAACCGAGTATAAAAAGCTGGACGCAGAACGGGAACGGCTGTCCGCACAGTACAGCGAAGCGAAACAGAAATTGAAAGAATACGGCATTGTCAAACAGAATGTAGACAGCATTTTGCGGACAGCGCCGGGAAAGGAGCATACGCAGGAACGATGAACATACCGAGAATGAGTTACCCCCAATACCGCAAGGCCCGCAGGCTCACCCATGAGTGCTGCAACTACTGTAACGGGAACTGCCTCCTGCTGGACGATGGGGAGGAATGTGTCTGTGTGCAGAGTATTTCCTATTCGCTGCTGTGCCGGTGGTTCAAGGTGGCCGTCCTGCCGCTGGACGCGGCCCTGTGTGCCGAAATCACCAAAGGCCGGGACGAGATCAAACGCTGCGCCGTCTGCGGGGCGGCGTTTACACCCAACTCCAACCGGGCCAAATACTGCCCGGATTGCGCGGTGCAGGTACGCCGGAAGAAAGAGGCGGAACGCCAGCGGAAAAGATACCTCCTGTCTACGCATTTAGGGCGATAAAAGTCCACGGAAATCAAGGGTTTTTCCGCATGGTCGGCAGGCAGGTGGATAAAGTTATCCTGTTCCCCTCAAAACAGGGTTCTAAATGCGGGAAAATGGACAAAAAAGAAGCGCCGGGACAAAGATAACTTTTCAGTTCTTTGTCCCGGCTGAATTTTGGCATGGACACTGATTTTGTGCAGTGCTATAATTTGAGTAAATAAACGAGATCGGGGTGATTATCCATGAATGAAAGAGAAAAGATTATCCGGCGTTGGTTTGATATGTGGTTGGAGCAACAGGATTTTGGAATAGATGAAATTTTTACAGAGGATGTTCTATATACAGAAAGTTGGAGTCCCCAATATTGCAATCGAAAAACTGTGAAGCACTGGTTTCAGGAATGGAATACCCGTGGCAAAGTCGTTGCTTGGGAAATTAAACAATTCTTCCACAAGGAAAATCAGACAATCGTTGAGTGGTATTTCAAAAATGAAATGGACAATGGGAGCATAGAAGAATTTGACGGAATCTCTTTGATTGAGTGGACAGACGAGAACAAAATTAAGTCATTAAAAGAATTTGGGTGCAATCTGAATCATTATAATCCCTATGAGCATAGTGATACGCCCCAGTTTAGAAATGCAAAGGCAAGCTGGTTTTGATTTGTGCTTTGTTGCAAAAAAGAAGCGCCGGACGCAGAGGCTTTGACAGCCCCCGCGCCCGGCGTTTTGCTTATTCGTCTGTGAAGTGGAACCGCTGCGCCGCAAAGTCGGCGTCGCTCATGGCGTCCAGCTTATTGACGGTCTGGCAGGCCAGCGCCGCCATTTCCTTGTCCATGTCCGGCAAAGCTGCCCGGAAATTTGCCGCCGTCCTGTGGCGGTCGGCATTGTGGTACAGACAGATCAGGTTTTCTTCTTCCACGGTGAAATACATTCCTCATACCTCCATTTCTTTTGATTTTTCCCGCGCCGGGGGCTTCTGTTTCTGTTCCTCCTTGGCGGCGGCAAGCTGCGCCCGGATGGACGGTTTCTTTTGTTTCTGCGTCGTCCTGCGGGTCTGCTTGGGCTTTTGGGCCTCCGCCTTGGCTGCCTCGGCCACATCCAAAAGGGAAATCTGTTCCCCGGCTTTTGCCCTTGCTTCCAGTTCCTCCATAGACGGGGCATTGTTCATCATGCCGTCGATCATGTTGTAGTTCTGCTCGGTGGACATTTCCGCCGTCTTGATATGGCTTTCTGGCTGGGCGGGGATGGCAAAGGCCCTTGTGCCGTTTGCCATAATAAGATACCTGCCGTCCTCCGACTGATGGTGGAATCCATACCCGGCGGCCTCCATCTGTTCCCGGCTCCTGTCGGTCAGATAGAAACGGCCCCTTGGCGTCTGGATTTGTTCGCCGGTCATGCACTCGTCTGGCGTGAGCTGTTTTTCCGGCTGGGCGAAGAACTCCGGCACCTGCCGGTAGTCGGCCCCCTCGTCCACATAATAGGCGGTCTGTTTCCCATCCTGCCGGAACACCACAATATCCCCCATTGAGAGGGAATGTCCCTTGTAATCGGCGGGATGTTCCATGTTGAAGCGGCGGTAAATCTCGTCCAGTGTGGTGTCCTTGTCCAGCGGCGCGGTGTAGATAAGCTGGTAATTCTTCCTGTCCACCGAAAGCCCGTCCGCCTGCAATTCCTCATAAGAACGGTAGCGGAAGTCGCGCCCCTCCGGGCCGGGCGGCACTTGGTAGATGGAAAAGTTGGGCTGCGCCGGGGCCTCATAGTCAGAGGCAATATATTCCTCCATCGTCAGCCCGGCAGCGGCGGCCTCCTGTTCCAGCTCTGCCTCGATCTGTTTTTTGTAGTCCTGCAAGCTCTGGTCGAAGTCGGCAAGCTGCGGCGGCTCCGGCAAATGGTACTGGCCCTGATTGAGAAGCGGGCGGCACTCCTTTACATAGTCTAAAACTGCGTTGAAATAAGCGGTCTGTTCCGGCGTCAGGGTTTCCCCGGATCGCAGGGGACGCCGGGCCTCCTGCTCCATAGCGGCCAGATTGCAGTGCAGCTCCATATACGGGACAAACTCATGCAGCAGCATATCCCGCTGGGCTTTGTCCGCCTCCCATGCCTCCGGCCCCTCATGGTGCAGCACATGGTTTTTCCAGCTTTCATCCTGCGCGTAGTATTCGTGATAGCCCCGGATATGCTGGATCAGGGAACCGTCCCCGTCGCCAAAGTCCTGCCGTCCCTCGTAGCTGTCTGGCTGGCCCTGCATGGTAAAGTCAATGCGGAACTTGGTCTTGTCGTACCAATGGCCCGTATAGCCCGGCTGCTCCCGTTCATGGCGTCTGGCGCTGTCCAGCTCCTTGAAAACGGCCTCGGCTTCATGCAGCGGCATTTGCTGGCCGTCTTTCAGATGGGGGCTTTCGCTCCAAAGGATCGTGACAACCGGCTCCGCTGCCGGATTCTGTACGATCTGCCGCTGGGCGTTGGCAACGGCAATCTCACTTTCGATCTCGCTTTTCACAAAGGAATCCATCTGGCCCTTTTGCAGCTCGTAGCCTTGTTCGCACAGGCGGTTGATAAGCCCGATTACTTTGTCGGTATCGCCCACGGCCTCGGCATAGGCCACAATCAACTGCCGTTCCTCGCTGCCCAAACGCAGGGCGTTTTTCTCTGCCAGTTCAATCAGAGCGGCGGCCCGGTCAGCCGGGGACGCCTCCGGCATGAACGGTTTCCCATTCAAAAGGCCGTCGATCCCGTTCCACGCCTGCGGCTGGGGAATGGCGTTGGCCTGTTCAGCGGCTTCCAGAAAACCGTCCATCCTGTCGCCGGTCAGGGGTTCCATCGTCCCAGCCGGTAGCTCATGGATGGCAAGGATTTCTTTTCCGGCTTCCACAAAGGGCAGGTCGGGATTGTCAAGCTGGCCTCCGTTCAGTTCCTTGTAGTCGGGGCCGTACAGTGTGTAATCGTAGCCGGTTTCCGATGTCTGGATATACAGGTAATCGCCGCTTTCCAGACGGTAGGCGGCCTCCTGCGGGGCTTTGGCCTGTTCCAGTGTTCCATCCCCGGCAATGGTAAAGCCCTGCGCCTGCGCCGCCTCCTTGGTTCCCTGCGACACTTCGCCGGTGGATTTCAAATCCGCGTCAATGAGGGTTTGCAGCATGGCTTTTACGCTGTCGGTCATTTCCTGCTGTTGCTCCGGGGACAGCTTGGAAAATACGCTGTCCGGGTCTGGCTGCTCGGCGGCCCGTTCCAGCGGCGCGGCCTGCGGCTGCTCCTGCTGGGTCTGCCGTTCTTTCTGAAGCTGGGCAAGGTGGCCGTCAATGGTGGTAATCAGCTCATGGGCGGTGGCCCGGATGGTTTCAAGGGAGGCTTTCAGCTCTTTCAAGTCCTTGCCGGAACTCCAACCGGCCACATAGCCAAAGGAATAGTCGGAGGTGTCCAGCCCGTAGTGCTGGCAGACGGCATAGGCCACGCTTTCGGCCTGCACCTCACGGGTGCGGCTGTCGGGGCGGTCGGCCTGCTCTATGGCCGGGGCTTCCGGGTCGATGGCGTGGAGCTTGGAATGGGCGATCTCGTGGATAGCCGTCTTTAGGGTCTGTAATTCGCTCATGCCCTCCTGAATGGCGATCCGCTTTTCCGTCAGGTGGTAGTAGCCGTGGGAACCGCCCGGAATATCCTCAAAACCAATGGGAACCGGGGAGGTCTGTTCCAGCGCCTTGAAAAATTCCCCGTAGCGTTCCACGCTGCCGGTCAGTTCTTCCACGCCGATAGAGGGCAGCGGTTCTCCCTCGGTCTGGCTCACATCAAAGACGGAAACGATCTTAAAGGCCGGAACCTGTATTTCCTGTACTTCGGTAACAGGCTTTCCGTCCTTTCCCATCACCGGCCTGCCCTGTGCGTCCAGCTTTTGCACTTCCTTTTTTGCCTTGAACGGGGCCGGGGCCAGTATCTTGATGGCCTTTTCGCCTTTCTTCACATTGCGGTGAAAATCGTCTTTCCACTTGTTGTAGCCCGCCACAAGCTGTCCGCCCTGCATGGCGATCAGGAGGGTGTTGTTGAAGCTGTAACTGTGGAACTTGGACATGGTGGTGAGATAGGCTTTGTAGCGTTCACTCTCGAAAAGCTCCTGTATGCCGGTTTCCAGCCGGTCGGTGATCTCTTTCATGCGCTCGGCGCTGTTCTGGCCGTTTAAGAGAATAGGAGTGACAGGCTGCGGGGCCTTTGTAGGCGCTGCCGCCTCCGGCTGCACCTTGCTTTCCTCCCGCAGAATTTCCGGCGCAGGATAGACCATCACCCGGTATTCCTCCGGCACTGGCTGGCCCTCATGGACGCGCTGCCATTCATCGCCGCTTTTTACCAGATAGCCATAATCGGTAAAAACACCATGCTCTGTGTTGGCAATATGCAGGCCAAAACGGGGCAGGAAAATCCCAGCTTTCCATTCCTCCGGCATATCCACCATGCCGGAACGGTTTAGATAGTAGTCGCCCAACTGTCCTGTGCCGGTGACATCCGGCAAATGCACATAAAAGTCCACATTTTCGGGATAGTCGATAATCTGGCCGATATTGTGAAAATCACTCTGCGGACTTGTCAGGGCGGCGTTCAGCTCCATAAGTTCGGCGGCGTCCAGCTTTTCCAATCTTGCGGCAAGGAAGTTTAATTCATCCATGCCTGCGGACAGCACCATATCACGGGGCAGCTTAATAGGTCGCTTCTGTGGGCTTCTATACCCATATAGAAAAAAGTCCTGTGGATTGTCGGTGCTGATTCCGATTTCCCGCAGGGCTGCTTGCAGTTTTTCGGTTGTGGTCGGCAGAGAAAACCATAGGCCCTCTTTGCCTTGCTCATAACGCTGTCGGTTATGAAGCAGTACGGAAAACACTTCGCTCATTGAATCGCTCCTTTCACATAATATAAGGGTTTGGGGCTTCCCAAAAGAGAAAATCCCCGGCCCGGCAGGTGCGCCGGGTCAGGGATTTTGCCGGGAGTGTGGCTACACTCCCTATGCTTGCTGTTTTTAGTTTTTGCCCCTCTGTTCCACGCGGTAGTTTACATACTTTCCGCCGGTATCGGCCAAAAGCACCGTCCCGTCATAGGTCTTGCCGGTTTTCATGGAGCGCAGGCCCTTTACCTTTGCTTTTCTGTCTTTAAGGAGTGCGGCGGCGATCTTCGGGGTGAACGCCTTGCCCCGTTCCTCAAAAAATCGGTCATTCTTCCACATGACAAACTGGCAGCTTCGGTTTCCGCAGTAGTAGTTCTTTTTGCCCTCATAGACGCTTTCCCCGCAGCGCGGACATTTGCCGATAACCACACGCTCGGTTTGAAACAATTTCTGCGCGTCCTCGCTGATCTGGGAGTAGTTTGCAATCAGGCCCCTTGTCATTTCTGCAATGCCAGCCATGAAGCCCTCCGGGTCGGCCTGCCCCTTGGCAATGGCCGTCAGCTCCGTTTCCCACTGTGCCGTAAGCTGGGGAGAGGTCAGCACCTCCGGCAGCACGCAGGCAAGGTTGTGGCCGTCCTTGGTGGGAAGTAGCTGTTTGCCCCTGCGTTCTACAAAGCCCATCTGCACCAGTTTTTCTAAGATGGAGGCGCGGGTGGCCGGGGTTCCCAATCCCTGCCGCTCGGCGTCCTCCGGCAGATCGTCCGCACCGGCGCGCTCCATAGCAGAAAGCAGGGTATCTTCCGTGTAGGATTTTGGCGGCGCTGTGAAATGCTCGGTGACGGCAGCAGTTACCTTGTCAAAGGTCTGACCCTCGGAGATCTCCGGCAGTTCCCGCGCAGGCTCCGGGGCGGTGTCGTCGGCGTCTGTTTTGAACGACGCCTTAAAGCGGCGGTCAAGCTCTTTCCAGCCGGGGGTCAGGATGGTCTTTCCCTTGGCGGTAAAGGTGTTCCCGGCACAGGTAAATGTGGCGGTAACAGCCTCGTACACATGGGGCGCGGCCACAGCGCATAGCAGCTTGCAGCACACAAGGGACAGCAGTTTCTTTTCCCCCTCGGCCAGCCCGTCAAAGCCTTTCTGCACAAATTCCATCGTCGGGACAATAGCGTGGTGGTCGCTTACCTTTTTGCTGTTCAGCACCCGGCCAAACTGCGGGGACAGGTCAAGTCCCGCCGCAAAGGGAAGCATAGGCCACAGGCCGGACACAAGGCTTTCCGCCGTTGGCAGCATATCATCGGTCAAATACTGGCTGTCGGTGCGGGGATAGGTCAGCAGCTTCTTTTCGTAAAGCTGCTGGGCATAGTCAAGGGTCTGCTTGGCGGTAAATCCAAACAGGCGGTTTGCTTCCCGCTGCAAGGTGGTGAGGTCATAGAGGCGGGGCGGCTGCTCCGTCTTTTTCTCCCGTGTCACCGACACACAAACGGCCTGCGCCGTTTCACAGGCGGCTTTCAGCGCCTTGGCGTCGTCTGCGTTTCCCATGCGTTCACTGGCCGCCTCCATGCCGCCCGCCGCGATCTGGACGATGTGGTATTTCTCTTTCTGGAAGCTGCTGATCTTGGCCTCCCGGTCAACCAACATTTTCAGGGTCGGCGTCTGGACACGGCCCACGGTCAGGGTCTTGTGGTAGAGGATGGAGAAAAGTCTTGTCGCGTTGATCCCCACCAGCCAATCCGCCTGCGCCCGGCAAAGGGCCGACTGATACAAGTTGTCGTAGTCGGCCCCCGGTTTCAGGTGGGCGAAGCCGTCTTGAATGGCTGCGTCCTCCATGCTGGAAATCCAAAGGCGCTGAAACGGTTTCTTGCAGCCCGCCATCTGGTAGACAAAACGGAAAATCAATTCCCCCTCGCGCCCGGCGTCGGTGGCACACACAAGGCCGGTAACATCGGGGCGCTCCATCAAAGAACGCAGGGTGTCAAACTGCTTTTTCTTATCGTCGGGAATGATATACTGCCATTGCTGCGGCAGAATCGGCAGGTCGTCATAGCGCCATTTTTTGAAACGCTCGTCATAAGTCCCGGCATCGGCAAGGGAAACAAGGTGGCCGATGCACCAGCTCACCAGATAGCCGTTTCCCTCCATGTAGCCGTCCTGTTTCTTGTCCGCGCCGATCACGCCCGCAATGCTGCGGGCGACACTTGGTTTCTCTGCAATTACTAACTGATAGCTCATACTTCGTCCTCCTTATTTCCATCTTCACTTGTCATATCCTCGTCCGGCTCCGGGGCTTCGTCCTCGTCGTCCTCGTCCTCGCCAAAGTCATACTCGGCCAGATCGTCATTTCCTGTGGTGTCAGCTTTTTCCTTTTTGAATTTCAGGAAGTAGAGGGCTGCGCCGCCGCCCAGCAGCACTATCACAAAGAACACCACAAGGCCGCCCATGCCGCTTGGCTTTTCCTCCTGCGGCTTTTCTTCCTCCGGCTGGGGCTTCGGCTCCGGCCCGTTGCAGGCGGTCAGGTTGTTTTTACAGACCGGGCAGGCCGTATTGACGGCCCCAGCTTGACATTTGGCCGTACAGTTGCAGACCTCCGGCTCTTTTTTTCCGTCCTCCAACAAGGCTTGCAGGTCGGCGTCATCCACTTGGTTGAGGAAATGCACCGCCGTTTCCTTATCCTCGTTGGCCCGGTCGATCAGGATGTAAAAATAATTCCCGGCCTTGGTGGTAACGGTGATAAGCTGCTTATCCCCGAAAAAATCATCCACCAGCGTGGCGTTGCCCTGCGGGGTAACAGGTACACCCTCCGGCTCCATGCCGCCGGTGGTAGGTTCTTCGGTTTCCTCCGGCACCTCTGCGGGGGCCTCGGTGGTTTCCGGCAGCGGCACAGGGTCAGGGTCAGCGCCCCCGGCGTAGGCGGTAACGGTCGTGGTCGCCATGCAGAGCGCAGCGGCCACAGCCAGCGTCAAAGTGCGGAACAGTTTAGATTTCTTCATGGGCGCTGTCCTCCTGTTCAAAGTCCGGGATCGGGGCCGGGGCTGCCTGCAACGCGCCGCCGCGCACAAAGGCGGCGAACTCCTGCGGGGTCATGTTGAGGCCGCGCACAAGCTGGACGATCTGCAAGTTTTCCTGTTCGGTCTTGGCCGCTTCCAGCTCCCGAAGCTGCTTTTGCAGCTCCGCGATCTTGCCCTTGATTTTCTCAATATCCTTTTCAATGCGCTCCAATTTGTTCATTGCCATAGTGATTTACTCCTTTCCAAATCGTTCCTGCCATGAGTAGTTGCGTCCCAATCCTTTTACGGTTTTTAGGTTGGGCATGGCGTTTGCTTCCAGCGCCAGCGCACGCTGATACAAGGCGGGATTGTGTTCTTTTAGATTCAAAATTTCCGGCTGCTTCATGCTGGGGCAAAAAAAGCAGGAGGATTTGCCCGGCTGCGGCAATCCTGCCGCCTGAATCACCCGGACGCAATCGCTCCTGTCCCAGCCCCATTCTTCAATCAGGGGATAATGGTTGTAATATTTCTTGTCAGCTTCATCAATTTTGCGGGAACGCAGATACCGCCGCATTTCCCCGGCGTCAAAACCGATAAAGCGGTTGACTTTGCCGCCGCTGGCCCAAACCTCCCGGCAGGGTGCGTAGTGGTTGCAGAATTTTTCCTGCGGCCCGATCTTGTGCTTGAGGGAACACCGCTTATGCCCGTAGGCAATGGACGGCAGGGTGCAGGAACGCAGACATTCCATTTCAAGGGTCAGACGGTTGCCCGCCCGGTCAACCTTTTCCACGGTAGTGATCTGCGGCATACCATGTTCAGACAGCCATTGATTCATGTACTGGATAAACTGATAGGTATGGGGATGTTCCGCCCCGGTATCTGCAAACAGAATCAGGTCAACCGGGATGTTGTGCTGATAAAGCCCGACAAGCAAGGCGGCACTGTTCGTACCGCCTCCAAAAGAAACAATGTTGATAGGCCCTCCTTTCTGGCGTTTAAGGCAAACGCCCGTAACAATAAAAATGCTGCTGCCAGTAGCTTGAATTGAGGTTCGTGTAGGAAATGGGGTCGCCGCAGTGCAGCATGACCGAATTTCCCACATACAGCCCCACATGGGACATCCCGGCAGTGTCGTAAGTGCCGACGAAAAATACAAGGTCGCCGGGCTTGGCCTGCTCCGGGGAAACGGGGGTGCAGATGTTGTAAAGCCCCTGCGCCGTCTGGCGTCCCACATTCCAGCCGGAATGATTGATCACCCAGCTAATGAAGCCGGAACAATCAAAGCTGGTGCTTGGGGAGCTGCCGCCCCACACATAGGGATAGCCCACATACTTTTCCGCCTCGGCGATCATGGCGGCAAAGGCTTCGTCCTTTAGCGCCTCCGGGGGGATTTCATAGTAGGTCGGCTCTTTCGGGGTGGAGGCATGGGGATAGCTGCCGTTGGGGAACAGGTCTGGCCGGTTGCCCAAAGTCTGCATATAGGCAGCATAAAAGCCCATCTGTTCCTCGGTGAGAATGTAGATGGGCAGGTGGGACAGGTCAAAGTTTTCCAGCTTCACATTGCAGATGTAATAGGTGTAGGGGACTTCCACGGTATAGGTGTTTCCCTCGCTGTCCGTCCTCGTTTCGGTGCGGTAGCGGGTTTCCGTTTCGATGGTCTGGGTCAGGATGTACTGCTTTCCAAAGAGCATGGCAAGGTCGCCCTGTACCTCCCCCAAAGTGAACACGCCGTTATGCAGCGCGGAGAGGATGGAGGTCAGCACATAAGGGTCATGCTTGATCTCGTCCAGATCGAAACGGTATTCGTCATAGCCGGGGTGCAGGCTTTCGTAGTTGTCAAGTTCGTGCTGCAAGTCTGCTTCCAGCGCGGCATAGGCGGCTTCGGCTCCCAGCATATCGCTGTCCTCGGAGAGATAGGAGGTGGCGGCAAGGCCCGTCCCGGTGCTGCCAAACATGGCGGTGCAGGATTGCAGGCCGCCCATCACCAGCAGGAGCATGAGGCCCACGCCGCCGACGATCAGCGCCCCTTTCCAGTGCCGGGCGGCAAAGGACGCGGCCTGTCTGCTTTTCTCTGCGGCTTTCTTGGCTGCGGCAGCCGTGGTCTTGGCGGTGCTTGCCGCCCCCTGTGCGGTCTGGCCCGCCGCCCTTGCTGCCTTGGCATATTCCCGCTTGATGTGCTGTTTCTGCCAGAAGCGGGAAACGGGGTTCTTGGCCGCCTGCGCCAGCTCCGGGTTGTCCCGCAGGGATTTTTGATACGCAAACTCGGCGTTGGCGGCGATGGACTTTCTCTCGGCCTTGGCTGCGGCCCGGTAGGGTTTGAGCTTGTGGCTGTGGTAGCCCTCCTTGACTTTCCGCGCCCCGTACTTTGCGCCGCGCTCTGCCAGTTCTTCGGATTTGTGCGCCCCCTCAACGCCGGAATTGTCCTTTTCAACGGAATGTATCTTGTTGTGGACGAAAATACCCGCTTCCTGTGCGGGGCGGGATAGCGGGTTATTGTGGGGCTTATTCTTTCCTATGGGCTTTTCCTGTTCCTCAAAATGTAGGCGGGTCTTGCCTTTCCCGGTGGCTTCATCAAAGGTGCGCTCCCGTACAAGTTTCTTTTCTTTGGGGATAGCCGCCTTTGCCGCGTCCAGACGGTCGGCTGCCCGGTTGGATTTTTCAATGTATTTTTCCAGTTCCGGGGTGGAAAGTTCTTCTTCGGTAAACTGCAAGCGGGACGACTTCGTTTGTGCCGCCGCTTCCTCCTGTGCTTTCCTTGCCGCTTTTTTGCTTGCCTTGCGGGTATGGGCTGCGTCGATATGCTCCATGACGCGCTCCGCTTTCCCGGTGTCCGGCTCTTTGGAAGCTCCCGGCACATGGGGCAAGGGAGAGGACGGGGAAGCCGCCCCTTGAAGCTGCGCCGCGTCCTGTGCGGCTTGCTGCTCCGGCGTTTTCTGGAAATCCGCTTCCTGTATGCGCTTGCTGATACGTTCGCTTTCTCCCGTGGTCTGGTTCTGCTCGGTCAGCCCGTCACGGGTCATTTTCTGCGTGATTTTATCGGTCGCTTTCAGTTCCCTCATAGGCAGTCACCTTCCTTTCCATAGGGGCAGAGAGCGCCGCAGGTACCGTTCTCGATCATGGCGATATAGCGGAAAATGGGATACGCCTGGGGCGGGCAGACCGCATTTCCCAATGTTTTCAGCCGCAGCGCCCGGTCATCCATGCGCTCGGTCATGCGGGGGACTCCTTCCGGCTCGGCGGCCCAAAGGATACGTCCGTCCATCCTTTCGGGAAGCCCATGAGCCATTCCACCCAATCCGGGTTCAGTGCTGCCGTTTCGGACACCGGCTGGTCCTGGGAGATGATCTGCGCCGACAGGGTCCCGTCCAACTTTTATC
>OGRQ01002347.1_pt1 | contig 14191 bp, 10 predicted proteins | sample 1553521 | NCBI WGS metagenome assembly OGRQ01 (sample SAMEA2580088, study PRJEB22360) | human gut metagenome | biome: human gut; feature: human-associated habitat; material: faeces | place: Denmark | collected 2008/2010
TTGGGGCCGCGTTCTGATTTTTCAAAGCCCTGCCAAGGGGCTGCAGAAAAATCAGCAAACGCAACCCGTAAGGCCCTGACCGCCAGATTCCGCCGCGGTTCCCAACCTGTAGGAATGTCTACCGGGAGGCTGCCGCTAAAATAGAAAATCCGAACCTTTTCTCGATAGGAGAAGTGTTCGGATTTTTTATATTCTTCGGAAAATTGAACGATTATCCAATCTTATGCGTAAGCCTTCCTCTCCCGGAATTCCTGTGGCGTCATATGATAAAGCTCAGTGAACTTCCGGTAGAAAAAACCAAGATTGTCATAGCCGACCTTTTGTGCGATTTCGTAGATGGGGAAATCTGTATTCGTCAGATAAAAGCAGGCCTGGCACATTTTTTGCAGGATGACCAGTTCTTTGAAGGTGCGCCCGGTTTCCCTTTTGATGAAAGCACTGAGATAATTGGGGTGGAAACCAAAATGGTCGGCGGTGCTCTGCAAGGTGACGGTTAGATAGTTTGCTTCCAGATAATCCAGAATATCCACGATCTTCCACTGGCTTTTGGCCTTTGGCGAAAAGCTCTGACTGCGGTACTGTCGAAGAATTTTGCAGAACAGCACGATCATATAGGCATCGATCATTTTGTCGCCGCAAATTTGCGGGTCATAGGATTCGCAGAGAATGCTTTGAATGACCGCATGGATCGGCGTCTCCTCCCGGTTGTGGAACAATAGATATTGGTCGTGAGCCGCCTCTGAAGAAAGGGCGTTGATCAAAAAACCGTTGATGATACCGTTGTTGCCCAGACGCTGCAAAAAGCCCTGTGTCAGATATTCCTTTTTCATCTCAATCGTAATGACGATATCGTTTTTGCCCAGAGGCTGGATGCTGTGGGGGACATGAGTATCCAGCATACAGATATCGCCTTGCGCCATCTGTATGCTCTGACCGTTGATTATCTGGGTGCAGTGTCCGGAATACACATACAAAAATTCAATCACCGAGTGGATATGCTCTGGAATGACGGTAAAACGGGATTCCTTATTGACACAAACCGAACGATTTTTCAAAAGGCTTCCGAAATTGAACTGGTACATCTCCCGCCCGTTATAGACCACTTTGGGGATATTGCGATAGCGGGGCGAAAGCTGCGGTGGCTGTTCGCGGAGATGCCGCTGCTCCGATTCGGTGTACTGAAATAGAAATATTTCCAGCTGTTGATTGGTCATGGTATCACCTCAAAGCAAGCATATCATATTAAGTTTGGTAAGTTAAGTCCTTTTTTGTGGAAATTGAAAACTTTGTCGAAATCCGGTATGATAAGGATGCCGGCAAGAGAAAGAACGAATGCAGGCTGCACGCATTGGGAACATCCAAGCGACAGCAGCCAGAATAAAACTGCGGTGCCCCGCACAAGGAGGACTTTTTCATGGGTACAACGTCAAAATCCGAATACACCCAGCTCTGCACGGAAATTCTGGAAGCTGTGGGCGGAAGCAAGAATGTAAAGAACGTATTTCACTGCATCACCCGGCTTCGCATCGTTCCGGTCAACCGCGATGCGGTAGATATGGAAAAATTGAGTAAAGTCAGCGGCATTCTGAAGGTCGTAGAATCCAGCGGCCAGATCCAGTGCGTCATCGGCACTACCGTGCCGGAAGTGTACGAAGAGTTTCTTGCAATGTCCGGTGTGGCTGCCGGCGGTTCTGTGGAGGCAGAGCCTGCCACGGATGATGTGCCGGAGAAAAAGCCCAACATCATCACCCGGGGTCTGAATACACTGGCATCCTGTGTGACGCCCGGTCTGTATGCCATTGTGGCAGGCGGTATGATCAAAGGCATCGTCTCTCTGCTCACTGCGATCGGTCTGGTATCGTCCAAGTCGGATATCATCACCGTGCTCAATGCTGTGGGCGATGCACCCTTCTACTTTATGCCGTTCATCATCGGCTACGCAGCAGCAAAGCGGTTCAAGGTCAAGGAGATCTTCGGCATCATGACTGCCGGTATCCTGATGTACTCCACCTTCCTCTCGCCGAAAGAAGGCATTATCGGTTATGCCTTTGGCCCTATCAATATCCCCGCCTATAACTACAAGGGTTCTATCTTCCCGGTTATTCTGTCGGTGTGGATCTTCTCCATCATTTTCCATCTCATCGACAAGCATATGCCCAAAAATCTACGCATCGTCTTTTCCGGTGCGCTGTCTTTCCTGATCTCTGCACCGCTGTTTCTGGGTTTTGCCGCTCCTCTGGGCAACTGGATCGCCAAGGGCATGACCAGTGGTTTTGCATGGCTGTTCACCCACGCTGGTCCGTTTGCAGGTGCGCTGTTCTGCGGCATCATTCCGCTTACCATTATCTTTGGCATCAAGGGCTGGTCTGCTGTAGAGCTGCAGAATCTGGAAGTTCTGGGTCATGACTATATGCTGCCCAACTTCTTCTACTCCAATCTGGCTGTTTCCGGTGCTGTTCTGGCATGGGCACTCAAGCAGAAGCCCAGTGAGCAGCGTTCTGCCGCTATTTCTACCGGCTTGGTCTGCATCCTTGGCATTACCGAGCCTGCCCTGTACGGTATTGCACTGCCGGAAAAGAAGCCTCTGTATGCTGCCATGGCAGGCGGTGCCATTGCCGGTGCCAGCGCCATGCTGATGGGTGTTGTGACCTATGCGTTCTCCATGCCCGGCATCACCAGCATCGCCACCTATGTGGATGGCGGCAACAACTTCTTTAAGCTGCTGATCGTTATGGCAATCGCATGGATATCCGGCTTTGTGATCTCCTTTGTGATGAACAAGAAGGAACAGTAAGAAAGGAGCGTATCATGATGAAAACAGGTTTTCCGAAAGACTTTCTCTGGGGCGGTGCTATGGCATCCTCTCAGGCAGAAGGTGCGTTTTTGCAAGATGGCAAAGGGCTGGATACGCAGGATCTGCGGTATTTCGACCCCAATTGGACGAAGGAAGAGCGCACCCAAAAATCCAACCGCCGCATGAACGACGAAAAATTCAAGGCCGCTCTTGCAGACCTTGAGGATCTGGAGCATTATCCGTTCCGTCATGGTATCGATTTTTATAACCGCTGGCAGGAAGATCTGGAGCTGTTTGCGGAACTGGGCATCAAGGTGTTGCGCACCTCCATCTGCTGGGCACGCATCTTCCCCAATGGCGATGATGCACAGCCCAACGAGGCAGGGCTGAAGTTTTACATGGATCTGTTCGATGCCTGCCATGCCCATGGCATCAAAGTATTCGCTACCATTCTGCACTACAATATCCCGCTGCATCTGGTAACAGAGTACGGCGGCTGGAAGAGCCGCAAGACGGTGGAGTGCTATGTGCGCTACACCCGCACCCTGTTCGAGCGTCTGGGTGACCGGGTGGATTACTGGCTGCCCTTCAATGAGTTCAATGCCGGCAAGTTCAACCCCTACAACGGTGTATGCCTGATCGAAGATCAGGAAGAGGACTATCAGAACGCAATCTTCCAGTGCCTGCACCATCAGTTCATTGCCAATGCACTGACCATTCAGCAGGGACACGAGATCCTGCCCGGCAGCAAAATCGGCGGCATGATCGCCCGATTCACCACCTACCCTGCCACCTGCAAACCGGATGATGTGATGCAGATGATCCTGGACGACCAGTATTCCAACTGGTTCTATCTGGATGTAATGACCCGCGGCAAGTACCCTGCCTATATGGAACGGTATTTTGAACAGCAGGGCATCCGCATCGACTGGAAGCCCGGGGATGCTGAGATCCTGAAAAACAACAGCATCGATTTCGTAGCATTTTCCTACTACTTCTCGCAGGTGTCTACGACCGAGCAGGGCTGGGAAAAGACCAGCGGCAACCTGATCATGGCCAACAAGAATCCGTATCTGGAAACCAGCGAGTGGGGCTGGCAGAAGGATCCGGTAGGGTTGCGTGTCACCCTGAATCAGGTGTACGACCGCTACCAGCTGCCCGTATTTATTGCCGAGAATGGTCTGGGCGCTGTGGATAAGGTAGAGGCCGATGGCTCCATCCATGATCCCTACCGCATCGACTACATCAAAGCCCATGTGGAGCAGATGAAGGAGGCTGTCAAGGACGGCGTGGAGTTGATTGGCTATACCATGTGGGGCTTTATCGATCTGGTCTCCTGCGGCAGCATGGAAATGTCCAAGCGGTATGGCGTGATCTATGTGGATCAGGATGATGCCGGTCACGGCACACTGGCTCGCAGTAGAAAAGACAGTTTTTACTGGTATCAGAAGTGCATCGCCACCAATGGTGAAGACTTAGAAGGCTAAATGAAGGCCGGAACCGCAGGCAGGAAACTGTCTGCGGTTTTCGGTGTGTTCAGGGAGGGAAAGTTTTTATGAACGAACAGACAAAAGCGCAGGTGGAAGCTTATGCAGAAGAATGCCGCACCGAACAGCTGGAACTGCTGCGCACACTGGGAAAGATGCCTGCGCCGACCCGAAAGGAGGATTTTCGGGCAGCATTCTGCCGGGATTGGCTCCGGGCACAAGGGGCAGAAAATGTCCGCATCGACAGCGCTAAAAATGTGATCTGCAAACTGGGGCCGGACACCGAAGAACTGGTCGTTTTTGCCGCCCACACGGATATTGTGTTCCCAGATGTAGAAAATCTTCCCTTGCGGGAAGAGGGCGGCAAGCTATTTGCGCCGGGCATCGGCGATGATACTGCCAACCTCGTCAACTTGCTGATGGCTGCAAAATATCTGATCCAGAAACAAACCGCGCTGGAATATGGTGTGCTGGTGGTGGCGAATGCCTGCGAAGAAGGTCTGGGCAATCTGGACGGTACCAAGGCATTGTTTGCCGAGTACGGCACCCGTATTCAGGGGTTCTATTCTTTTGATATCTATATGCCGCTTTGCTGCAGCAGTGCCGTGGGTTCTTATCGGTATAAGATCACCTGTAAAACGCCCGGTGGTCACTCCTATGCAAATTTTGGCGACCCCAGTGCCATTCAACTGCTGTGTGGACTCGTGAATGAACTGTACCAGATCCAGCCACCGGTACGTTCCCGTACCACCTATAATGTAGGGCGTATCGAGGGCGGCACAACGGTCAACTCCATTGCACAGCAGGCATCCATGCTGTACGAGTTCCGTTCTACCGCACAGGATTGTCTGGAAGAGATGGAAGAAAAATTCCGTCGTGCTGTAGCGCACTGGAATGGCAGAGGCGGCGATTTTGAGGTGGAGCTGCTGGGCATCCGTCCCGGCAACGGCCCTGTTGACCAGAAAAGACTCGGTCAATTCACGGAAAAAAGTAAAGAGATTGTTCGCGCCTTCACAGGCCGTGAGCCTGACGAAACGCCCAACTCCACGGACAGCAACATCCCGCTGTCGCTGGGTATCCCGGCCAATACCATTGGTACGATAGATGGCGGATCGGCGCATACCCGGCAGGAGTGGGTGGACATTGCCAGCTTGCCCACAGGACTGAAAATCGTTCTTGGGCTGATGCTGGAGTATCAGAAAAATGATTGCTTTTGAAATAAGCATGGGGTGTTCTGGCGGCAGTAGGGGGCTGTTGCAAAATAGCTCCAACGAAAAAAATGAGATAGACTTCCCCGAAAGGGGTTACCTATCTCATTTTTTGTTGTAAGCTGAGGTTGTGAAAAAACAGATACAACAGAAACAGTATTCCCGACAAAATAAACTGCCAAACAAAAAGCCCCCGCATTATGATGCCAAGCAGGATCGTAATGCGGAGGCCGCTGTTCTTTCAGAACAGCACAAAGGAGAAATTATGAAAATGCAGTAAAGGTTATCCCATGGTCACCTGCACCTCTACCACAGCGCCTTCTGGTGCCAGCGGCAGCAGGCTGCCCTCAATGGGCTTGCCATCCACAGCGACGCTCTTCACACCGTACTGGACTGCAGCGGTATTATCCACTGCAATGTGATAGGTTGCTCCCCGGTAGCGGCGGGTAACGGTGAAGCCGCCCAGCGTGTGTGGGATACAGGGGTCTACCTTCAGGCCGTCCAGCGTGGGCTGGATGCCAAGGATATACTGGCTCACATTGAAGAAGGTCCATGCGGCAGTGCCGGTCAGCCAGCTGTTCTTTGCTTCGCCAAAGGTGGGGGCATCCTTACCGGCCACCATCTGGCTGTAAACATAGGGTTCGGTGCGGTGGATCTCGGAAATATCCTCGATGTAGGCCGGGCATGTCTTGCGGTACACCTCAAAGGCCCGGTCGCCATGCCCCAGAACGGCTTCGGCACAGCTGATCCACGGATTGTTGTGGCAGAAGATACCGGCGTTCTCCTTGTATCCCGGAGGATAGCTGGAAATTTCGCCCAGATTGAGCTGATAACTGGTGTATGCAGGTTGGTGCAGAACCACACCGTACTTGGTATCCAGCCGTTCCTCTACGCTCTTCAATGCCTGCGCGGCCTGACCGGTCTCCTTGCCAATGCCAGCCATAACGCACATGCCCTGCGGCTCAATGAAGATCTGGCCCTCGGTGCACTCCTTGCTGCCAACAGGCTTGCCAAAAGCATCGTAGGCGCGGCGGAACCATGCGCCGTCCCAGCCAGAGGTCAGGGCCGCCTGTTCCACGCCGTCCACGGCCTTGCGGGCCGCAGCGGCTTCATCGGCAAGGTTCAGGTGGTCGCACAGTTCGGCGTACTCGTGGCCGTACTTGACGAACATGCCCGCAATGAACACGCTTTCGGCCACAGGGCCTTCGCTGGGACCGGTGATCTGGAAGCTCTCGCCCGGGTGCTCCGAGAAACAGTTCAGGTTCAGGCAGTCGTTCCAGTCGGCGCGGCCAATGAGCGGCAGGCCGTGGGGGCCAAGGTGGGTGACGGTAAAGTTGAAGCTGCGGCGCAGATGCTCCATCAGGCTCTGTGCCTTGCTGGCATCATTATCAAAGGGCACCTGCTCGTCCAGAATAGACCAGTCGCCGGTCTCGCGCAGATAGGCGGCAGTGCCGGCAATGAGCCACAGCGGGTCATCGTTGAAGCCGGTGCCGATATCGCGGTTGCCTTTCTTGGTCAGAGGCTGGTACTGGTGGTAGGCGCTGCCATCCTCAAACTGGGTGGCGGCGATATCCAGAATGCGCTCCCGTGCGCGGGACGGAATGATGTGTACAAAGCCCAGCAGATCCTGACAGCTGTCGCGGAAGCCCATGCCGCGGCCGGTCCCGCTTTCAAAGTAGCTGGCCGAGCGGCTCATATTGAAGGTGACCATGCACTGATACTGGTGCCAGATGTTCACCATACGGTCCAGCTTTTCCTCGCCGGATTCCAGATGGTAGGTGGAGAGCAGAGCTTCCCAGTGGTCGGCCAGCGCCTTGCGGGCCGCGTCCACCTGTGCATCGGTGGCATAGCGTGCGATCATGGCGTGGGCACGCTCCTTGTTGATGACACCGGGAGCCGTGAACTTTTCTTCCTGTGGGTTCTCGATGTAGCCCAGACCGAAGAGGATCTTCTTTTCCTCACCCGGTGCAAGGGTGACATGGATGTGCAGCGCGCCCACCGGTGCCCAGCCGTGGGCGATGCTGCCGGAGCAGTGCCCGGCGGACGGCCTGCGGGTCTGCAGGGCCGCCATACACACCGCAGAAGGCATCGCGGGTGGTATCAAAGCTGGTAACGGGCGTATTGCTCCAGAATACCGCATAGTGATTGCGGCGCTCACGGTATTCCGTCTTATGGTAGATGATGGCCGGCTCCACCTCCACCTCGCCGGTGGAGAAGTTGCGCTGGAAGTTGGAGCTGTCGTCAATGGCATCCCACAGGCAGAACTCCACATAGCTGAACACATCCAGCTCTTTTATGGCATCCGTCTTATTTTTCAAAGTCAGGCGGTCCAGCTCACAGGCATCGCCGGTGGGCACGAACAGCTCCTGCGCAGCGGAAACACCGTTCTTCTCACCCTCCAGAATGGTATAGCCCAGACCGTGGCGGCAGGCGTAGCTGTCCAGCTCTGTCTTGGTGGGCTGCCAGCCGGGGTTCCAGACGGTATCGCCATCCTTGATGTAAATGTGGTGGCCGTCCATATCCAGCGGGGAGCTGTTGTAGCGGTAGCGGGTCAGGCGGCGCATCCGGGCGTCGCGGTAAAAGCTGTAGCCGCCCGCCGTGTTGGAGACAAGACTGAAGAAATCCTCGCTGCCAAGGTAGTTGATCCAGGGCAGGGGCGTGCGCGGGGTGGTGATGACATATTCTTTGCGTGCGTCATCAAAATGGCCGAATTTCATAAATGCTTCCTCCTTATCAGCTGCCGGTAGCCCCGGCGGCATCGCTTTTGCGAAAACGATTAAGGCAGACGATCAAAGCATTCTCTTTGCTTCTAGCATAGCCCAAGCAGGCCAAAAAAGCAAGAGGATTTTCTAAAAAAATTCTGAAAGTATCTTTCATAAATACGTATGTTTTCATGATTTTCAGAAAATTTATTTCAAGCACACTTTTTGTGCTTCCTGTAAGCGAAACCGCTGAAACACAATTTATAGGTAATATTATATACGGCGAAAATCGTAACGAAACCGCAACGAAAATCTTTTGATTTTAACCGAAATGTAACGAAACCCATCCAAGATGCACAATTTCGGTTCTTCAGAAACGAACAAAACGCCAAAATTGAGTCAAAAGCAATGAAAGTTATTCTTTTGAGCTTGATTTTTCATACAAAATACGCTATCATGAAATTGCGAAAACGATTAAGGACTTGACGGAGAACATCCCCCGTAAAACGTTCTTCGGAAGGAGGCAAACGAGCGATGCCGTCCCTGAAAGATCTGGCAAAGGAATGCGGCGTATCGGTGGCAACGGTCAGCAAGGCGCTGAACGACCAGCCGGATATCTCGCCTGCCACACGAGAACGGGTGCGGGCCGCAGCGCACCGTATGGGCTACCTGCCCAATGCTGCCGCCCGTTCCTTGAAAACAAACCGTACTTACAATCTGGGCGTTCTGTTCGTGGATGAACGGCAGAGCGGCCTGACCCACGAATACTTTTCCGCCGTGCTGGATAGCTTCAAGGTGGAAGCCGAGAAACACGGCTACGACATCACCTTTATCAACCACAATATCAGCGGCAAGAGCATGAGCTACCTTGAGCACTGCCGCTACCGCAATGTGGACGGCGTGGTGATCGCCTGCGTGAACTTCTACGAGCCGCAGGTGGTGGAGCTGGTGAACAGCGAGGTGCCGGTGGTCACGATCGATCATGTGTTCAATAACCGCATGGCGATCCTCTCGGATAACGTTTTCGGCCTGAAGGCACTGGTGCGGCAGGCATGGGCCTGCGGCCACCGCCGCATCGCCTTTATCCATGGCGAGCGCACGGCGGTGACGGAGAACCGACTGGCGGGCTTCTACAAGAGCTGCGCGGAGCTGGGGCTGCAGGTCCCCGAAGAATATGTGCGCTGCGGTGTGTATCACGATCCCGACTGTTGTGCCGAGGAGACCCGGGCCCTGCTGGCACTGCCCCAGCGGCCCACCTGCATCCTTTTTCCCGATGATTTCTCGGCCATGGGCGGCTGCATCGCTCTGCAGGAAGCGGGCCTGAGCATCCCGGAGGATATTTCCGTGATGGGATATGACGGCATTTACCTCTCCCGCGTGATGAAGCCCCAGCTGGTGACCTGGCAGCAGAACACCAAAATGCTGGGCCGGATGGCAGCGGATAAGCTGGTGCAGATGATCGAGCACCCCCGTGTGACGCTGGCCGAGCAGATCCCGGTGACAGGAAAACTGCTGGAGGGCGGCTCGGTGCGCAGCATCGAATGAATGGGTTGGATTTGGTTCCGGGCGAACCGGAGCCTTGAATTTGAAACGCTTTTTCACGAAAACCATTGAAGGAGGTTTTTCATTATGAGAAAGATTTCGCGTCGTAATTTCCTGCTGGCTTCCGGTGCAGTTACCATCAGTGCAGCGCTGAGCGCATGCGGCGGCTCCTCTTCTTCTACCGGCGCGGCATCCTCTGCCGCAGCCTCTTCCGCCGCTTCCGATGCTCCGGCAGCTCAGGGCAAGGTGCTGAATATCTGGTGCTGGAACGACGAGTTCCAGGGCCGCTTCAATAACTATTACCCCGAGGTCGCCTCCATCGCTGAGGACAAATCCACCACCACCCTGAAAGATGGCACCGTTGTCAAGTGGACCATCAACGCCAACGAGAACAACAACTACCAGAATAAGCTGGATGAGGCCCTGCTGAATCAGGACTCCGCCGCCGATGATGACAAGGTAGATATCTTCCTGATCGAGGCTGACTACGCACTGAAGTATGTGGATTCCGATTACGCGCTGGATGTCAAGGCAGACATCGGCCTGACCGATGCCGATCTGGCTGGTCAGTACCAGTACACCAAGGATATTGTCAGCGTGGACGGCAGCCAGCGCGGCACCACCTGGCAGGCGACCCCCGGTCTGTTCGCATACCGCCGCAGCATTGCCAAGGAAGTGCTGGGCACCGATGATCCCACCGAGGTGCAGAGCCATCTGTCCGATTGGGATAAGTTCAACGAGGTGGCTGCACAGGCCTATGCAAAGGGTTACAAGATGCTGTCCGGCTTCGATGATGCTTACCGCACCTTCTCCAACAACGTGGACGCTCCCTGGGTGGACGGCACGACCGTCAAGGTAGACCCCAACATTATGAAGTGGGTCGATCAGACCAAGGAGTACACCGATAAGGGCTACAACAATAAGTCCAGCCTGTGGGACAGCCAGTGGGCAGCCGATCAGGGCCCGAGCGGCAAGGTGTTTGGCTTCTTCTATTCCACCTGGGGCATCAATTTCACCCTGCTGGGCAACTCTCTGGAGACCCCTGTGGCCGAGGGCGGCAAGGAAGAAGTAGGCAACGGCATCTACGGCGATTACGCAGTCTGCGAAGGTCCTCAGCCCTATTACTGGGGCGGCACCTGGATCTGCGCGGCAGCTGGTACCGATAATACCGATATCATCCGCGACGTGATGCAGAAGCTGACCTGCGACGAAGCCATTATGAAGCAGATCACCCTGGATACGCAGGATTACACCAACAACGAGAAGGCCATGGAAGAGATCGCAAACAGCGATTATGCTTCCGACTTCCTGGGCGGCCAGAACCATATCGCCCTGTTTGCAGAGGCTGCAAAGAAGATCGATATGTCCAACGCAGGCCCGTACGATCAGGGCCTGAACGAGAGCTTCCAGACTGCCTTCAAGGATTACTTTACCGGCACGGTGGACGAGGATACCGCAAAGGCAAACTTCGAGACCGCCATCAAGGAAAAGTACCCCGAGCTGACCGATGTGGTCTGGCCCGCATAAGCGCAGCCGGAACCTGAAAACCTTTTGAACCGAATCTGAATGGGGCGGGCCGGACGCTGATCCCGCCCGCCCCGTTTTGCTTTGGGCAGTGTACGTCAGGAGGGCAGTTACTATGGGAGCAAAACCAAAGAAGAACGGCTCGATCAGCTATGCAAAGTGGGGCTATATTTTCATTGCACCGTTCTTCCTCATCTTTGCACTGTTCCAGCTCATCCCACTGGGGTCTACGATCTATTACAGCTTTTTTGAATATTACCGCAGCGGCCTGAAGATCATCGGCCCTACCTTTGTGGGCCTGAAGAACTACATCACCCTGTTTGCAACCGACCTGCCCAAATACTTTGGCAACACGCTGCTGCTCTGGATCATCGGCTTCATCCCGCAGATCGCCATCTCGCTGCTGCTGGCGGCCTGGTTCACCGACCTGCGCCTGAAGCTGAAGGGCCAGACCTTCTTCAAGACAGTCATCTACATGCCCAACCTCATTATGGCTTCGGCGTTCGCCATGCTGTTCTTTGCCCTGTTCTCGGATAACGGCCCCGTGAACGCTGCACTGGTGGGCATGGGCATCCTCAAGGAGCCCTTCAGCTTCCTGAACAGTGTCTGGGGCAACCGCGGCCTTATCGGCCTGATGAACTTCCTGATGTGGTTCGGCAATACGACCATCATGCTGATGGCGGCCATTATGGGCGTGGACCCCACCCTGTATGAGGCAGCGGAGCTGGACGGTTGCACCCCGAACCAGATGTTCTGGAAGATCACCATCCCGCTCATCCGGCCGATCCTGGTCTATGTGATGATCACTTCGATGATCGGTGGCCTGCAGATGTTCGATGTGCCGCAGATCCTGACCAACGGCAAGGGCGGCCCCGACCGCACCTCCACCACCATGATCATGTACCTGAACAACCACCTGTTCAGCAAGAACTACGGTATGGCCGGCGCGGTCTCGGTGGTGCTGTTCCTGGTGTGCGCAGTGCTCTGCGTGATCGTTTACATGGCCCTGACCAAGGAGGACGACGGCCTGAGCAAGGCCGAGCGCAAAGCCCGCAGGCAGGCGGCCAAACAGGTGAAGGGAGGAAAAGCATAATGTCACATGCAGTCAAGACAAGATCCGAAAAGGCGACCCTTGCGGCCCGCCGCACGGTGTGCTATGCGGCGCTGGTGCTGTTGAGCTTTTTATGCCTGTTCTTCTTCTATGTGCTGGTCATCAATTCCACCCGCACCCATTTTGAGATCCAGAAGGGCTTTTCCTTTCTGCCGGGAAAATCCCTGATGACCAACCTGAAAAACGTGCTGTCGGATGCCAACATCCCGGTGCTGACTGGTGTGCGGAACAGCCTGATCGTGTCCGGCTGCTCGGCTGCCCTCAGCGTCTATTTTTCGGCCCTGACAGCCTACGGCATCTACGCCTATAACTTCCGGTTCAAAAAGGCGGCGTTTGCCATCATCCTGCTCATTATGACCATGCCGACCCAGGTCTCGGCGCTGGGTTTCCTGCAGCTCATCACGAAGATGGGCCTGAAGAACAGTTTCATTCCCCTCATCATCCCCAGCATTGCGGCCCCGGCGGTGTTCTTCTTTATGAAGCAGTATCTGGATGCCAGCCTGCCCATGGAGATCGTGGAAGCCGCCCGCATTGATGGCGCAGGGGAGTTCTACACCTTCAACCATATCGTGCTTCCCATTATGAAGCCCGCTCTGGCGGTGCAGGCCATCTTCTCCTTTGTGTCCAGCTGGAACAACTACTTCATCCCCGCACTGGTGCTGGATACGGCAGACAAAAAGACCCTGCCCATCCTCATTGCACAGCTCCGCAGTGCCGACTTCCTCAAGTTCGATATGGGCAAGGTCTATATGCTGGTGGCCATTGCCATCCTGCCTGTGATCATTGTTTATCTGCTGCTGTCCAAGTTCATCGTCCGTGGTGTTGCACTGGGCGGTGTCAAGGGCTGAGCATTCCGTTCTCTCCTTTGGAAAAAGCACCCGCAGCCAGCAGGCCGCGGGTGCTTTTCTATCCTCTCGTGCTCAGTCGGCTTTGGCAATGCGCTGCATCGCGGTGGAAGCGACATGCTTCTCCTTGATGGCGCGGAGCTGGGCCATGTGGTCGGTGTTCACGTGGGCCTGCTGCTGGGCTTCGGAGTCCCACTCCTCAACGATGAGCAGCTCGTCCGGGTCGGCGGCGCTCAGGTAGTAATCGTAGCGCTCAAAGCCGTCCTCCTGCTGGACCTTTGCCAGAATGCCGGCAGCGGCGATCTCCTGCAGAAAAGCGTCCCGCTGGCCGGGGAGCATACGGTAGGTGACCAGAAGCATCATGTGTTCCATGGTGAAATCTCCCTTATCATGTTCCAATGTGTGTTCTCTTAGACAAAAGCCGCCGGAAATCGCTTCCCGGCGGCTTTTGCTTATTAGGAGGATCAAAAGATGATCCCTGGAGAACTTAGTTCAGGATGGTCTGCTCGGTCTCGACATCAAAGAGGTGGACCTTGTGCGGATCAAATGCAACGCGGACGGTGTCTCCGTTGCGTGCCTTGGAGGTGGGAGCGACACGGGCGGTCATCTTGTTGCCCTTGTACTCCAGGTACAGGTAGATCTCAGCGCCCATCATCTCAGAGACATCGACCTGAGTATCCAGCTGGCAGTCGGTGTGCTTTGCCATGAACTCGGGCTCATCGTCGATGTCCTCGGGACGGATGCCCATCTTGACCTTCTTGCCGACGTAGGAATCCAGCTTGCCGTCAGCGGTCTTCTCCTTGGGCAGGGGGATGAGGTCGCCGCCCAGATCGACGCTGTACTGGTCGCCCTTCTTGACGATGGTGCCGTCCAGGAAGTTCATCTGGGGGCTGCCGATGAAGCCTGCAACGAACATGTTGCAGGGCATATCGTACAGGTTCTGCGGGGTATCGACCTGCTGGATGATGCCGTCCTTCA
>OGRQ01002350.1_pt1 | contig 14182 bp, 12 predicted proteins | sample 1553521 | NCBI WGS metagenome assembly OGRQ01 (sample SAMEA2580088, study PRJEB22360) | human gut metagenome | biome: human gut; feature: human-associated habitat; material: faeces | place: Denmark | collected 2008/2010
CCGGCGGGCCCGCACCCGTGAGCCGGGCAGTGCTGGCCGGGGCCATTGCCCGGGAGCTGCTCTCCCTCTGCCCGGCCTTCGACTGTCTGGACGAGTACCGGGCCCGCTGTTTTGTGCCGGGCCACTGGGTCACTGTCTGCACCGGGGCCGAGACCTATGCCGCAAAGGCCCTTTCCATTGACGATGCGGGCCGTCTGGTGGTGGAGCGCGAGGGCGGCAGGCAGAATGCCCTGCAGCACGGCGAGGTCAGCATCCGGCCGACAAGGACAGGGTGAGGTGGATTTGCGAAGCAAAGACGGAGAGGGTGAGCCGCTTTTCTGGTTGTAATTCGTCGAATCTTATGATAAACTAAAAATATCGCCAGCAATGGCGGTAAAGGTGCTGTCTGCAATGCAGGTGGTCATGCTTCCACTCCCGGTCATTACATCCCCACGCAAGTGGGCTGCAGGTCTCCGGGAAACGGAACTTTTTTGAATAAGATCCTGTCCCGGAGCTTTAAGCGAAGGGAGGGATGTCGGATGTCTTTAGCAGAAGTTTGCGCACTGCTGACCGTCATCATCGGTTTGCTGACATTGATGGTCAACGTTGCCAAAGCCGCATTTGATGCTGGTTGGAAAATTTCTAACAAAGAACACGACAAAAACAAAAAAGATTGACCGCCCCAAGCCTTCCAAACTTAGCGGTCAATCTTTTTAACTGACTAGGAGTGGGAGCTGACCATTTGCAGTCAGCGCCTTTTCTATTTGTAGTATAGTCAATTTTCGGTGGATTGTCAAGGAGGAGAGGTCGTCCTCAAAAAAAAAAAAAAAAAAATTCCCAGTCAGGTGAAAGGATTCCTCATTTTTTGCATTATAGGAAGTAGAAGAGTATAAGCCCCCATACCACCCAGCCGGGAGACCGGCGCAAGGAAAGTGAGGAATCTCCTATGAAGAAACGACTACTCAGCCTGTTGGTGGCAATCAGTATGGTGCTGACGTTCCTGCCCGTGTCGGCCCTGACCGCAGCAGCGGAAGAGGGCAGCGGCGGTGCCAAACTCGAAATCGGGCAAAGCTGCTATCCCGTTCTGGACAACGTCCCTCACCAAACAGTCAACGGGCATGATATCTACACTGGTGATGGCTGGACTTACGATGCCGATGAAAATTGTAAAATTCTGACCCTGTGCCCCAGTGCGCCAACAAACTATGATTTTTTTGCCATTCACGTAGGGCACTCCATCACAACCGACTGTAACCTGGTAATTGGCGAAAATGCAACCGTTACGGATGGAAATTTTATGGCCTCTGTTACGAACAATGGCACTATCAAAGGCGGCATTTTTAAGGATGCTGTTACAAACCATGGCACAATAATCGGTGGCCGTTTTTTCTCTTCGGTCACCAATGAATCGGATGGCATCATTGAAAATGGTCAGTTTGGTGATTGGGCTTCTTCGCGCACCGTTACAAACAATGGCGGCACGATCAACGGCGGCACTTTCAAAGATGAGCTAACCGGAAGTGGCATAGAACCGGGTTATACCCTCACAGCAATAAACCCCATCGATTTTATCGATGTTTCGGTCAATGGGTATCGCAATTCATGCTATATCATCCCGAATCAAACATATCATGCTTCTGTCAGAATTGTTTATGTTTTTGACCATACTAGTGGTAGTTCATCACTCCCACCACTTGTTGTAACCATTGATAGTGCGCAGCACATGCTTCTTTCCGACTGGTGTGTGAGTGATCTCAAGATTGAGTTCGAGGATATCCGCGGAGTTTATGAAGTCACCTTCACCGCACCGCCTGCAAACGGCTCAACCGTAACCATCAGCCCGCTGACCCGGCTGGTGATTGAGAAAAGCGGTTACCCTGCCGTGGCACAGGATTGGAACGGCAACCGGGCGAATTATACCGGCGATGGTTGGAAGTTTGAAAACAACAGCCTGATTTTGGAGCCTACCGCCGAGAAAAGCTATGACTTTACCAGCCCCGACCTGAACCCCCATAGGGTGGCGGTGAACTGCTCGGTTGCGGTGAACAGCAACGCCACCATCACCAACGGCATTTTCCTGAAAGAAGTTACCGGCAGCGCCCTGAACGGCGTGTTCCTGAAAGTTCCCAATGGCTACGAGAACAGCGCCAAGAAAATTACCGTTTCTGATAACGGAAAAATCACTGCGCTGAAAATGAGCGGTGATACCACTGCGCTGGACAGCGCCGCCAATGAACTTTATGTGGTCGGCCAGCCCACCGGCACCCTGTATGTGACGCTGAGCAGCGGCAAGGTACGGGAAGTACAGTTGCCCCTTACGGCTGACCTTGAGCTGCAATTGAACGACCCGGCACCCAAACCCGAACCGGAACCGGAGACCTACACCCTGAAAGTGGTGGGCGGCAGCTTTACGACCGGCGGCAGTGATGCGCTGACCAGCGGCACCGTGCCGGTGGATGCAGAAGCAAAAGTGACCCTGAACCCGGATGCCGTGCCGGAGGGCATGGTGTTCGACCAGTGGACCATCAGTGAGGAAAGCCTGCTGGGCAACCCCAATGTGGCCTACAACGCCGAAAGCTTTACCATCCCGGCCAATGCGGTGGAAAACGGCAAGACCGTTACCGTGGAAGCCCAGTACCGGGAGGCCAGCATCGAAGATGACGGCCCCGGTATTCTGGAAACGGCTGCCATGATCGGCGTTGCCGGTACTGGCGCTGCCGTGCTGGGCTACACCGGCTACATGATCGGCACCGAGCTGTACCTGAACACCGTTCTGCCTGCCGGTGCGGCCATCCCCAACAACGCCGGGGAGCTGGTCCTGCTGCTGTGGGAAGCCGCCGGGACCCCGGCCCCCGCTGCTCTTCTCCCTGCCGATGCTGCCCCGGTCCAGCAGGCCCTTGCATGGGCCATCGAGAACCAGCTCCTCGCCCCGGATGTGTCTGCGGAGGATTCCGTCAGCCGCTGGGAGGTTATTCGGAGCTGGAATCAGCTAAAGGGGTAAGTGGCGAACCCTCTCAGTCAAAGCTTTCGGCTTTGCCAGCTCCCCCAAAGGGGGAGCCAAGGGCAATCCCAGATTTAGCAGCATCTGCCCTCTGTGATGTCTTGCCTCTCCCTTCGGGAGAGGTGGCATTGCGCAAGCAATGACGGAGAGGGTGAGGATGCTAACTAAACAGCGACCTCCCCGGTGCGATCTGCACTGGGGGGGTCGCTGTTATTGTTGCTTCAGGAAATATGTACCGCTTCCAGCACCCTGATGCCCTCCTGCTCCATCACGTCGCGCAGGGCCTCGAGGTAGCCGGGCTTGTCCACCTTGTTCTCAATGCAGCAGGTCAGCACGCCGTGCAGGCTGGTGACCTCCATTGCAAGGGACGCACCGTCCGGCAGCACCCAGGTCTGGAAATCGGTCAGGTACGCTTCCAGCTCCGGGCTGTGCGGCAGCAGCGGGCTGCCGATGTAGCTGACCCAGAAATCTGCCGGGAAGCCGCTGATGTACTCGCCCATCTGGAACACACGCTTCTTGATCTTGAGTGCGGCCTTCTGCCGGAACACCTGATACACCCAGCCCATCTGTTCGGTCATGCGGAACAGGCGGCGCTCCGGGGTCAGGCTTTCCCGGATCTCATGGTCGAGCCGCTTTGCAAAGCTGTGGAGCCGGGCCTGCGGTTCCAGCTGCAGAGACAGCTGAAAGGACGCAATGCAGTTGTACAGGGCATGCGGCACCCCCAGCGCCGCGCGGGTGTCGGCGGCATAGCTGTACACAAGATCGTTCTTTTCCAGATACCGCTGCGCTGCCTGGCAGGTCAGCCCCATGAGGGCGCTGAAGGGCTTCACGCCCTCCTTCTGCGCCAGATCCACAAGGCTCTGTCTGTCCAGCCGCAGCCGCTGAAAATGGGGCGTGCCTTCGTGGATCTGCAGCACGTCCTTCTGCATGTTGTTGGCCACCTGGCTCTCTGGGTAGCGGGCCAGCAGCTGTTCCACATCGTAGGGCGGGTCAGAGGCAAGGGGCTCGCACACAAAACCGGCGTTGGAGCGCAGGTTGCAGTAGAGCTTGAGCAGCAGGGTAAAAAAGGGCGAGCCACCCCGGCCATCGGCCAGGAAGTGGAACCAGTCCAGATAGACCGTGTTCCCCTCACAGCCCAGCGAGAAGAGATAATCGTTCGTCTCCTCGGGGATCTTTGGCTGGGTGCTGCCCTGCCGCACACGGCAGGGGGCGGTGTTGGGTTCCAGATGGGCCTCCCGCTTTTCCCACACCACATGGCAGAAATAATATTCTGCCAGCGGGCGGGCCGCATCCAGTGCCTGCTGCAGAAGGGCCGGGTCAACGGCCTCCTTCAGCGTGGCCTGATAGCGGCAGAGGACCTGATTTTCACGGTAATAGTATACGATGCCCTGAAACACCGCACGCTGCTCTGCATTCATCCGGAATTACCCCGCGTTCTCGGCCAGATAATCGGCCAGATCGCCGATGGTCACAAAGTTGCGCAGCTCCTTTTCGGGGATGCGCAGACCAAAGGTCTCTTCCAGATCGGCCACGACGGTCAGGATCTCCATAGAGGACAGATCCAGATCATCCATCATCACGCTGTTTTCGTTGACATCCTCGGGCGAGATCTCTGCCACATCCTCCAGAATTGCCAGGATCTGAGACATGATTTCTGCTCTTTCCATCAAAAAATCTTCCTTTCCGTGAGGGATTCTTTTATCGCCTGCAAGGGCGCAGTTTCAGTATGCCACGCGCCGGGCCGATTTAGCCAGCCGGCGGGGCATTCCTGTGTTTTATAATACCTGTTTTATGGAGGAAATGCAACACACCGACCGCCCGGTTTTGCGCTTTTTTTACAATTTCCGCGCTTACCTGCGCAGCAGCTTGCCCATGGCGTTGCGGGGCAGGGGCTCGGTGCTGAACTCCACCGCCGTGATCCGCTGGTACAGCGGCAGGGTACGGTTCAGCCCGGTGATAAAGGCCCGGACCTCCGCCTGCTTTTCCTCGGCACAGCAGATCAGTGCGCCGATCTTTTTGCCCATCTCTTTGACCACGCACTCCTGCACCTCAGGGCAGGCGTTGAGCCTTCTTTCCAGCTCCTCGGGACTGACGTTCTCGCCGGTGCCCAGAATGATCAGGTTCTTCTTCCGGCCCACCATGTAGTAATAGCCGTCCTCGTCCTCACGGGCCAGGTCGCCGGTGTGGAGCCAGCCGTCTTTGTCGATGATCTCGGCGGTGGCTTCGGGATCCTTATAGTAGCCCAGCATCACACAGCCGCCCCGGATGCAGATCTCGCCGGTCTCATCCAGCTTGTACTCGCAGTGGCTGTCCGGCTTGCCCAGCGCCCGGATATGGGGCTCTGCTTGGGCGTAGTTCACCAGACCATCGCCGCAGGTCTCGGTCATGCCGTAGCACTGGGTGATGTACATGCCGTTTTCCACCAGACCCAGCAGCATCTCGCTGTCGAACATGGCAGAGCTGCCGCAGGGGTTCCACAGGCCGTTCAGCTTATCGGCGCGGCCGCGCTTGACATCCTTGTAGATGCTCTCCATCAGCACCGGGGCCACGGCAATGGAATCGCTGTGCATCAGCCCCAGATCCCGGTAGAAATTCCGCAGATCACTGCAAAGGTTCAGGGCCCAGCCCTTGAAGGGCCAGGAGAACAGGCAGATAAAGGTGCCCAGATGGAACAGGGGCAGGATGGCAAAGTTGCTCAGGACATCGTTTTTGTCCTCGGGCAGCTGCCGGTGCTTGAAGTCCAGCAAGTGGTCGCCCATGGCAACGTGCATCTGCATCACGGTAAAGAAGTTCCGCTCTGCCAGCATCACGGCCTTGCTGCGGCCGGTGGTGCCGGAGGTGAACAGCATGACCATCAGGGCATTGGGGTCGATCTTCTTTTCCAGCCCGCCGGGCGCGGTGTCCTTCCAGACATCCATCGGCCGCAAGCGTTCCCCATACGCAGCCTCCAGCTGGTCACGGCAGCCGTAGTCCACCCCATCGTTCAGGATGAGGGCAGGCTCTGCCAGCTCCAGCTCCCAGCTCAGCTCATCCCAGGCCTTTTTCTGGTTCATCGTTACCAGAACAGCCCCGGCCAGCACAGCGCCAAAGGTATTCACGCCGTACTCATAGCAGTTCCGGCTCAACAGGACCACCCGCTTCCCCTCCACCTCCGGGATGTTCCGGGCAAACCAGGCAGCGGCGCGGCGGATATCCTGTGCATACTCGGCATAGGTCTTTTCCTTCACGGTGCCGGTGGCATCCTCTACCCAGCGGAACGCCACCCGCCCGGGGAATTCCTGCTCCATTGTCCGGGTGACAAGATCATAGACATTGTTTACCATGGTCTGCTCCTTTTTTCTCCCGTTTGATTTTACTTGCGCAGCAGCTTGCCCAGCGCGTTGCGGGGCAGGGACTCGGCGCTGCATTCTACAACGGAGATGCGCTTGTACATGGGCAGGGTGCGGTTCAGCTCGGTGACAAAAGCCTTCACCTGCTGCTGCTTGTCATCCTCACAGCAGACCACGGTGCCGATCTTCTTGCCCATCTCCTTGACGATGCACTCCTTGATGGCATCGCACTTGCCCAGCAGCTTTTCCAGCTCCTCGGGGCTGACGTTCTCGCCGCTGTCCAGAATGATGAGGTTCTTCTTGCGGCCGGTCATATAGTAGTAGCCTTCCTCGTCCACGCGGGCCAGGTCGCCGGTGTGGAGCCAGCCGTCCTTGTCGATGGTCTCGGCAGTGGCCTCGGGGTCCTTATAGTAGCCCAGCATCACGCAGCCGCCGCGGACGCAGATCTCGCCGGTCTCGTCCACCTTGACCTCACAGAAGCCGTCCGGCTTGCCCAGGGCACGCAGGTGGTCGCCCTCCTGGGTCACGTTCAGCAGGCCATAGCCGGCCAGCTCGGTCATGGAGTAGCACTGATTGATGTAGAAGCCATTCTTCACCAGATCGCTCAGGATGGCGGGGTCAAGGATGGCAGAGCTGCAGCTCAGGTTCCACAGACCGTTCAGGCGGTCGGCATGGCCGCGCTTGACCTCGTTGCAGATCATCTCCACCAGCACCGGAGGGGTAGACATGGCATCGCTGTGCATCAGGCTCATATCCCGGCGCAGGTCGCGGGCATCACAGCAGAGATTTAGGGTCCAGCCCTGCACGCCATAGACAAAGTAGCAGATGAAACCGGCCAGATGGAACATGGGCACCAGCGTAAAGTGGCTGAAGGTCTGGTCGAGGTACTGGGGTACCAGCCGCTCCTCATAGTCAAGGACGGACTTCAGGCCATCGATGTACATCTGGCAGGCGGTGAAGTAGTTCTTCTCGCTCAGCATCACACCCTTGCTGCGGCCGGTGGTGCCGGAAGTGAACATCAGCATCAGCAAACCCTCGTGGTCGATGCGGTTGACCATCTCAGCCTCAGGGGCAGCGGTCCAGGCATCCATGGGGCGGAGCCGAGCGCCGTAGAGTGCTTCCAGCTGGGCGCGGTAGCCGTAATCGATGCCGTCATTGAAGATGAGGTCCGGCTCCACCATGCCCAGCTCATATTCCAGCTCGGCCCAGGTCTTGCCCTGGTTCAGGGTCACGATGACAGCGCCTGCCATCATGGTGCCGAAAACGACCGCGCCATACTCATAGTTGGTGCGGCTCAGGATGACGATCTTCTTGCCCTTGGGCTCGCCCAGCTCCTGCTGCAGGTAGCCGGTCGCTTTGCGGATATCCTGCACATACTGAGCGTAGGTCTTTTCCACCACCCTGTCCTTGCCCTCCACATAACGGAACGCCACACGGTCAGCATACTTATTCTGCATCGCAGAGATCATATCAAAAACGGTCATCGGCATATTTGCCACGGTCACAACTTCGTTACAAGCCTTGTTTGCCATTATTTTACACTCCCTGTTTATTTTTGTTAAATTATTCCCTTTTGTTTCCGCCAAATGGAATCTTCTGGGCACTCTAGCCTAGAGTATACCGCATAGAGGGCTTAAATGCAAGATTTAATTGCACAAATATGCAATTTAAACTTGCAGTCAATCTGTGCACCCGGATGTAAATCCTGCCTTTTGTTGCGGGCAGGCCGTGAGTGTGGTACACTTTTCCCGGTATCCGCCCACCGTGCTTTCTCCCTGCGTTTGATTGACAGCAAGGGCAAAAAGCATTATACTTATTATAAATATCTCTAATTTTTAACATGATGCGCCAAAAATCCGGCAATTCTGCCATCCCGGGGCGGGGTGCGGCGCAGAGGAGGACCTTTTTATGGAGGGAACCAAACGCCGTGCCGCAAATTCGCTGGGCATGTTCGATCTGCTCAAGGGTGTCGGCATGCTGACCATCGTCTTTGCCCACACCGGTGAGCTTTACCCCATGGGCGATGCCAGCCACATCAACCCGCTGACCTTTTGCATGTTCGCCTACCGCGAATCCCTGATGGCGGCCTTTTACATTGCCAGCGGCTACGGCTTCCGCAAGCGCTCCATCGGCAAGTGTATCGACCAGCAGTTCAAAACGCTGCTCAAGCCTTACATCTATACAGGCATTGCCACCACCGTGTTCCATTTTATCATCCATTACAGCCTGTTCGGCAGCCTGCACAACGCCACCTACGAGACCTACAAGGTGCTGGGCGGCTTTGCACTGGGCCTGCCCCACACGGCCACCTATTTCGGCCAGCTGTTCTTCTCCTGCGGCCCCATGTGGTATCTGCTCTCGCTGATGATCGCATGGGTCCTGCTGGATCTCATCCTGAATATCTTCCCGGAGCAGTACATAAACTGGGCGGTGCTGGGTACCATGCTGTTAGGCTGGGGCATCTGCATCACCTGGGAGGCTCCTTTTTGCATCGGCCAGGGCATGGTCACTGTTCCGGCTCTGTATGTGGGACACCTTGCCAAGAAGTATAAGATCTTTGAGCAGCCCCTCTCGCCCCGTCTGCGCGGCGGGATGATCGCGGCGGCTCTGGCTGTGGCCGCACTGGTGCTTCTTACCAAGAGCACCGACTGCGTCTCGATGGCCGAGTGGACCCTCGGCCCCGTGAGCATCCTGCTGGATGCCGTAACGGGCCTGGGCATCCTTTCCATCGTCATCTGGTTCCAGCGCAGGGTGGAGAATGTTGTCACCCACGCCATTCAGGCCATTGGCCGCCGTTCGCTGTTCATCTTCTGCGTCCACACTGTGGAGCTCACGGCCATTCCCTGGTATCTGATGCCCCAGAAGTTTGCGGCTCACCCGGTGCTGGGCATGGTGCTGCAGTTCACCCTTTCGCTGGGCTCCACCCTGCTCATCTGCGAGCTGCTGGTGCGCCGCCGGGACCTGAGGTTCTGGCTCACCTCCCGCCGGGAGCAGAAGGCGGCGGTAGCGCCCCGTCGGCGCAGCGCCCGCACCGAAGCACCTGAGCGTCATTTTGCGGCAAAACACTGATTTTTTGCGGAGGGTGCACCCTCTGCTGAAGTGAAATAATATTATGAGGAGAATCCGGTTATGAACAACGCAGCTCCTGAGAACACTGCGGCTCTGCAGGAAAAGATCGCCGAGCTGGAACAGCAGCTCAAGCTTTCGGACGAAGGTGCTTCCCATCTGGCAGAGCGCTGCCTTGCCCTGGAACAGAAGGTGCAGTCCTACCTTGCGGCACACCCCCAGCGCGAGATGCATACTGACTCGCCCACTCTGCTGCAGCCGCTGCTCTATTATGATGCAGGCTTCGGCTTTTCGGAAAAGGACACCCTGACCGCGCCCGACTGCACCACCGACGAGCTGACCGGTGCTGTGACCGCGACCTTTGAGCTGCCGGTGGCTGTGCAGGCCCTGCGGTTCGACCCGGGTGAGCTGCCCTGCTGCATCACCAACCTGATCTTTTCAGACGACCGCATCATCTGCGTGCCCACCAACGGCCTGAACCTTTCCGGTGGAAGCACCCTGTTCCTGGGCGATGACCCCAATTACCGGCTGGAGGGCACCACCCACTACCCCGCCGGGATGAAGCTGGTGGTGAGCTATGGCTACTTCCCGCTGGAGACCCTGACGGACGAGCCTTTGTTCTGCGCCGTGCTGCAGGGCGTGCAGCAGCTCCAGCTGCGCAAGGACAGCGAAAAGCAGCATATCCAGCAGCTGGAGCAGAATGCCGCGGCCCAGCAGCAGATGATGGCCGCCCTGCAGCAGGAGATCGCACAGCTGCACCAGAAAAACGCCGATCTGCAGGCCCGGAGCACTGCCTACGAGACCTCGCTGGAAAGCGTGTTTTCCAGTAAAAGCTGGAAGCTCACTGCTCCCATCCGCAGCCTGATGCGCCTGTTCCACCGTGGAAACTGAGAAGCGGAACGGAGGAACAGCCATGTATAACAATTACACCCCCCTGCAGCAGCGTCAGCTGGCCCTGCAGGAGTACAGCAACACCCAGAGCACTTATCTGCTGGTCTGCGCATCGGCCCGCAGCACGGCCCTGAAAGCCACCCTGACTGACCAGCTCCACCGCAAGTTCCGGCTGGTGGACCGGCTGGAAGGAGAACTGACCGCAAGCGTGGACGGTGTGCTTCTGGCCGCTGAGGACGTGGAGCTGATGTCCACCGCTCTAATGTACTTTGCCAAAGCCCTGCAGGATGGGGCGGATTACGTCGTCTGCAATGCTGTGTTCGGCTTTGGCGGGGCGACTGCCCTCTATCAGAGTCAGCCGCTGCAGGCGCAGAACCGCTGCGCCGTGGTCAGCCGCACCCTGCTGGAGCGCTGCCGCGCCGCCGCCCATGACCCCGAAAATGTGCCTGAGCTGCTGGCGCTGGCCGCGCAGCTCTGCACTAAGCCCACTCTCATCCCGCAGGCCCTGCTCCACTACGAGCGCGGCATCTGCGCCGAGGATGCGTTTTCGGCCCATGGCAAACGTGCCTTTATTATGAGCCATGTGCTGGATATGACCGGTGCGCCCATCGTGCTGGTGAGTGCCGTGCCGGTGCTGCGCAGCATGGGGTATGAGGTACTTGTGCTGGGCCCCAGTGACGGCGGCTCCCTGCATCTCTTCCTGGATGCCGGGGCCTCGGTCATCACCCGGTCGTCCTGCCGCAATGTCTCCGATGCCTGGGGCATGGCCCTCTGTGCCGACTTCGTCATCGCCAACACGGTGGTCATGGCCCGGGCTGTCCGTGCCCTGAGCGGCACCGCTGTTCCGGTGCTGTGGTGGCTCCACGATGCCTTTGCAGGCTATCCCCACATTGCCCACCAGATCCCCACCCAGCTGGGAGAGAATGTCCGGGTCTACTCGGTGGGCAGCCACGCCGCCAACGCCATGCGTGCCGTGCGGCCCGAGTTCGAGATCCGGCCGCTCATCTACGGCCTGCCTGATTACGCGGCAGAGAGCTTTGTCCGCACCGATCTGGGCTACAACCGCGGCCGCCCGCTGTTTGCCACGGTGGGCTCCTTTGAGCGCCGTAAGGGCCACGATATCTTCTGCAAGGCCATCCGCCTGCTGCCGCCCGAGGTACGGGAGAAGGCCTCCTTCCTCTTTGTGGGCCAGGCCGCTGACAAGGAGATGATGGACTCCGTCCGCGCCCTGACCGCAGACTACCCGGAAAACGTGTACTACTGCAAGCGGCTCACCCGTGACGAGATCAAGAGCCTGATGGAGCAGTGCACCGGTTTGGTCTGTGCTTCCCGCGATGATCCCATGCCCACCTTTGTCACCGAGGGTCTGATCTTCGGCAAGCCGTCCATCGTATCGGAGCACACCGGCACTGCCGGGCTCATCTCCGAGGGGCGGAACGGCTTCGTTTACCACGACGACGACCCGCAGCAGCTGGCTGTCCTGCTGGAGCACGCCATTGAACACCCGGAAGAGCTGGCCTCCATGCGGACAGAATGCCGTAAAATGTACGAGCAGTATTATTCCAAGGAGGCTTTTGAGCAGACGCTCCGGGCTGCTGTGGAAGATCTGACAGCGAAAAAGTAACACAAAACCTCTCCGTCATTGCTTCGCAATGCCACTTCTCCCCTACCGGGAAAGCTGGCGAACGAAGTGAGCCGGAGAGGTTCTTTTTTATCATATCACACAAAGTGACGAGAAAAATTTTGTTTCAGTTCACAAAAGCAAGGCCCCGCTGTGTTATACTGCAAGCAGTATCGTGAAAGGAGCCTTGTCCCATGGAACAGACCAACACCCCCCAGCAGCCCTCCCGCAAAAAGGCGATCCTTTCTCTGCTGGTGCTGCTGGCGCTGACCTGTGTAGTGGTTTTCATCTTCAGCAGCCACTGGGCCGAGATCTCGACCGCGCTGGCCCAGCTCTCCTTCTGGCAGGTGCTGCTGGTGCTGGCCATCGGCCTGACATACCCCCTGCTTGAGGGAATCGTCTGCTGGCTCATCATCCGCTGCCGCCTGCCGGGCTTTACCCTGCGGCGCGGCTTGGATGCCGCCTTTGTGGGCATCTTTGGCAACGTGGTCGGCCTGGGTGCCGGGGCTGTGCCCATGGAGTCCTACTATCTCTACCACTGCGGCCTGCCGCTGGGCCCCGGTGTGGGCCTGATGACCCTGCAATATGTATTCCACAAGACCACCGTTCTGCTCTATGCCACTGTGATGCTCCTGCTGCAGCACCGTTGGCTCGCCGCCAACACCTCCGGCGTGATGCACTATCTGCCCGCCGCCTACTGCGTGGTGGCGCTGGTCATCGTGGCGCTGGTGCTGCTCTGTGTCTCGCCGCTGGTGCAGCGGCTGGCCCGCTGGGCCATGGGCTTTCTGCCCAAAACGGAACCATGGCAGACCCGCCGGGAAAAGTGGCTGGGCCGCCGAGAGCCGTCTCCTGCTGGCCGACAAAGGCCGCTGTGCCCGCATCCTTGCCGTGCAGACCCTCAAGCTGTTTCTGATGTTCACCCTGCCGTGGTTCTGCATCCGCTTCATGGGGCTTTCCTGCGGGCTGAGCTTCTGGCAGGTACAGCTGCTCACCAGCCTGATGCTCTTCCTTTCCAATGCCCTGCCCAATGTGGCAGGCATGGGCTCCATTGAAACAGCCTTTCTGCTGGTGTTCAGCAGCTTTATGACCAGCGGCGAGGCCATGAGCACCCTGATGCTCTTCCGCATCGCAAGCTACTATTTTGTGTTTGCCGCCAGCGCCGCAGGTACCTTTGCGGCACAGAAGCATCTGGAGAACAGTTGACATCCTGCGCATTCCGGCACTATAATGAAAGCGTACTCTTTGAAGATCTCTGGCCACCCAGCTGTGCGGCCCACCAAAGGAGAACGCCTTATGGAAAACAAAAGTCTCCGTTTTTATGCCATCATGGCCCTCTGGGTCCTGTTGTTCGTGCTGCTGTTCGTTTCCAACCGCCGCGTTGACCTGAAAACTGATATCAATAAAAGCACTTCCGTCTCTGTCAGTGTGGAGGATACCGTCAGCCTGAGCCCATCGGTGGTTACCACCCACGCCTATTCTGCGGGCGATGACACCTATCAGGCATTTTTCGAGATCCTGCAAAACGCGAGCTGCTACCAGAAGTTCAACCAGAATGCCCGCTCCTACTCCCACGACTACGAAGCGCATTCCATCACCCTGCGCTTTGCAGACGGTTCCAGCCAGAACCTGCTCTTCACCGTCTATTCGGACGGAGTCTGCCAGGTAAACGGAAAATTCGTCTCCCTCCGCTCCCCCAATGGAAACGCGGAGGCGATCTACCAGCTGCTGCGGGATGCGGTGGTGTAAAGAATGTTGTCCGCTCCCCGGGATGCGGCTGATCAACGACCGGGACAAAACAAAAATCGGGGCACTCAGGTGGTCAAGCTGAGTGTCCCGTTTTTGTTTTCATCTGCGCACAGTGCCGTACCAGAGCCCTGTGTGCCGCGCAGCGGATGCAGAGCAAACCAGAATGCTGCATCCTGCCAAGAAAAAGAGAATATGGAATGGAGGAATGGAACGGAGCGCTTGCAGACGCTCCGTTTTTTGGTGCATCGCGGTTAGAGTTAGCTAACCGCCGTTGCGAGAACAGAATACCATAGATGGTTAGTCTTGTCAACCCTCAATTTGCAATTTTTCCCGAAAAAGGTGTGCACCGCCAGGGATTCAGCGTTTTTTCTACATTCTGCCCAAAGAACCCCCCTTGCTTTGGAAGAAAACCCACTTGTTTTCTATTGCTTTTTAAGGTGGTTCTTGTTATTATAGTAACGCAAGATTTTGTGGGCAGGTTTTCATTTTTGTCTACACCTTGTAGTTGGGGCTGCTGTAACCGGCAGTTCAAGACCGTTTTGCCCCCAG
>OGRQ01002353.1_pt1 | contig 14175 bp, 12 predicted proteins | sample 1553521 | NCBI WGS metagenome assembly OGRQ01 (sample SAMEA2580088, study PRJEB22360) | human gut metagenome | biome: human gut; feature: human-associated habitat; material: faeces | place: Denmark | collected 2008/2010
ACAGGATCATCTCTATACTGATGCTGTCATAAAAACCGACCGAAGCGTTCTTGGTCGAAAAGCCGCCCGTAGCAATCGCCGCCATGGCATAATTGACCGATTCCAGAGGCGTCATGCCCGCAAAATAAAGACACCCTGCGCACAGGGCAACCAAAATGAAATAGACCGCCATAATGCGCTTGGCAATATAATTGAATTTCGGCATAAACTTGTCGTTCAAATCCGAATTTTCACGCTGGAAAATCTGCATGCCGCCGATACCCAGAAAAGGCAGCAGCGCCACGGCGAAAATAACGATGCCGACACCGCCCAGACCGTTAAGCATCGACCGCCACAGCAAAATCGAATCAGGGAGGACTTCCAAATCGGTAATAACCGTCGCGCCGGTCGTACTCAAACCGGACATTGCCTCAAACAAGGCATCTGCAAAACCGGGCGTGACGTCGGACAAAATAAAAGGCAGCGTCGCCAGCAGCGTCAGCGAAACCCAACTGACCGCCGTCAGCAGATATCCCTGTTGCAACGTAATCTTTTCTATCTTGGTGCGATTGCCCAAAAACAAAGACAGGCCGATAAACAGCGAAACGATTGAAGACGTGACGAACAACGACCAGTTTCTGCCGGTTTCCAACATGTCGACCGCCGCCGGAATAAGCATGGCCAGCCCCAGAACGCTTATCAGATAACCGTTAATCATTAAAACCGGCTGCCACATCTGCCTTGCCCTTTATAAAGCGACGTTGCGCGAAAATTCCTCGTCCACCAGCCGCTGGTTGATGCTGTCGTCGTCAACATAACACAAAGCCGTGGCAATGTCCTGATACGTATAGGCGACAATGTCGCAGCGAACGACTTTGTCTTTGACAAACTGCTCCAGATATTTTTTTGCTTCAATGCCTTTCGGCAGATTGGGATCGACATAAATGCCGTACAGAAAAATATAGGTTCCGTCGACAATGATTTCATTGGCGTTGCCCGCTGTGACGCACGCGTCGCCTTCGGGGCAGGAGTCGGCCAGCGACTGGCTGGAGCCGTCGCGCCCGGCGTATTCGTCCGTGATGAGCACGGTCTTGATGCCCGTCTGTTCGGACTTGCGGCAGTTCATGATGAGGTCGGCGTCGGGGTTGCCGAAACCTTCCTCGCTGATGACCACGGCGTCCACGCCCAGCATACGGGCCAGCTTTACCGCGTAGGAGGAACTGCGCTTCTTGTCCGCCAGCGTCACGTTTTCGTTGGTGATGATGACGCCCACGAAATTGAGATCCTTGCCGTGGTGCTCATAGAGGCTTTTGACCACGGGGTTGTTCAGATGGACATACGTATTGTTCTTGTCGCAGGCCGAGACGCAGTTGCCGGAGATGATCGCGCCGTCCATCAGTTCGGTAGGGCTGATCATCGTGGGCAGGATGCGTTTGGCGTCCACGCCGTAGACCCACGTGTCGTGCAGCAGGCCCTGCGACTGGAGCATGTACATATAGGCGACCTTGGGCAGGCCGGGATGCTGGTGCATGGCCTCGGCCAGCGGCGGGAAGTCGTAGGCTTCCACGCTGTCGGCGGCGGCGTCCTTGCAGGCGGAGGCCAGATAATGGGCGGCCTTGAGCCCGGCAATACGGTAGCAGGCCTCGCGCTGGTGGGGCTCCAGATCTTCGGCGGTGTCGAAGGACAGGACCACGTTGCAGGTCCGGGAGAACGGCGTGTAGTCCGCACCGGGGCCGGACATGTCCACGATGCCTTCCTGAGGGGCCACCACGCGGCCCGTGGTCAGCACTGCCATGCCGCCCAAGACGAGCGTTTTGCCTTCACCGGCGTTTTCCACATCGCCTATCCAGCCGGGGAAGACTTCGCCCGGGCCTTCCAGCTTGCAGCGGGGCTCGATGGCGTCCTTGACCGGCATGATGCGCACGTTTTCACCAGGGTGGGCCACGTCGACGGCGACGGCGGAAAGCCGGTCGTCCTGCAACAGCAGCGATGCCAGTTCATCCTTGTTGATGGTCAGCACGCCGCCGCTAACGCCCGTCTGTGCGCCGAAGGCCAGCTTGCCGACACTGATGCGGTGCAGTTCCAGTTTCACGTTACATCTCCTTGTGGTCCGGAAGCAGGCCGGGCGGGTACGCCATGCCGCTCCCGTTCGGGTTCGAAATGCTTTCGATACTGCCGCCCAAACTCTCGATGGTAGCACGCAGAAGCTCCACATCCACAAACGCGCAATCCTGCATCTCCCGGTCAGAAAGGCTCGCGGGCATACGGGCAGGATCAACATCATAGTAACGAGCCTGAGCCCGTTCAATGAGAAGAAGAGACGTGGGATCGATTCCGACCGGATGTTCTCCGGAGCGGACACGGGGGGTGAGGGCCAACGAACGGTAGGGCATCTGATGAGGCAGGAAGTTGCCGTACAGCGGGTGGTTGGCGAGAAGCCATCCCTTATGAATCAGGTCGCGCGCCGCGCGAATGACAGCGGCGGGTCACTCGGGAATGAACGTGATGTCCATGCCCGTGAGCGACAAATCCTGAAAACGGGGATTGTTGGTCAAAAGGATGGGGGAGAGCATACGCGTACCTGAGGTTTAATGGCACGCCCTGTCTCCACAAGCGGATTCAGCGGCACGAAGATGCGCGATTCTGGGACCTGAGAGTTTCGGCCTTCCGGCGTTGCCCCTTCGGTGCTTCCGCCTCCTTATAGGGAAGCGGAATCTCTCTCGCAGCACTTACCACGGTTTCAGGATGTCCGCTTGAGAAAAAAAAGTCAAGCTGGATTCCCCCGGAAGAGGGGCTTCTTCGTGCGCACAAGCAGCAAAAGGCACTGTTAATCAACGGGATGTGCTTATAAAAAAATTCACAAAATTTTTATAAGGCTCCGGATTCCGGACGGAGGAAGCCTTTTCTGTGCTCCCCGGACACGTTACGGATAAAGAGCTTGTCGTGAGAGAATGTTTTGTAACATAGTACAATATAAAATGTATCTTTGGTTGACCTCGTTGCTTGATAAAGATGGGCAGGGCGGGCCCGGGTATGAGCAGTATGTATATTTCATTCACAAAGGGCGCAGCCCCCACAAGCTGAGGCCGCCGTTTTTTTGATGTTTTTTCTTTCTTCGTCTGATGAAAGGTAATGGCCTCTTAAATAAAGCGGCTCCATGAGGCTTTTCTTTTCTATCCGGAGATAGCGTGGGGTTATAAAGTTAAAGGTGTGCTCCTTTGGCAGTACATGCGGACAACCGTACAACGCGTCGATTCTTAACGGATTGTCATGTGATATGCCTGTTGCATACGGATTCATGCAACATCTGAAAATCATAGTTATATTTTTGTGGAAACCTTAGCGTCGAAGGAAAAGGAGGGCGTTCTTATGCCTGATGAAAAAGATATCAGCAGACGCAGGTTTTTGCAGTACACCGGCCTCGTTACCGGCGCTGCGGCGGCGTTGGGCCTTTCGACCGTCTCCATGGCGGCGGAGCAGGGTGGAAGCGCTCATTCGGGGCACGCCGCGGCTACGGCCAATCCTTTGAACCGTGCTCGGATGTTCTTCACCAACGAGCTGGACTTTTCCACCTTGTCAGAGGCCGCCGAACGGATTTTCCCCAAAGACGAGCTCGGCCCCGGGGCCAAAGAGCTGGCCGTCCCTTACTTCATCGACAACCAGCTTGCGGGCGCCTACGGCTACAACGCGAGGGAATACATCGCCGGGCCTCACTTCAAGGGCGCCCCCACCCAGGGCTATCAGACGCCGCTTGTGCGCCGTGATCTCTTCAAGCAGGGCATTCTGGCGCTGAACAACGCCGCGCAGGAACGCTTCAAGAAGGATTTCCCCCAATTGAGCGGGGCAGAGCAGGATCAGATCCTTATGGACTGCGAGGCGGGGAAGCTCCCCACGCAGGGCTTTACCTCCGACTATTTCTTCTCCCTGTTGAAAAACGCTGTTCTGGCGGGCGCGTATGCCGACCCGCTGTACAACGGCAACAACAACATGGATGGCTGGCGCATGAAGGAGTACCCCGGGGCTCAGATGGCCTACACGTACCTCATGACCAGCGAAACGTTTGAGAAGGTGCCCCCCGTGTCCCTGTCCAGCATGGAGTAATCAAGGAGAACGACATGGCCAAAGAATTGAAAAAGGTGAATGTGGTTACTGTGGGCGTGGGCTTCACCGGGGGCATCGCCCTTGCCGAATGCGCCAAAGCCGGGCTTTCCGTTGTGGGGCTTGAGCGTGGCGACCGCAGGGGCGTGGAGGATTTCCAGGATATCCACGATGAATGGCGGTATGCCGTCAATTACGGGCTCATGCAGGATCTGTCCAAAGAGACGATTACGTTCCGCAATACGGAAGAAATGCGGGCCTTGCCCATGCGCAAGCTCGGTTCTTTCCTGCTCGGCGACGGCCTCGGCGGTGCGGGCGTGCACTGGAACGGCATGAATTTCCGTTTCTCTCCCTATGACTTCCAGATAAAGACCATGACGGATGAGCGGTACGGCAAAAACAAGCTGGGCAAGGAGTATATCCTGCAGAATTACCCCCTCACCTACGACGAGATGGAGCCGTATTATACGGCTTTCGAGATGGCTCTCGGGGTTGCCGGAGAGCCGGGGTATTTCGGCGGCAAGCGTTCCAAGCCGTATGCCATGCCTCCTCTGGTGAAAACGCCCGTTTTGTCCAAGTTCGAGACGGCGGCGAAGCAGACGGGATGCCATCCGTATATGATCCCGGCGGCCATCGCCTCCGAGCCCTATACCACGCCGGACGGCGTCACGCACAACCCGTGCATGTACTGCGGGTTCTGCGAGCGCTTCGGCTGTGAGTACGACGCCAAGGCGGAACCCAACAATACGTTCATCCCCGTGGCCGAAAAAACGGGCAACTGCGAAATCCGCTGCAATGCCAATGTGGTGGAGATTCTGAAGAAGGGAAACAAGGTCACCGGCGTCCGCTACATCGACACGCTGACGCTGGAGGAGTTCATCCAGCCCGCCGACGTGGTGGTGCTGTCAAGCTATGTGATGAACAACGCCAAGCTGCTCATGGTTTCCAAGATCGGCAAGCAGTATGATCCGAAAACGGGGCAGGGCACGCTGGGCAGGGGCTACTGCTATCAGATTACGCCCGGAGCGACGCTCTTCTTTGAAGAACCCATGAACCTCTTTGCCGGGGCTGGCGCGCTCGGCATGTGTTATGACGACTTCAACGCCGACAACTTCGATCACTCCGATCTCAAGTTCATCCACGGCGGCGTCATTTCGCTGACGCAGACCGGCAAACGCCCCATCGAGAGCAACGCCACCCCTCCGGGCACGCGCGCATGGGGTTCGGAGTTCAAGAAGGCCGCCGCGTACAACTTCAACCGTTCTTTGGGGATCGGGGCACAGGGAGCGTCCATCGCCTACAAGACAAACTATCTTTCCTTGGATAAAACCTACAAGGATGCCTACGGGTTGCCTCTTTTACGCATGACCTACAACTTCACCGATCAGGACCGCGCACTTTTCGATTACATCACCAAGAAAATCGAAGAGGTGGCCAAGGCCATGAATCCGAAGGCCATGGCGTCCAAGCCCAGCCCCAAGGATTACAATATCGTGCCGTACCAGACCACGCACAACACGGGCGGTACCATCACGGGCAAGAGCCCGGAAGACAGCGTGGTGAACTCCTACCTGCAGCACTGGGACGCCGAGAACCTGTTTGTGGTGGGTGCGGGCAATTTCCCGCACAACGGCGGCTGTAATCCCACGGGCACGGTGGGCGCCTTGGGATACCGCTGCGCCGAGGGCATCCTGAAATATTCCAAGAAGGGCGGAAGCCTCGTCTAGCGGGAAAGAGAGTCCTCCTTAAAGAAAGGGAGTCTTTCGGCATAAGAAAAGGGCGGAGCAGGTTCCGCCCTTTTCTTTTTACTGGAGCGGTTCACCCTCATCGCGGGTGAACATACGCCACATGACGCCCGTATCGGTGCGTTCGGGGACGACGCGGAGGATCGGGATGTCCTTCCAGATATACACCATGGACTCGTCGGGATAGACCTCGCACTGCATGTTTTGCATGATGAGATGGGGGGCCAGGCTTGCCGGGTCTTCTCCGAGCTCAAGAAGCTGTTCGCGGAGAAGCTCTTCCACGCGGGCGGCGACGCCTTTGTCGGTAGGGTAATGGGCTGACATCATAGATATTCCTGTTGGGGATGGATGATCCCCGCATACGGTACGGGCGGAGATCCGAAATTTTTCTGATAACGAATATAAAAAGATCGAATGGGTTAGGCAAGAGCAGGCTTCGGAAAAAAAGATTTTTGAAAGAAAATCGAAAAATCGCTTGACGGAGAGGGGGAACCTGCGTAGAAGCAGTTCTCGCATCACGTTGAAGGCGCGTAGCTCAGGTGGCAGAGCACTTCCTTGACACGGAAGGGGTCAGCAGTTCAAGTCTGCTCGTGCCTACCATAAGACTCCGAACAGGGAGGGAGGTTCACCTCCTTCCCTGTTTTTTTCTCGTTGTTATTGTTATTCGGATGAGCTCCGAAGCCAACAAAAAGGTGCTGTCATGCAAGTCTCAGTAGAAGGAAAAATGGTTGAGGTCTCCGACGGGGCGTCCTGTGCGGATGCTCTGAAAGAGGGATTGAGCGGAAAACGCTTCAAGGCGGCGATTGCCTGCAAGGCCGGCGATACGCTTCTGGATCTGACTGCGCCTGTCCCCACTACTACCGAGACTCTCACCCTGACTCCTGTTACTGCCGACACCCCCGAAGGGCTGGGCCTCATCCGCCATTCCGCCGCGCACGTCATGGCCGCGGCCGTCAAGAAGCTCTTCCCCGCCGCCAAGGTGACCATCGGTCCCTCCATCGAAAACGGCTTCTACTACGATTTCGACGTGGAAACGCCGTTTTCGCCCGATCAGTTCGAAGCCATCGAAGCGGAAATGCAGCGCATCATTGATGCCGCGGTTCCGTTCGAGCGGATGGACATTTCCAAGGCCGACGCCGTCAAGCTGTTCAACGATATGGGCGAGCCCTACAAGGTCGAGCTGATCGAGGGCCTCGAAGACGGGACCATCACTCTGTACAGGAGCGGCGATTTCGTTGACCTGTGCCGTGGGCCGCACATCCCGAATACCGGGTTCGTGAAGGCGTTCAAGCTGTTGTCCGTTGCCGGGGCGTACTGGCGCGGCGACGAAAAGAACCGTATGCTTTCCCGCATCTACGCAACGGCCTTTGCCGATGCCAAGGATCTCAAGGAATACCTGAACCGTATCGAAGAAGCCAAGCGCCGCGACCACCGCAAGCTCGGCAAGGAACTCGATCTGTTCGCGTTCCATGAGGATGTTGCCGCCGGTATGGTCTTCTGGCTGCCCAAGGGGATGTTGCTCCGTACGATCCTTGAAGATTTCCTGCGCCGCGAACACATCAAGCGCGGTTATCAGCTCGTGCAGGGCCCGCAGGTTCTGCGCCGCGAGCTGTGGGAACAGTCCGGCCATTACGCCAACTACCGTGAAAACATGTATTTCACGGAGATCGAAGGCGACATGTACGGCATCAAGCCCATGAACTGCGTTTCGCACATGCTCATTTACAATGCGCATCTGCGTAGCTATCGTGAATTGCCGCAGAGGTATTTCGAGCTCGGCGTCGTGCACCGTCACGAAAAGTCCGGCGTGCTGCATGGCCTGCTGCGTGTGCGCCAGTTCACGCAGGATGACGCGCACATCATCTGTGCGCCCGAGCAGCTGGAAGATGAAATCATCGGCGTCATCGCGCTGGTCCGCGACCTGATGGCGTTGTTCGGTTTCCAGTACCGCGTGGTTATTTCCACCAAGCCCGCGAAGGCCATCGGCTCCGACGAGGCTTGGGAACTCGCCACCAACGCCTTGATCAAGGCTGTGGAACGTGCGAATCTGTCCTACACCATCAACGCCGGGGACGGTGCCTTCTACGGCCCGAAGATCGACGTGAAGGTGACGGACGCCATCGGCCGCGAATGGCAGCTCTCAACCATCCAGTGCGACTTTACGTTGCCGGAACGCTTCGAGCTGGAATACGTGGGACAGGATGGCGAGCGGCATCGCCCCGTTATGGTGCACCGCGCCATTCTGGGGTCGCTGGAACGTTTTATCGGGGTGCTTACCGAGCATTACGCCGGAGCTTTCCCCACTTGGCTCGCTCCCGTGCAGGCCAAGATATTGACTGTTACCGACGCACAGAACGCCTTTGCTGAAGAAGCCTGTGAGGCTTTGATGAAGCAGGGCATCCGTGCGGAAGTTGATACGCGCAATGAAAAACTGGGCTTCAAAGTTCGTGAGGCTCAGCTTGCCAAGATTCCGTATATTCTTGTCGTCGGCGACAAGGAAGTGGAAGCCCGCAGCGTCAACGTCCGTCTGCGTACCGGAGAAAATCTGGGCGTGAAGTCGTTGGACGAAGTGGCGGCCTTGGTGCAGGAAGACTGCGCGGAACCGTTCAAACGTGGAGGGATGAGCTATCGCTTCTCTTAATGCAAAGCCTCGTCGGGATGTACCCCAAGACGGCGTGCGCCGGAACGAACAGATTCGTGCCCGTGAACTGCGGGTAATCGGCCCCGAAGGGGAACAGCTTGGTATTCTGGGCCGTAATGAAGCCATTGCCATGGCCAAGGAACACGGTCTTGATCTGGTGGAAGTCGCCGCTACGGCCGATCCGCCGGTCTGTCGTGTGATGGACTACGGCAAGTTCAAGTACGAGACGCAGAAAAAGAAGCAAGAGGCCAAGAAACGCCAGACTGTGGTGCAGATCAAGGAAATCAAGGTCCGTCCCAAGACCGATGACCACGATTTCGAGACCAAGGTCCGGCATATCAAGCGATTCCTCGAGGATGGAGACCGCGTTAAAGTGACGGTTTTCTTCCGTGGGCGTGAAATCGTCCATAAGGATCGCGGGCTGAGCATCCTCGAACGTGTCATTGCCGACACCAAGGACGTGGGCAAGGTCGAGCAGGAACCGAGAGCGGAAGGCCGTACCCTTCAGATGCTGCTGACGCCAGTGGCCAAGAAGAGTGGCGCTCAGGACGCTCCGGCTCAGGAAGACTAGCGGATTTTTCGCGGTCATACCCCTGCGAGCACTTGCCAACGGCGTCCAAATAGGACATCATGCGCCTTCACGTCTTCGGACGTGGAGGTGTTGGGGTGTCGTGCCCCATAGGATTTCCCGTGAGATTGATCCTCAAGTCAGGAGTTGACCATGCCTAAGATGAAGACCAGACGTTGTGCCGCCAAGCGGTTTTCCACCACTGGCACCGGCAAGTTCAAACGTCGCAGACAGAACCTGCGCCACATCCTCACCAAGAAGGATGCCAAGCGCAAGATGCGTTTGGGCCAGGGCGCTTTGGTGGATGCCACCAACGTGAAAGCTGTTCGTCGGATGATGCCCTACGCCTAAGCGTAGCGTATTGTATCCCTTTTTCTGCACTCGGCTGGCATGATCTCCGCCTCGCCGGGTTCCCAATAAGCATCGGAGGATAATTCCATGCGCGTGAAGAGAGGTCTTGCTGCCCATCGTAGGCACAAGAAATATTTGGATATGGCTAAAGGCTTCCGCGGAGGCCGCAGCCGTTTGTACCGCACCGCTCGTGAAGCTGTTGAACGTTCGCTCGCGTACGCCTTTGTGGGGCGTAAGCAGCGCAAGCGCGAATTCCGCAAGCTGTGGATCCTGCGCATCAACGCTGGCGCCCGCGAAAACGGCCTGTCCTATTCCAAGCTGATGTTTGGCTTGGCTCAGGCTGGCGTGGCTCTGAACCGTAAGGTTCTGGCCGACCTCGCTGTGCGTCAGAAGGAAGATTTCGCCAAGTTGGTCGAACTGGCCAAGACGAAGCTCGCCTAAGGCGCGTTTCGGGCGAACCAAGCAAGGAAGCAAGGCAGAGGATTCGTCCTTTGCTCTACAGTATAAAGCTCGATGTGATGGGTCTTTCACGGGAACCATCCTGATTGACACGACAAGGGTCGGACTCGGTATGAGTTCGGCCCTTTTTTCTTGTGTCCTCAAAAAAGTTTTTTGGGGGTCGGAGGGCCTTGTACTTGGGCGGTAGGCCGAATTGCGTGAAAGGGTAAAAGGCTGGGCGTGGAGCAGGGGAAAGCCAAACGGAAGAAGACGAGAGGGTAGAAGGAATTATCACAGCATGCTTAAAATAAAGGATAATCGTTTTTGTTGAGAGGAAACGTGGAATAGTTGCGCCAAATGTAACAAACGCAACAGCGCGGGATTCCTTTTTCGGGGTAGGATTCAGCCATGTGGAGAGAAGTTCTCCTGACGCACTACAAAATTAAGGAGCATGTCATGGGCCATCCTACTATTTACCCCACTGGTGTAACCGTCTACGATCCCGAAAGAAGCTGGAACGGTTTTACGATTTTTCAGGCGCAGGAAGTCGGCGCCGTCCTTATGGATATGAACGGCCGTGAGGTGAATGTCTGGAAAGGTGTTCACGGGATGCCCAACAAGATTTTCCCCGGCGGTTATCTGCTGACCAGCCGTGGCCGCCGCAGCGGCAAGTACAGTGTGCAGGATGGGCTTGATGTCATTCAGGTGGACTGGGACGGCAACATCGTCTGGAAGTTCGATAGGAACGAATTCATCGACGATCCCGGTATCCCCGGTCGCTGGATGGCTCGCTATCATCATGATTTCCAGCGCGAAGGCAGCACCACCGGCTACTACGCGCCCGGCATGGAGCCCAAGACCGACTCCGGCAACACCCTCGTCCTCGCGCACCGCAACGCCCGCAATCCCAAGATTTCCGACAAGCAGCTCCTCGACGACGTGATCCTCGAAGTGGACTGGGACGGCGACATCGTATGGGAATGGCACTGCAACGAGCATTTCGACGAAATGGGCTTCCGCGAAGGCCCCAAGAACACCCTCGCCCGCAATCCCAATTACCGCCCCACGCAGCCCGAAGGCATGGGCGACTGGATGCACATCAACTCGATGTCGGTGCTCGGCCCGAATAAATGGTATGACGCGGGCGACGAGCGTTTCCATCCCGACAATATCATCGTGGACGGCCGCGAAGCCAACATCATTTTCATCATTTCCAAAGCCACCGGTAAAATCACTTGGAAGCTTGGCCCGGATTACGACAACAGCTCTGAAGCCAAGGCTATCGGCTGGATCATCGGGCAGCATCATGCGCACATGATTCCTCACACCCTGCCCGGCGGCGGCAACATTCTCGTGTTCGACAACGGCGGCTGGGGCGGTTACGACGTGCCGAACCCCGGTGCTCCTACCGGCGTGAAGGCGGCCTTGCGCGACTATTCCCGCGTGTTGGAAATCGACCCCGTGGCCATGAAGATCGTGTGGCAGTACACGCCCACTGAAGCCGGATTCCTCGCCCCGATGGACAGTAACCGCTTCTACAGCCCCTTCATCAGCGGTATGCAGCGTTTGCCCAACGGCAACACCCTGATCACCGAAGGTTCCGACGGCCGCGTGTTTGAAGTGACGCCCGACCACAAGATCGTGTGGGAATTCGTTTCCCCGTACAAGGGCAAGTTCGTGCCCATGAACATGACGTACCGCGCTTACCGCGTGCCCTACGAATGGGTGCCGCAGGTCGCCAAGCCCGTTGAAACGGCCATCGAGCCTCTGGACGTTGCCACCTTCCGCGTGCCCGGCGCGGCGGCGTTCGGCGATCGGGCCAAGGAAGTGAGCGTTGAAGGCTGCGTGCCCTATGAAGGCAGCAATGCCCTGTGCGTCGCCTCCGTCGAAGATCCAGAAGACAAGTAAGCGGGAGAAAGAGGGGGTGGGGATTGCCGCCCTGCATGAAGGTCAGGGCGGCAACCCTTGGAATTCCTTTTCCTTCGAGAGAAAGCACCGTTCGCCTGTTGCGTTGGGGAAATGGGATTCGCCCTGCGGTACTGTGGGGCCGGATTTTGTTTGCGCCGGGCGGAAAGGGGAAAGGCCGGAATGTTCCGGCCTTTTTTCGTGTCCTGCGTGGAAAGCGCAAAGGGATGGGGCTGGTCGTACGTGGAGAAGGTGGCTTTTGCTAAACATCTATTTGTACTTAAAAGGTATTTTTATGAGAGATGCGCCCTTGCGAAAAAGGGCAGGTATGCTATTCCCGGAAGGAAGAACCTCAAGGAGGCAATCATGATTGATTTCAAGGTGGATGAGTCCCTGTGCGTTTCGTGCGGGGCTTGCGTCAAAGATTGTCTGCATCAGGCTCTCCGCATGGACATGTACCCTGTGATGGTCGATGAAGGGCATTGTATCCGCTGTCAGCACTGCCTTGCGGTCTGCCCTACGGGGGCTGTTTCCATAATGGGGACTGCCGCCTCTGATTGCACGCCGCTTGCGGGCAATATCCCGGAGCCCCGCCAACTGGATACGCTGTTCAAGGGACGCCGCTCCGTACGGCACTATAAACGTGAAAATGTTTCGCCAGCATTGCTTCAAGAGCTTCTCGACAGTGCGGCCTATGCGCCTACCGGCAGCAATGCGCAGAATCTGCTGGTTTCGGTTGTCGACGACATTGCGGCGATGGATGCCTTTCGGGAGGCTGTCTACCTGCGTCTGGACGAGCTGGCGGAAACGGGTGCCATGCCGGACTGTCAGCGCCGCGCGTTTTTCCTTTCCGCCGGAAAGCTCTGGAAGGCCGGGGGATGGGACGGCATTTTCCGCTCCGCTCCGCATTGCGTGATCGTGGCCAACGCGAAGAATGCGACCTGCGTCGAGCAGGATCCGCTCATCTATCTGTCGTACTTCGAGTTGATGGCACAGGCGCGCGGGATAGGCACGCTCTGGTGCGGCCTGCTGTACTGGTGTCTGCGGGACGTGCTGCCTGACTTCCTGCCCCGTTTGGGTATTCCGGATACGCACCAACTGGGATACGCAATGTTGTTTGGCTATCCCTCCATTAATTATCGGCGTACGGTTGAAGCCCGTTCCGCGCTCGTCAGGCACATCGGCTGGAACTGACTCAACGGTTGATCCGGACGGCTGACCCTTGGCTATTCGGGGGACCGCCGTTTTTTTCCGGCGAAAAAGCGGTAGCGCTGGCTGCGGCCGTCCGGGAGACGTTGGAAAATCGTCTGCGGACGCACTTGAGCAGCTTAAGAAACAGTCCTTATACCCGAATGCGTGGAGAAGAGATGAAAACCGGAGCCGTTTCGAGCCAGTGGTATGCCTTCGCCACCGTAGTCCTGTGGTCGTCCGCATTCGTATTCACGAAAGTGGCGTTGCTGTCTTTTTCGTCAACCGCGCTCGGGTTCCTGCGTTGCGCCATCGCGTCCGTGGTGCTCTATGCCGTGCTGCGCTGCAAGGGCGTGAGGATGCTTAACTGGCGCGAGTTGCCCCGGTTCACGCTTTCGGGCGCGCTTGGGTTTTCCATCTATCTGTTCATCTTCAATAAAGGTTCCGAGACGCTGACGGCGGCCACGGGATGCATCCTCATTGCTACCGCGCCCATCATTACGGCGCTGATGGCGTCCGTCGTATTCCGGGAGCGTTTGACGCGGCTTGCGTGGATTGCGCTGTGGCTTGCGTTCCTCGGGGTGCTCGTCCTGATGCTGTGGAACGGGAGCGTTTCGATCAACGCTGGGGTATTCTGGATGCTCGGGGCCGCCCTTGCCATCAGTGCGTACAACGTGATCCAGCGGCTCTATGCAAACGGGTATACGTCGCTCCAGATAACGGCCTACAGTTTTTTTACGGCAACGGTGATGCTTGCGGGCTTTTTGCCGGAATCCATACGCCAGATCGAGTCGGCCCCTCTTTCCCATGTGATCGCGGTGATCTTTTTGGGCGTTTTCCCGAGTGCGCTGGCGTATCTGTTGTGGGCGAAGGCGCTTTCATTCGCTGCGACCACCAGTGACGTGACCAAGTTCATGTTTTTGACGCCGCTGCTTTCGTTTGTGCTCGGTTATGTCGTGATCAGCGAGTTGCCCGGCGTGGAAACATGGATCGGCGGGGCGCTCATCCTCTCCGGGCTGGCATTGTTTCACATCTCAGGCCAGCGGGCCGAGAGGGCCCGGCGGGCGGCAATGCGGCACTGACGGGCTGGCGCTTGCGCGTGGTTCCCGATATGCGGAGAATGATGGGCTGAATGTGCGCTGATTGCCGGGAAAAGCAAGGAAGGGAGGAAACCCTAGGCTTCCTCCCTTCCCCCTTCTCTATATATTACCAGCGCGATTACTTGATTTTCGAGAGGAGATCGTTCAGGGCTTCCGTCATGG
>OGRQ01002354.1_pt1 | contig 14174 bp, 10 predicted proteins | sample 1553521 | NCBI WGS metagenome assembly OGRQ01 (sample SAMEA2580088, study PRJEB22360) | human gut metagenome | biome: human gut; feature: human-associated habitat; material: faeces | place: Denmark | collected 2008/2010
TGCTTGGGCAGGAAAAAGAAGAAAAGAAACCTTAAAGCGCAGACATCCTACTATAATAATAGTGTAAAAATGTATAAAAGTGTTGTAAAAAAAGCAAAAGTTTAGTACAATATTTACATGAGATTTTACCAAAATAAGGAGGCAGCTATATGAAAGTTTACAGAACGGACGAAATCAGGAACGTGGTTCTCTTAGGACACGGTGGAAGCGGAAAGACCAGTCTTGCAGAGGCCATGGCATATGTATCAGGGGCAACAAGCCGCATGGGAAAGATTGCAGATGGCAACACGATCAGTGATTTTGATAAAGAAGAGCAAAAACGTGAATTTTCGATCAGTACAAGCTTGGTTCCGATCGAATGGGAGAAAGCGAAGATCAATATTCTGGATACACCGGGATATTTCGATTTTGTGGGAGAAGTCGAAGAAGCTGTAAGTGCCGCCGATGCAGCTGTTATCGTTGTATCAGGCAAGGCAGGTGTGGAAGTCGGAACAGAGAAGGCATGGGAACTCTGTGATAAGTACAAACTTCCGAGAATGGTATATGTAACAGAGATGGATGTGGATGATGCGAGCTTCCGTCAGGTAGTACAGGATCTGACGGAACGTTACGGAAAGGTGATCGCACCACACTTCCAGCCGATCCGTGAGAATGAAAAACTGGTAGGATATGTGAACGTTATTAAGAATGCAGCAAGACGTTATACAGGCGTAGGACAGAGAGAAGAATGTGAGATTCCGGAATATTGTAAACCGAATCTGGAGATCTACCGCGATAAATTACTGGAGGCAGTTGCAGAGACCAGTGAAGCGTTTATGGAAAGATATTTTGAAGGAGATGAATTCTCTGTAGAAGAGATCCGTTCTGCAATGCGTACGGAAGTTATGGACGGAGATATCGTACCGGTTGCAATGGGATCTAATATCCAGGCGCAGGGAGTTGCCAATTTGCTTTCTGATATCGTAAGATTCTTCCCGAGTCCGGACAGCAGAAGCTGTGCAGGAATCAACCGCAAGACGAATGAGATCTTTGAAGGCAATTATGATTTTGCAAAAGCAAAATCAGCATATGTATTCAAGACAATGGTAGATCCGTTTATCGGAAAGTATTCGTTCGTGAAAGTATGTTCCGGAGTATTAAAAGGGGACGATATTTTGTATAACGGAGATTCCGATGCAGAAGCAAAACTTGGAAAGATTTATACAATGGTGGGAAATAAACCGACCGAGGTCAGTGAGTTGTTTGCAGGAGATATCGGAGCAATTGCAAAGCTTGCGAATACAAAGACAGGAGATACGCTTTCTACTAAAAATACACCGGTGATGTATGGAAAGACAGAATATTCCAAACCATATACATATATGAAATATGTCTGCAACAATAAAGGGGATGAAGATAAAGTATCTCAGGCATTACAGAAGATGATGGCAGAAGATGTAACACTGAAAACAGTCAATGACAGTGAGAACCGTCAGACGCTTCTTTATGGAATGGGAGACCAGCATCTGGAGATTACAGCAAGTAAACTTGCTGCACGTTATAAATGTGAGATCAGACTGGAGACACCAAAGGTAGCTTTCCGTGAGACGATCAAGAAAAAATCTGACGTAGATTCCAAATATAAGAAACAGTCCGGAGGTCATGGACAGTATGGTCATGTCAAGATGAGATTCGAAGCGTCCGGTGATCTGGAGACGCCTTATGTATTCGAAGAAGAAGTTGTCGGCGGAGCTGTTCCGAAGAATTATTTCCCGGCAGTTGAAAAAGGCTTGCAGGAAGCAGTTGTAAAAGGTCCTCTTGCAGGATATCCGGTAGTCGGTGTGAAAGCCGTATTATATGATGGCTCCTATCATCCGGTGGATTCTTCCGAGATGGCATTCAAGACAGCAACAGTCCAGGCATTCAAGAAAGGCTTCATGGAAGCTTCTCCGGTATTGCTGGAACCAATTGCGTCTCTTACGGTTACGATTCCGGATGATTATACCGGAGATGTTATGGGCGATCTGAATAAGAGACGCGGACGTGTACTCGGTATGAATCCGGTTTCCGGTGGAAGGCAGGAAATCGTGGCAGATATCCCGATGACGGGACTCTTTGGATACTGTACTGTATTAAGATCTATGACAGGTGGAAGAGGTGTATATTCTTATGAATTTGTACGTTATGAACAGGCACCGTCAGATGTACAGGAAGCAGAGATTGCTAAGCGTGCAAAAGAGGAGTAATCAGTTAAGAAAATGTTAAAATAGAAGAAAAGCCCGTAAGGGCTTTTTTTCTTGAAACAAAGATGCTATAATCTCTTGTATTAAAATACCGGTATCTTGATGACAAAAAAGATATGCGTGGATAATTGTGAGGTCAGGGAATGAAAATTGTGATTATTGGGGATGGAAAAGTTGGTCATAAATTGACAACCCAGCTGTCCGAAGAAAATTATGATGTGGTTTTGATTGATCAAAATGAGGGAAAATTAAAAGAAGCAGTGAATGAACTTGATATTTTCTGTATTACAGGAAATGGAGCAGATGTAGAGGTGCAGAGACAGGCGGATGTACCGCATGCGGATCTTGTGATTGCCTGTGCATCCACAGATGAACTTAACATGTTGAGCTGTCTGCTGGCTAAGCGATTAGGTGCCAGACATACGATCGCACGTGTAAGAAATCCAATCTATTACCGACAGATCGATCTGTTGAAAGAGGATCTTCATCTGAGTATGGCGGTTAATCCGGAACGTGCGGCGGCAAATGAGATATCCAGAGTACTGCTTTTCCCGGAGACAAGTAAAGTAGAGACATTCATGAAGGGACGTGTAGAACTGGTAGAATTTGTCGTAAGGGAGAACAGTGCACTTGCAGGGCTTTCTCTTGCGGAAGTATACCGGAAGTTCCAGATTAAAATCCTGGTATGTGCAGTAAAAAGAGGAAAAGAGATCTATATTCCGGATGGAAATTTTGTTCTGGAAAAAGGAGATAAGATGCATATCGTTGCCGCGCATCAGAATCTGAAGTCATTTTTCAGGGCACTGGGTCATCGAAATGCAAAAGTAAAAAAAGTATTGATCTGTGGAGGTGGACATGTATGCTTTTATCTGGCAATGCAGTTGCTGCAGGTCGGCATGCAGGTAAAAATCATAGAACAGAATATAAAGAGATGTGAAGAACTTTGTGAGCTTCTTCCCAAAGCAACGATTATTAACGGAGATGCTGCGGATCATGAACTTCTTGTAGAAGAAGGGATCAATGAAGCAGATGCATTGATCGCATTGACCGGAATGGATGAAGAGAATATTATCATGGCATTGTTTGCAAAGCTGCAGGGTGTTAATAAAATTGTGGCAAAAGTAAATGAAGATTCCCGTGCACAGATGGTAGAGGGACTGGGAATTGACTCTATTGTGTCAGCAAAAAGTGCGACCGCAGATGCGATCATGAGTTATGTAAGAGCAAGAAATGAATCTGCAAGTAATGCAAACGTAGAATCCGTGTATCAGCTTTTGGGTGGTAAAGTAGAAGCACTTGAGTTCATTGTGAAATGTGAATGCAGTTTTACGAATGTACCGCTCCGTGAATTGCGGACAAAGAAAAATAATCTGATTGCCTGTATTGGAAGAAAAAGACGGATTATTATCCCGAATGGTGAAGATCACCTGGAAGTCGGGGACAGCGTAGTAGTTGTTACAATGGATCATGTGGATAAGTTCAGCGATATCCTGGAATAATATACAGAATAAGGAGACGGACAAAAAGTTATGGATACAAAAATAGTAAGATATATTTTGTGTAGAATGCTTGGAGTAGAGGCGGCTCTTTTGCTTGTACCTGTTCTTGTTGCAGTTATATATCAGGAAAAATGTGGAATTGTCTTTCTGATACCAATTGTTATATTATGCCTGCTGTTTTGGGTGGCCGGAAGAAAAAGACCGGAACATGGCCAGATTTACGGAAAGGAAGGGATGGTGATCGTTGCTTTGGCATGGATTTTGTGGTCTTTATTCGGAGCAATGCCATTCACCCTTTCCGGGTATATACCTAGTTATGTAGATGCATTTTTTGAAACAGTTTCAGGTTTTACAACAACTGGATCAAGTATTATCCCGGATGTGGAAGTATTGCCCCACTGCCTGTTGTTCTGGCGGAGCTTTACCCACTGGATCGGAGGTATGGGAGTACTGGTTTTTGTGCTTGTCGTGACATCTCTGGACAGAAAGAATTCCATGCATCTGATGCGTGCGGAAGTGCCGGGACCTGAGAAAGATAAGTTAGTACCGAAAGCAATGTCTACCGCAAGGATTTTATATGGAATGTATCTGATCCTTACTGTGATAGAAATGGTATTTCTCGTCATCGGAGGAATGAATCTGTTTGACAGTATGATATTTTCGTTTGGATCTGCCGGAACCGGTGGATTTTCAAACTATGCGGACAGTGTGGCACATTTTAACAGTGCATATATCGATGGTGTGATCACCGTTTTCTGCGCATTATTTGGAGTCAATTTTGCATTGTTCTATTTTATGATATTGGGTGATTTTAAATCTATCCTGAAAAACGAAGAGCTCAGGACATACATTTTGCTGATTGCAGGTGCTACGGCAGTGATCATGCTCAATATCCATTCGTTATATCCGACGATTGGAAAATCTTTCCGCTATGCGGTTTTTCAGGTGGTTACGGTTATAACAACAACCGGATATTCGACGGCTGATTTTGCACAATGGCCGATGTTTTCCAAAGCGGTGCTTATGATGCTGACGGTAATAGGAGCCTGTGCATCTTCCACCGGCGGTGGAATCAAGGTGTCACGTCTGCTGGTCGGAATGAAATGTGTAAAGAGAGAGATTGTGCAGCTGGCTCATCCGAAGTCTGTGGGTATTATACGCATTGGCGGGAAAAAGGTAAGTTCAGATGTGCTGCGCACGATTTATATTTATTTTATTGCATATGTAGGTATTCTGATCGGATCAGTTGTGCTGGTTTCTCTGGACAATTTTGATTTTGAGACAACGTTCAGTGCAGTACTTACTACACTTGGAAATGTCGGACCGGGTATGGCGAAGGTCGGACCGATGGGGAATTTTGCAGAGTTCTCACCGCTCTCAAAATTAATATTATGCTTTGACATGCTGGCGGGACGTTTGGAGATATTCCCGTTCCTGGTACTGTTTACAGCACCGGCGTGGCGCAGAAAATTCTAGAATAACAGGCGGCTTTTTTAGTGCCGTCTGATTTTCTATATATAAAAGGATGCAGGAAAAGCCGTAAATGGCAGGCTTTTTTGCATGAGAGGAGAGAAGTATGAAAGGTAAAACCAAAATGATGATCGCAGCCGTTGTTGTGATCATAGCTGGAATTTATTACTATGCCGCAATTCCGGCTATCAATATCCATTCATCAGAGACATGGTTTTTCATCATGATCTTATTGGTGATACTGGCAGTTTTGTACCTGGGAAGAAAGAAAATGAACAGGTACGAGATCAAAGAAAATAAAGTAGTAAAAGTTTTTCTTGGAGTAGTGGTGGTTCTTGGAGTGGTATACCTGCTTGGAACACTGCTATCTTCACCGGTTGTAAATGCAAAGAAATACCAGAAACTTATGACGGTCAAAGAAGGGGAATTTGCAAAAGATGTAGAGGAACTGTCATTTGACAAGATCCCGCTTCTGGATAAAGATACGGCAGCACTTCTCGGTGACCGTAAGATGGGCAGTATGGTAGATATGGTATCCCAGTTTGAGGCAGATGACATCTACAGTCAGATTAACTACAAGGGGAATCCGGTACGTGTTACTCCGTTAAAATACGCAAATCTGATCAAATGGTTTACGAATCAGGGGGAAGGAATTCCGTCGTATATCCGGATCAATATGGCAAATCAGTCTACGGAGCTTGTAAAACTGAAACAGGGTATGAAATATACAACAAGTGATCATTTTAACCGTAATATTTACCGCCATCTGCGTTTTGCACATCCGACATACATTTACGGTGAATTAAGTTTTGAAATTGATGAAAATGGTGATCCGTACTGGATCGCTCCGGTAAAGAAATTTAACATCGGATTATTCGGTGGTGAGACGGTTGGAAAAGTTGTTATATGTAATGCAGTGACAGGAAAGACGAAGACCTATGATGTCGGAAATGTACCACAGTGGGTAGACCGTGTATATTCCGCAGACCTGCTGGTGAATCTGTTCGATTATTACGGAACATTGAAACATGGCTTCTTTAACAGTGTACTGAGTCAGAAAGACTGTCTGGAGACAACGGATGGTTATAACTATCTGGCATTAAATGATGATGTATGGATGTATACCGGAGTTACATCTGTTAACGGAGATCAGTCGAATGTTGGATTTGTTCTGGCAAATCAACGCACAATGGAGACAAAATACTACAAAGTAGAAGGTGCGACAGAATCTTCAGCCATGTCATCGGCAGAAGGACAGGTACAGAACCTGAAATATCAGGCAACATTCCCACTCTTATTGAATATTGCCGGTGAGCCGACCTATTTTGTCGCATTAAAAGACGATGCCGGTCTGGTGAAGAAATATGCAATGGTTAATGTCCAGAAGTATCAGATCGTTGCAATTGGTGACAGTGTCAGTCAGTGTCAGGAGAATTATAATGAATTACTGTTGAAAAATGGTGTGAAAGAACAGGAAAAGGATACGCGGAAGGAAGAAGAGGTATCCGGAAAGATCACGAAGATTGCGCAGGCTGTTCTGAATGGAAATTCTCATTATTATCTGATGTTGGAGAATTCTGACGCGATCTACGATGTATCAGTAGCAGATATCATAGATGTGATCCGATGTGAACTGGGAGAACAGGTGACGGTAACGTATAAAGAGGATAAGGATGTCAATACAGTGACAAAGTTAAATACCGGTAAAGATGCAAAAGAAAAAACAGCTTCTGATAAAGAAGAGGCAGATGCACAGGAATAATAGCTGGTGATACATTTTACCGAAAAGATATAAGGAATGAGAGAGTCATGGAGATTAGTATACTTCTTGCGGAACAGATCATAGCTATGTTTCTGACAATGGCGGTTGGATTCGGAGTGGTCAGAGCCGGACTTTTTAAGACGGAAGACAGCCGGATCATTTCAAATATGGTTGTGTATATCTGCAATCCATGTGTAGTCGTACATGCATTTCAGATTGAACTGACGGACGACAAGATAAAAGGGCTTATGATCGCGGTTGGAATGTCGGTAATTGTGCATGTGATCCTGATCGTGGGTTCGGAAATATTATCATATATAATTCATTTTAACAGCATAGAGAAGGCATCCATTATTTATACAAATGCAGGATATCTGGTGATTCCGCTGGTATCGGCGGTACTGGGCGAGGAATGGGTGTTTTATACGACGGCATTTATTCTGGTGCAGACGATATTGATGTGGACACACGGCGTAAATCTGATCGGGCAGGAGAAGAACCTGAATATCCGTAAGATTCTGTGTAATCCGAATGTAATCGCAATGATAATAGGAATTGCACTTTTTGCGCTGGAGATCCGTCTTCCGGCAGTGATCGACAGCTGTGTCAGCGGGTTTGGCGATATGATCAGTCCGGCGAGCATGATGGTGATCGGAATGGTGATCGGTGATGTAGATCTAAGGTGGGTGTTCCGGCAGAAGCGTCCGTATCTGATCTGTATGATTCGGCTGATCCTGTTCCCGTTAATTGCGGCAATTGCTTTTGCGGGACTGGAGCGGACCGGGTTACATCCGGATGCGGAGTATATTCTGATGATCGTACTGATCGCAACTGCAGCCCCGGCAGCAGCAATGGTCACACAGCTTGCACAGATTTATGAAAAAGATTCCAGATACGCCAGTGTGATCAATGTAATGTCAGTAATATGCTGTATCATTACGATGCCTTTGATGGTCCTGATTTATGAGATGCTGATTGGATAATAAAAAATAAAATAAGACAGAAAAAAAGCTTCGCAAGTATGTGCAATGCATATTCCTGCGAAGCTTTTTATATTGATAATCTGTCGATATTATAATCTTATAATCCTTCACTATACTGCGAGATCTTGTCAAGTACACGCTGCTTTGCGTCTCCGGTAAGCGGAACAGGGCAGTAGTCGTTATAGCCACTGGAAGAAGAGATAGAACAAGGGATAATGTTTAATTTACTGCTTTTCGTTAATTTTCCTTTTTTATTAAAAGTAAATGTCTGCTGCACGATCATGCTGTCCGTATCACTTGGTGTTGAATTGCCGCCAAAGCAGAAATTACCAAGACTATAGCAGATGTATTTTCCATTATATTCTTCAATACCTTCAAGTACATGTGGGTGGTGCCCGATCACAAGATCCGCACCTTCATCGACAGCAAGATGTGCGAGAGCCTTCTGGTTTTCATCCGGTGTATACTGCTTTTCAATTCCCCAGTGGAAATTCACGATGATGACCTGTGCACCGGCTTTTTTCAGGGCTTTGATATTTTGCTTCACCTGAGATGCACGTTTTTGATGGTCTGCAAGTTCATAGATTCCGGTGACACCGACTTTTATACCTTTTATCTTTAAAATCTTGATACGGTTATAACCGAAGGAAGCAATTCCGGCATCCTCCAGTGCAGAAATCGTGTCGGTATAACTCTTCTCGCCATAATCATGACTGTGGTTGTTGGCGAGATTGGCTGCTTCAATAGAACTTCCGGAAAGGATGGAAGCATATTCGGCAGGAGCTTTAAAAGCAAAGGTTTTTGCCTCACGGGCTGTCTCGTCAGTGAGGGTTCCTTCCATATTAACAATGGACAGGTCGTCTTTTTTAAAAACGGATCTGACATGCTGGAAGAAATAATCAGCACCATGTGATTCATAGTACGCATTCAGGCTGGCAGAATAGTTGAAACTTTCATCGGTTCCAAGCGTACAGTCTCCGGTTGAGCTGATGGTAAGAGAAAGCTTGTCCGTATTGTTCTTTCCCTTTTTACTGAGTGTTACCGTTTTTAATTCTACGGTGTCTTTTTCAGAAGACTTTTTTTCAGAAGACTTTTTTTCAGAAGACTTTTTTTCAGAAGACTTCTTTTTTTGAGTGTTCTTTTTTGAAGATTTCTTTTTTTTGCTGCTTTTTTTTGCAGTCGTTTTTTTGTTTTTTGGGGAACCGGCAGTTTTGTCTGCTGAGGTTGTGACAGTAGGACCGGTGAATTTGTTTACAACAGCATGGACTGCGGCCCGGATCAGGAATAGGAATCCGATCAGGATCAGTATCATGGCAATGATCAGCAGGATACGCTGAATCTGTCTCTTGCGCCTTCTGCGTGCCCTTTTCTTTTTTGCATCTTTAATTCCGCTCATACGTTTTCTCTCCTGTACATGGCAGGATTGTCAGACCTGCCTTTTTGTTTTTTATATCTTATTGTGACATAAAACGACAGTCCATTTGTAAAATGGACTGTCGGATCATTCTGTCTCAATAAGAAAGATTAGTTCAGATATTTGCATCCTTCTGTATTTACGTCAGCAAGTTCCTCTTTGTTTGCACTGATGCTGACATAGAATTCAACTTCACATTCTTTGGAAACCTGTTTCAGGCGGTCAATAAATGCCGGAATATTATCCAGTGAGATATCAGCGTGTTTTAAGATACCATCGATAAATACATACTCGATATCGTGATTAGAACTGTACATACCATATAAAAATCCGATATATTCGTCAATGTTTGTGATTGCCGGGAAATCATCCATACAAATTGTGCGGATATCAAATGTTACACTTGCTGTATCGCGGTGTGTTTTTTTGATAAATACAACATTTCCATTGCATTTTTTCGCAGCCTCATTGGCCTGCTCGATCATCTGCTGTGTTTTTCCGGTTCCTTTCGGACCTGCTAATAAATAAACCATGGTAAACACTCTCCTTTATGTATCATATTTACTGATCTGTATCAGTAGTAATTACTTATCCTTATTATACACTAAGAAACTGGTGAGAACAACTAAAAAAATGAATTTTCTGACAATTTTTTTGGGTAAAATGTTAACTTTGCGACAGGAAAATAATTGAAAGCATGTGATGAAAAATATGAGGAATCTGCGAGGTATTTCTGTACTTTCTTGAAGACAGGTCTTGACTTATTTTAACATTCTTCATATAATAATGAAGAATATTGAAAAGACGCAGAAGAGGAGTATTAAGGGTCCGGTGTCTGGTAAGAGAACTGTCGGTTGGTGCGAGACAGCAGACGAAGACTCCCAACTCACCTCAGAGTCCTTTTGCTGAACGGATTTACTGAAGATCACATAGGCAGAAGCGGGTGCTTCCCGTTATAGAAGAAAAATGAGTGCATCTGGCAGGTAATGTCGGGTGAAGAAGAGTGGTACCACGGAATATAAGCCTTTTTCGTCTCTTATAATGAGATGAACAGGCTTTTTTATTTTTATTATAGGATGTGTATTCCTGTAATAAAATCAGTTACCATATAAAAACAGGAGGACAAAAAAATGTCAAAGATCCCTTATAATCATAAGGCAATTGAAAAAAAATGGCGTGAAAAATGGGAAGAAAACCCGGTAAACGTCCAGTTTGATGAAGATGGAAATAAGAAAGAAAAATATTACTGTCTGGATATGTTCCCGTATCCATCAGGAAATGGACTTCATGTAGGTCACTGGAGAGGATATGTAATCTCTGATGTATGGAGCCGCTATAAATTACAGCAGGGTTATTACATCATTCATCCAATGGGATGGGATGCATTCGGACTTCCGGCTGAGAACTACGCAATTAAGATGGGCGTTCACCCGGAGATCTCAACAGCTGCCAATATTAAGAATATCAAACGTCAGATCAATGAGATCGCAGCTCTCTACGACTGGGACAGAGAAGTAAATACAACAGATCCGAACTTCTACAAATGGACACAGTGGATCTTCGTTAAGATGTTCAAAGAAGGACTTGCATACGAGAAAGAATTCCCAATCAACTGGTGCCCTTCATGTAAGACAGGACTTGCTAACGAAGAAGTGGTTGGCGGAAAATGTGAACGTTGCGGTGCTGAGGTTACAAAGAAGAACCTTCGTCAGTGGATGTTAAAGATTACAAAATACGCAGACAGACTGTTGAATGATCTGGATAAGCTGGACTGGCCGGAGAAGGTTAAAAAGATGCAGGCTGACTGGATCGGAAAGTCTTACGGAGCAGAGGTTGATTTCCCTGTAGAAGGAAGAGACGAGAAGATTACTGTTTACACAACAAGACCGGATACTTTATACGGAGCAACATTTATGGTTCTGGCACCGGAGCATGAACTGGCTAAGAGCCTTGCAAATGACGAGACAAGAGAAGCAGTAGAACAGTACATTTATGATGCTTCTATGAAGTCGAATGTAGATCGTATGCAGGATAAGGAAAAGACAGGTGTATTCACAGGTAGCTATGCAATCAATCCAATCAACGGGGCGAAAGTTCCAATCTGGCTGTCTGATTATGTACTTGCTGACTATGGTACAGGAGCAATTATGTGTGTACCGGCTCATGATGACCGTGACTTTGAATTTGCTACAAAGTTCAATATTCCGATCATCCAGGTAATTGCAAAAGACGGAAAAGAGATTGAGAATATGACAGAGGCTTACACAGACGCTGTCGGAACAATGATCAATTCCGGAGAATGGAATGGACAGGAATCTTCTGTACTGAAGAAAGAAGCTCCGCATATGATCGAAGAGCGTGGAATCGGACGCGCAACAGTGAACTTCAAACTGCGTGACTGGGTATTCTCACGTCAGAGATACTGGGGAGAGCCAATCCCGATCGTACATTGTCCGAAATGTGGAAATGTACCGGTGCCGGAAGAAGAACTTCCACTCCGTCTGCCGGAAGTAGAATCTTACGAACCTACAGGAACGGGAGAATCCCCGCTTGCAGCAATTGATGAGTGGGTAAACTGCAAGTGCCCTCAGTGTGGAGCTGATGCGAAGAGAGAGACAAACACAATGCCGCAGTGGGCAGGATCTTCATGGTACTTCCTGCGTTACGTAGATAACCACAATGATAAAGAACTGGTATCAAGAGAAAAAGCAGATGAGATGCTTCCTGTAGATATGTATATCGGAGGAGTAGAACATGCAGTTCTTCACCTTCTGTATTCACGTTTCTACACCAAGTTCTTATATGATATCGGGGTAGTAGATTTTGATGAGCCATTCCACAAACTGTTCAATCAGGGAATGATCACTGGTAAGAATGGTATCAAGATGAGTAAGTCAAAAGGAAATGTCGTATCACCGGACGATCTGGTAAGAGACTATGGATGTGACTCTTTAAGAATGTATGAACTCTTCGTTGGACCACCGGAGTTAGATGCTGAGTGGGATGACAGAGGAATCGACGGAGTAAACCGTTTCCTGAAACGTGTATGGAACCTTGTTATGGACAGCAAAGATGCAGACATTACAGCTACAAAAGAGATGATCAAAGAGCGTCATAAACTGATATACGATGTAACAACACGTCTGGAAAGCTTCAGCCTGAATACGGTAATCTCAGCATTCATGGAACACAATAACAAACTGATCGAGATTGCCAAGAAAGAGGGCGGAATCGATAAAGAGACATTGTCTACAATGGCAGTACTCCTGTCTCCATTCGCACCACATGTTGCGGAAGAACTGTGGGAAGAACTGGGACACACAGAGAGTGTATTCAAAGCCGGATGGCCAAAATACGATGAGCACGCCATGAAAGACGATGAGATCAAAGTTCCGGTACAGATCAACGGAAAGACAAAAGCAGTTATTGAAATCTCAGCAGATGCATCAAAAGAAGAAGCACTTGCAGCAGGTAAAGAAGCAATTGCTGATAAGCTGACAGGAAATGTGATCAAAGAGATCTATGTTCCGAAGAAGATCATTAATATTGTGATGAAATAAGAAATCTATATAGAATTATAATGAATGGAAAAGAGGGTTGCCGGGAAGAGAACGGGTGATCCTCTTTTCATCCATATGCATCAGACATTATTCGAAAGATAATAGAAGATTTACAAGGAGAAGTATAAAATGAATATTACAGTATACCTTGGAGCAAATGAAGGAAATGATCCATTTTTAAAAGAAGCAGTGCGCGAGTTGGGAGCGTGGATCGGAACAAATGGAAATACTCTTGTATATGGCGGTTCAAAATCCGGTCTGATGGGAGAACTTGCAGAAAGTGTATTACAGGCCGGTGGTAAAGTAATCGGGGTAGAGCCACAGTTTTTTATTGATGCAGGATTTGTGTATGACGAGATTACGGAACTGATCACGACGAAAGATATGTCGGAAAGAAAGGCAAAGATGATAGAACTTGGAGAGACGTTCATTGCATTTCCGGGAGGAACGGGAACACTGGAAGAGATCACGGAGGTGATGTCTAAAGTATCGTTAAAACATTTGGATGCGCCATGTATTCTCTATAATTTGAACGGATATTACGACAGTCTGAAGCAGCTTCTGGAGCATATGATCGAGATGGATCTTTCTTCTGCGGAAAAGCAGGAGGGAATATATTTTGCGGAGGATCTGGAAGAAATCCAGCGGATTCTGGACAAATAAAGTGATATAGAAGAAAGCATTAACCATTGAATTGCAAAGATGATAAGATGAAAAAAGAAGATATATCAAAAATGAGAGACAAATGAGGAAAGGATAAAGCGCACTATGAAAAAATTCATGAATGAATTCAAAGAATTTATCAGCCGTGGTAATGTCATGGACATGGCAGTAGGTATCATTATCGGAGGTGCATTTACAAGTATCGTATCATCCCTGGTAGATGATATCATCAATCCAATTCTTGGATTGTTCGGAGGAATGAACTTTGATCAGTTGAAAGTGAATCTTCTGGGAGAAGTTACACTGAATTATGGCAAATTCATTTCTACAGTCATTAATTTTCTGATCATGGCTTTGATTGTATTCATTATGATGAAAGTTATGAACAGATTTGCAGAAAAACTGAAACACACAGAGGAAGAAGTCGAAGAAAAGACAACAAAAGAATGCCCGTTTTGCAAGAGTGAGATTGCAATTACGGCAACCAGATGCCCACATTGTACCTCAAAGCTGGAAGGGTATAAGGATATTGGGATTTAATTCAGGAAGGCACGACGACCCGGACCTGCATAAAAAGTAGAAAGCCGTTCCTGTTCAGGTT
>OGRQ01002360.1_pt1 | contig 14156 bp, 6 predicted proteins | sample 1553521 | NCBI WGS metagenome assembly OGRQ01 (sample SAMEA2580088, study PRJEB22360) | human gut metagenome | biome: human gut; feature: human-associated habitat; material: faeces | place: Denmark | collected 2008/2010
GCATTTTGGCAACGCAGATGCCGTGCCGCAGCTGCCGGAGCGGTGCTTAAGCCGCTAGGCGGGAATTGTGCGGTGTTGCCCAAGGTCTATCTGAAATCAAAAAACGCCGGATATTTCCATTTCTCAGCTGCACCCCAACAAAAAAGCAGCGGCCAGCAATCTGCCAGCCGCTGCTTACCTTATTATAATAGCGCTCCCGGATGTTCCGCTCCGCTTCATCTCAATTACTCTTCGCTGTCATCCGGGATATCTTCCTCAAAAGCATCCATCCAGCTTTCGTTGTGCCACTTATCTTTTTCACCTTTTTCCTTGGCGGCAACCTTCTGCCGTTGTGCCTGGTCGTTCATTATGGTACCGATCGGGTTCAGCGCGCGTTCTTCAATAATGTGGTAGAACAGCCCCATCGGGTTATTCACGTTGGGGTCCTTGGCGGCCTTTGCCCAGAACACATCAAAGTCCAGTTCATGCGCCATAGCTTCCATCAATGGGGTCAGGCTGCCATACTTTTCAATCACTTCATTCATGCAGGCCAGGTAATGCAGCCGCATTTCGTCTTTCAGCCCATTGCGCAGGCTGGAAGGCGATGGCACGCACCGCGCTGCCAGGTGGCGGTAAATTTCGTGGTAAGCGCCGCGCTGGCCGCTCGTCAACGTCTTTTCCAGGTATCCATCATCTACAAACTTTGCAAACTCTTTTCGCATATCCTGCCGTTTTACAATCGTTTCGGGAATCAGCTCTACCTTGGGCGGCTCAGGCTCCGGCAGCGTTTGCTGCACCGGCTCGTCCATCACATGGTACTCCGCTTCCAACAGCTCCTCTTTGGGTTCGGCTGCCGGCTTTGCCTTGCGGAAAATATAAATGCGATAGTTATCCATATCCTCGCGCAGCACCTTGTTCAGGTACCGCGCCGGGCTGCGCATCGTCTGCGACCGGGGAATGATCTCCTGTGCATAGCGGGGTGCCACACCGGCCAGCCAACTGGTCAGCCCGCCGCAATCCAGGATGATGGCATTCATCTTTCCAAACACCGTTTTGTTGCCGCCGTCCTGCTCGCCATCGCCTGCCTGGATGGTGCAGCAGGCATCTGCCAACACATCAATGATCACTTCCACCGCGTGCAGCTCTTCGGGCGTAATCTCCGCGCGCAGCTGATCCATGCGCGCTTTCACAACAATTTCCTCCCGCAGCTCGGTGCGGTGGCGTCCAAAGGAATAGGGGATCGTTGTTTCCGGTGCCGAAACATAATCAAAGGTGATCACGCTGGGGTCATCCAGCAGCGAATCTTCAATCGCCACGGTGGGGCGGCCCTTCTTTTTGCTCTTTTTGCGCACTGTGCTGTTGATGCTGTCCAGGTTGGCCTGTGCGGCGGCATCATCCACCGGGTCAATCGTTACCACCAGCGAAAGAACCTTCTGCCCTTTTTTTTCGTACACATCGTAATTAAAAATAATATCCGTCTTTTCGTTAATTTCCGCCTTTGCCTTTTCCAGTGCCAGGCGGCGGAAATCCGACCATCGGTTGGCCGTATACGAAAGCTGTTCATACAGCATGCTCAGGTTCCATACCAGCGGTTCCCCGGCCGCTTTCTTTTTCAGGTACAGGCTCTGGTAGCTCTTGCACAGCTCGTAAATGCGGATGGAATAGGTGGACCGCATCAGCATGGTGTAGGTCACATCCATGGTGGTATACAGGGTTTTCAGCTGCACCAGGTGCGGTTTCAGCACCGGATCCAGCGTGATGGTCATGCGCGCGCGGCCCTCATCAATGCGCACTTTATCGATCCAGCGGAATGTTTCCACCGTGGAAGTTCCGTTATTCTTGATCCACTGGATGGGCGCGTTGGCCAGCTCCTCAATATTTTTGCGCACCTGCTTGTACAGCGCCCCGCTGTGCGGGTCCATGCCGGTCATCTTGATAAAATCATAAATGCTCAGCTCATAAGAGGGCAGGTCCGTATCCTCCGGCTTAATCATCGAAAAAATATGCAGCATCAGGCGCTGCTGGCTCAGCGTCAGGTTGTTGCGCGTCATCTGTACAAGGTCATTGGATTTGCGAACGATGGTCTGGTCCCCGCGTTCTTCAAACGTAACGACAAACGGATCATCTTTTTTCTGTTTACTTGCCGCCATAAGCAGGGGCCTCCTATATCGGTTGCTGTATCCCGGGTGGTCACGCACATCATGCTAAACATTATAGCACATCCTGTTGTCCAGCGCAAGAATTGCAAATTTACACAGGGTTTCACCGCCATTACCCTGTGCAAAATGCAACACCCGCGTTGTGGTTTGCCATATATCCTGTGGGGGCTGCAGTCCGGGTGCAGGTTACACAGGGTTTTATCGTGCTTTTCTGTCCTGCTGTTTCAGGGTTCTGTAACCTGATGGAATGGCAACACCAATTTTTTCCCGTTCTCCCCCATCTCCCGGCTTACCTCTGGTTGTTATTATGGCTTAGATGTTTAGTTCTATATTAGTAATAGGTAGAGCCTGTGTAATTTAACAACGCAAACCTGTGTGTTCAACCAACTGCAGCCTGTGCATTCCACCACCATTTTCCTGTGCGGAAAGCAACCTGCGTAAAGTTGCAAATAAGCCAAAAACAGCCAAACCTGTGTAAATTGCAACACGGGGAACGGGCCTATCCTGTGTGGTTTTCCAACAGGTACGCGGGTCACGGCGGGGCAGGGGAGCGGGAATACCCTGTGTAAAATGCAACTGTTCCGGGGGTAACCTGTGCGTTTTTCCAACGGTAAGCGGCATAGGGAAACAAGGCAATCCTGTGCGTTTTTCCAACACGTTTCGGGAATGTTCGGCACAGAATGTGGGCAATACCCTGTGCAAAATTGCAACAGCTCACAGCTGCTTCAAATAGATCAGTTGCAAATTTACACAGGGCAGCACCCCATTATTATAAGGTAAGTGCCGCACAGAATGGCGCGTGAGGGGTTGCAGTTTACACAGGATAGATTGAAAGCTGGGAGCTGGAGGTGTATCTGAAAACAAAGAAAAAGCTCGTCTGTTTCAGTAAACGCAGCCGGATTTTGTGCTTGCGAAAGATCCGCTATTTTCGTTGCTCTCAGATGCACCTCAGGAGCTGGCGCAAATAGAAATCGGCAAGGGGGAACCGGGAATCAGGGGCGGGGCAGGGGGGACAAAAAAGCGAATGGCATATCTGCAGCAAACCCGCACCCCGTTGTAAAGGGAGAACGGCGTCCCGTTGACGGGCGTGCAATCCACCAAACCCGCACCCGCCGCCGCAAACACCGCAAACCGTTTGCAGGGGCGCGGTGTACCCATCGCGCCGCAAAAAAACGGGAACCGTGCGCCGCAAACCTGCCATCCCTCCCACAAGGCGCCCAACCAGCCGCCAGGCCCCGCCGCAAACAGGCGCATGCGAAACAAATAATTGCGCAAAAACAGGAAAATGCAACAAAAAAGGCGAATTTTGCCGCAAAGTTGCGCTCTGTGTGCGCAGAGGATCATAAACGCGCGGTCAAAGTATATAAAAGTGACCGCTGCCAAAAAGAAAATCAGGAGCAAATGATACAAAGACTTTGAATACATTGTATAATTGGAGGAAAACGCAATCAGTAAAAGTGCTGAAAAACAGGAATTTACGTGGATTGTATTGCCTTTCTGGTATAAAGGTGCTATACTTTAACACTAAAAAGTAAATGCGCAATGAGAAGACCCGATGCGTAATTTTTTGAAAACAACATGGCAACGGTTGCGCAAGTAAAAGAAGCTGGCTTCTTTTATTGTTCCACAGGGATCCCCTGTGGAACAATGTGCTTTCATTAAACCAGCGCGAAAGGCGAGTGAGCAGATTGAATAGAACAGGGAAAAACACAACAGGTTGGGCGCGCCGGCTGACAGCGCTGCTTGTCACCGCTTGCCTGGTTATGGCAATGGCCCTGCCTGTATACGCCGAGGTGGATCTTCTGCCCGACGCACCTGACGAAGTAGAGCTGCTGGAGGATGAGCAGGGAACGGCCTCCGGGGAGAATACCACTCCGCCGGAGCAGAACGCCGCCACCCCGGAACCGGAACAAAGCGCCGAGCCGGAGCAGCCCGCCCCGACTGAAACGCCGGAGCCCACGGCAGAACCCACCCCGACCCCGGAACCGGCAGCCACCGCAACGGCCACCCCTGTGCCGACCGTGACCCCCACCGCCACCCCGGAACCGACCGAACAGCCGCAGAAGATGTACGCCGCAAGAAGCGTGGATAACGTGCAGGCAGTTAGTGAGGGGGAAAATACGGAAACTCACACGCTCTATTTTGCAGTGCCTAAAAGTTGGAGCGATTGTACAGTGGTGAAAATATATGCCGTTGGTGGAACAGATCCAGAAAAAGAAAAAAAATATTATCTTGATATGAAGGAAGTTGACGAAACGAAGGACGGAAGAAAAATTTATTCTGCAGTCCTGAATAAGGCCAAACACTATCCACATGGAGGGTTGAATGGACTTGAATTTCGCGGATATAAGGGAGAATCAATTGAAGTCACAAAGCCTGCATACAAAATAGTAATTGCTGAAGTAGATCAAAATCTTGGTTCAAAGTGGATGACGTTCGATCCAGGAGATAAATATATCGGCGGCGACTACTATGACGGAGAGAGTGGAAGATGGTCTACCTATACGGTTGGCCATAAGTATTTCGCTGGCAAAGAGATGGCCTTTGAAAATAAAACCAGTGAAACACTAACGAACGTCCAAGCCTGGTTTTATGAACCGGATGAGAGCGGAAATCTTATCCGGGTCGATAAACCAATATCCTTAAATAGTGCTGAGTTGGCTTCTGGTATTGCTTCTGGTTCCACAGCAACCTTTAAAATTCCTAACGATTATTGCTCTTTTGTTCGCTTTACCGCGGGCGATGATAATACAGAAATAAGTGAATACTACAATTTTTATAATGAGAAAGTAACAGGAGAAAATCAGAAACGCTTCCAGTATTCCGAAGGTCAATGCTATTGCTACATGTACAATGATATTCAGGATGCAACATGGGGGCGTCCCGGTGCCACCCGCATCTATTACGATGCTACTTTTTCCAAGATGGCGACGGGAGATGCCGGCAACTATTCAATCCCCAAAGCCAATAATTCAGAGACCATTTATTTTCGGATAAAAGGAGGAGACGGCGTAGAATCCGAAAGCGGCACGCTGGTAAAAGATGGTACAAACGAAAATCTTTATTATATTGACATTCCCCAAGGATATAGTTCAATCATCTTTTCCGGTGAAAAAATTGACGCTGACAATGCGACAAAAGAAAATGGAGTAAGTACAGCGTGGCTGACGATTCCCACAGATGGCAAAAATTGCTTCTATGCGGATACGAATGACGATGCAGTATATACCAATGGCCAACGTGGCGGCTACTGGGCTCCAAAAGATACCCCGCGTGCCGAAACGTGGAAAAATACTGGCACTAAAGTAGTAGATATTGCATCCGATAATTTTACGGAAGAAGCAAACACAAAATATGTTACCAGTACGCTGTATGACTATTATACAGACTATGAACTAAATGGGAATAATAGAGATAAGTATAATAGTAAATATTATACACCGGGAAAAGGAGGCGGCTTTGCAAGTCAAAGAAGCTGGGTCGTGTTCCGCCAATTTGACAGTGCACTAAGCGATTATTACAGTAACTGCAATGCACAATATCCGATTTATACCGGTCATTTCCAACCTACTTATTCAGACTGGGGAATTAAGTTTGAGGAGATTAGTGCTGCATTGAATCTTTGGGGGTTTAATAGCGCCTTCAAAAATGAAAATCGCTTCATGGCAATCAATAACTCCACAATCAATGAAAATGGAAAAGACAATGGCGAACATTATGACTATGCCTATCAGGGCTTGGTTAAATCCCAAACCTCCACTGGCGATGCAACAGGTGAACCGCTGCTGAAGGATACAAAGGAGGATACAAAAGTAGCAGAACCGCACTTCGATGAAGCGTTTTTGAGCGGCACCAACAGCAAAAAGGCAAAGCTTGGCGATGTGTACAAGAATGTTGCGTTCCCCTTTACCAAGAGACAGATTTTTAATGACGATACGGGCGTTGATTACTGGTACTTTGACAGCCAGGATACGACCCTGTACCTGAAACAGGATTCCACCACGGAGCAATATTTCCTGAAATCAAGCACAGAGAACCGAGAACGGTCACGCAATCTTGATTCTAACTCCGCACAAAAAACGATAAACAAAAATGGTGAGAATGTAAGTTCCTATGGCTACTTCCCGTTCAACGAAACCGCAACGGAGGGCCGGGCTTCTACCTACAATTACGGCTTTGGCACCAAGCTGCAGATGGATTTTACCCTGACGGATGACGGCAAAGTTGAAACAAAAAAGATTGTAAATGGAAAAACGGAAAAAACCAGCATCAAGTTCTTCTTCTCCGGTGACGATGACGTTTGGGTATTCATTGATGGCAAGCTGGCGCTTGACGTTGGCGGCGCCCATGGTAAGGTTTCCGGCCTGCTGGAATTTGGCGAGACAGATACAACAGAGGGAAAGAAAAATAGTGTAACAGCCTATGTCAGTCAGGTCAAAGAAGGCGGAACGTCAGAAAATGATCAAGATGGAAAAAATGGCCATTCCGCTGTCAAGAGCGTGAGATATAATGGCGAGAACATTGATTTCTACGCGAAAAACACAAATCTTGAACCACTCGACAAAGGCAAAAAGCACACCCTTACCATGTACTATATGGAACGCGGTATGTGGGAGTCCAACATGGCGGTGGCGTTCAACTTCCCGGATAATAACGAGCTGCAGGTTCAAAAAGAGGTCGAACTGAGCAAGGTTGATCCAGACTTCAAAAATTGCTTTAAAGACCAGAAAATCTTCAACTTCACCATCCAGAACCAGGCAACCCATTATGGAGAAAAAGTGGCCGCTGGCTCGGATACAAGCGGTACCAAAGAGGTGAATTTTGCGGATTGTGACGAGATTAAACCCGCAACCGATTCAACCGAAGGTGAGTACATTTTCAAGTTGGATACAAACCCCGAGCAAGGTTCCGGGCCTGAAGGCGAAAAGGTCCTTCACTGGTACGCACGCTATACGGATACGGAACCCGTCAGTGCAGCGCGTAAGAAACGTTATGGCATCCTGACGCTGAAAAACCCCATCGATATCAAAGACGAGCGCTTCCTTACGTTCCAGGTTTACGTTGATCCAGGGGATAGTGGAGGTGACCTTTCCCTCAACAACCTGTATCTGGAACTGCTGGATGAAAATGACGTCCAAAAAGGCAGCCTTGGCACATCAGGCATTAACGGCGCAACGTATGGCTCGGTCGAAGTGAAGACAGGCGCATGGGTCACCGTAAAGCTGGACCTGAACAAGATGAAAGCGCAGGACGGTTTTAACGGCAAGGTCAAAACCATCCGCGTGGGCGATAACTATAGCCGCCACATCTATTTCAGGAACTTTACCTTCATTCCCAAAGCGGTGCCAAAAACGATGACCGGCTTTACAACCGATCAGAAGGAAATCCCGGATTACGGCTCCGCCACAAGCGGTCAGTTGCAAAACGCCATAAACGCACAGTACACCTCCACCAAGGACAGCGACACCCAGTTAGTGGACGATGACGGACGCTTTGTTCTGGAAGATGGAGAAACCGTTACCTTCAGTGACCAGTTCCGCCGCGGCAGCTACATTTCGCTCAAAGAGGAACTGAACCGAAACCTGTACGACACCACATGGACGGTGTGCGAGAACGGGCAGGCGGTTACTTCGATGAAGGGCGATAGCGAATCCGTGACAGTTACCGACACGAACAAGTCGCTGGACAAGCAGGAGGGAAGCAGCCCCAATGATGGCCGAACGGAAAAAATAAGACCGAATGATGATCAAACGGGTAATAACTATACCGGAACCAAACCCAAAGGCGACACCATCGTCTTCCGCTCCTATAAGGACCCGGACGAAAATAGCTCCACGCTGACAAAGCTAAAGGTAAAATACGTCAACAAGGTCAAAACCGGCGGGCTGAAAATCCAAAAGAAGCCCGCAGATGGCGAAACCTTGACCGGAACCTACAAGTTCAAAGTTACCTTTGATAATGTTGGCGGTGAGGGTCTGGAAGATGGGGACATCATAAAGTATGTTGAGATCAAAATGGGCGAAAATGCCGATAACACCGGAACCATCACCGGCATCCCCGTTGGCACCCGCTATACCATCGAGGAAGTCGAAAACAACGATGGTGCCAGACTGCAAAGCGTAACCGTTCCGACTGATTGCCATTCCGCCCATGTGTTCAACAACAACACCATGGTGGAAGGCAAGATTGTGGAGAGCGCCGACCCGAACAATCCGGAAGTTACCGCAATCTTTACCAACACCCGGCGCACACTGATCAACATTGAGTTCGACAAGCTCTGGAGAGATGCAGACGATAAGGAACTTAAGAACCAGCCGGAAGCGATTTACATCCAGCTCCAGCGCCGCCTGGAAGGCAGCACAAATGATAAAGATTGGAAACCGGTAAAATACCCGGCTGACAACACGCTGGACTATGTTACCATTAAGCGCGGTGAAAACGTCTGGCAGTTTACCTTTAGCGGTTTGGATCAGTACCAAATCAATACGGATAATAAGCACATCAATTATGAATACCGCATTGTGGAAGGTACGGTGACAGGTACCGGGGAAAATAGCAAATTTGCCCCGGCAAACGGAACCATTACGATTAAAGGCAATACGTATGTTGTAACGGCTAAAGCGGAAGCAAAAATCAGCGATGGAGATAGCACAAAGGACACCGAAGCCAAAGCAAGCACCGGTGGAACCATCACCGGCGGCAGCGGCAAGATTGTGCTGACCAACACGCTGCAGAACCCGAAGTTTGTACTGGATATCATCAAGAAGGACGCGGAAAAAGACGAAAAAGGCAATGACGTGCCCTTGAGTGGTGTTGAGTTCAAGCTGGAAAAGCTGGTCGAAACAACCGAAGGAAAAACGCAGGTAGATACTACCTATACCGGTACAACGGACGACAACGGCAAAATAACCCCGAACCCGTTCACAAATCTGAAACCCGGTACATACCGCCTGACGGAAATCAAGGCACATCCGGGGTACAACCTGTTGGCACAGCCAATTGTGATCGAATTTACCCAAGCCGGCACGTGTTCTATTGATGGGCAGGTAATTCCGGTCGGAGACAAGTTTACGAAGTCCGACAACACCTACACCATGACCCTTACCGTTCTGAACCGTAAAACGCCTGAGCTGCCCCACACGGGTGCAGACGCGCCAAGCCTGTGGCTGCTGATCGGCATGCCGCTGGCGGTGGCAGGGCTGTTGATATTCACATTCCGCTACAACAGGAAAGGGGGCCGGCGACATTAACCATCCCCCGGAAACCCAGCAACCCCCAGGATACAGGGCCTGCCCGCCAGTACGCGCCCGTTTACGGCAGGGCGCAGCCTTAAGCCAAATGGGCAAGCGGCCCGGTTTTTCCTCCTTTTTTCTTCACGGCACAGTGCGGACGGCGCGGCAGCGTTTCCCCGCTGCAGCGCCCCGCACTGCACGCCGTGCTGATTGTACTCATGCAGAACCCTTAAGCCGGGCGGCCCCGCCGCCCATCCGATGATGATTTTTTTAAGAGAAGAGGTACTGAAATGAAAAAAGCAAAACGTTTTCTCACAGGCCTGTTGAGCGCCGCCTTGGCCCTCAGCCTGTGCGCCATGCCAGCAATGGCGGAGAACAGTGGAACATCGACGACACCACAACCGAGTACAGCTGTATGGACGCGGGATACCGGTTCCATTACGATTCATAAGTATGAGTACAATGGCGAGGTAAAGCCGGACAGCACTGGTGAAGAGGAAGATGCAACGAAACTCCCCGCGGATGCTAACCCATTGAAAGATGCAACTTTCACTGCATATCAGGTATGGAATGAAAATACCTTAAGAGAGTATTATAGTGCATCCAGTGATAAGGCGCAGCCGAATGTTGACGATCTTATTGAAAAGATAAACGGCAACTATGTAGTTAAGGACGAAACGAAAACACCGAAAGTTGCAGAAGGAACGACAGATGTTGATGGCATTGCTACACTGAAAAATGATGAGAACAGTACAGACCTTCCGCTTGGTTTGTACTTGGTAGTTGAAACTCAGTCGCCGGCATCGGTTACTACCCGTTGCAAGCCTTTCTTGGTTTCTGTTCCCATGACTCGTATCGGCGCAACGAAACCGGGCGAAGAGTGGCTGTATGATGTCCATGTTTATCCGAAAAATAAAACAGATTATGGCAATATTACATTGATCAAAAAAGGTCAAGTTGGCAACGGCGAAGCTAACGAGACGCTTTCTGGTGTAACTTTCAAGCTGTATAAATTTGTGGGCACTAAAACCGAAGGCAAAATCTCTCCTTTTACGACTACGAATTACACGGACGACCTAAATGATACAACGATGATGTGGAAGCAAATCAAGAAGTCTTCTACAGCTTCCGGTGATAACACGGGTACTGAGTTTGGTGCAAATGGGCTGCTCACAACAGGTAGTGAAGGAAGCGATTTAGGCAAAATTACTGTCAGTGGCCTTTCGGCAGGTTATTACTGCTTTGTTGAACAGGGTGTCGGCAGCAATAAAGCATTCATCACGGATCAGACCCCGCATTACTTTGAAGTAAAAAATGGTTCTAGCCAGGAAATTACCGTTGCAAATAATGGTGAAGTGACTACTAAAGGCAATGATGAGAAAAACCTTGAATTGACTGTTACTGACCCGCGCCCCGATGTTGAGAAGAAAGTTAAGGATCGTGCTCCTGCAAAAGATGGCGATGAATACGTTGAAGCATCCGACTACAGCGTTGGCGATAATGTTCCTTATAAGGTAACAGTGAAAGTGCCTGAGGTACTGTTGACTGCGACTCCTAAAGAAAATGAGGCAGACAATTTTGTATTTGAAGTAACGGATACGCCGGAAAATCTGAAGAATAATCAGGACGTTAAGGTATACACTTCTGCTAATGAAGAATATAAGGGCGCTGGTGTAAATATTTCTTATGATGCCCCTGAGAACGGGTTCACTGCAAAGTTTACGCAGGCAGCACTTCAGGAACTTGTTGGTACAAAGGCAGATGGTTCCTACAACGATACATTTACCATTACATATACCGCAACACTGCTTAAGGGTGCGGATATGACCGTCAATGGCAACAAGAACACGATCAATCTGAAGTATTCTAACAAGATTGATGCAGACGGCAAAATTAACCCGGATACCAGCGAAATTGAAGACGGTGCCGTTGTTTACACTTTCAGCATTCATGTTGATAAGCGCGGTGAAAAGAATGACGGTGATCCGCTCCCGGGTGTTAAATTCAACGTTTATAAAAAAGTTGCAGAAGGTACGCCGGATGCGGTCAAGGGTTCTACCATCGGTATTACTGGTGAAGATAAAGATAACTGGTTCGTCAAAGTTGTAATTGATGATAAGAAAAATGATGATACCAAATACGATTTGGTAACTGGTCCTGATGGTAAGGCACAAGTAGATGGCCTGGCCAATGGTACTTATTATCTGGTTGAAACTGCAACCGTAAATGGCTATAATCTGCTGAGCGGCCCTGTTAAAGTTACGATTCAGGTATCGTACAAAAAGAGTTGGACTGTAAAAAATGACTATGTTGATGGCAAGCTGGTTCATCAGAAAGAGACCGAGGATGAAGAGTACTTTGGTGGAAAGCCAGGTGCCCCTGGAAATGGCTATATTCTGACTACCATCATCAACCGCAAGGGCTTCAACCTGCCCACCACCGGTGGTTTCGGCACCCTGCTGTTCAGCGGCATTGGTGTGCTGCTGGTTGTGGCCGGTGTTGGCGTGCTGCTGAGCCTGAAAAAGAAGAACCGCACCTGATGCGCCCGCCGCAAGGCAAAACAATGTTACAATTCACCAATAGGGTATAGAGGGATAATCCATCATACACAGGGGGAGGGCCGGATTTGGCCCTCCCCCTATGGTGGGTTATTGGGAAATAAATTTTTTTGGGTGTACATGGCCGTTGTTCGGTTGATTTTTAGGCCCTGCGTGGGGAACCACCCTACGGGTTAGGTTTGTGGCGGGGAACCACCCCTCAGGCCGCTCCGCGTCCAGCTCCCCTCTAGGGGAGCCATCGCATACCTAAAGTAAGAGATTGGCTCCCCTGGAGGGGAGCTCCGGCGAAAGCCGGTGAGGGGTGGTTCCACGCCACAAACCTTAAAAATCCCAAACTACAAACAAAAACAACAAAACCGCCGGGCGGCAAGTGCTTTGCTTGCTGCTCGGCGGCTTTTGGTATAGGGAGATATTTACTTGTCTTCTTTTTTCATGGCGTTCTTGCCGGTTTTTACGGCCTGTTTGGCGGCGGCTTTGGCGCGGGCGGTGGCTTTGGTCAGGCCAACGCGCAGGGAGGCCAGTGCTTCGCGGCGGTCGGGGACCATGTCCGGGAAGGCCCGCAGCAAACGGCCGGTGCCAAAGAAGCGCTGCTTGCTCAGGCGGATGGTGGTATCGCGCAGGGTGCCGGCTTTGCCTGCCAGTTCGCGCAGCTGGTCACGCAGCTCGGCGGCGTTGGTGGCACCCTCCATGGCGGCCAGGGTCAGCTGCAGTTTCTGCTCATCCAGCAGGGTGTCCATCGTCATGGCGCTGGTGCCGATCACTTCGGTCAGGGCATCGCTGGTGGTGCGCATGGCTTTGCGCAGCTCATCAATGCGGGCCAGCTGTTTGCTGAAGCCGACAGCCTGAATGGCGGATACGATCAGATCCGCCAGGAACAGGCCGCCGAAAATAACATCCAGCCAGATCAGCACAAGGGTGGGGATAGCGGCGCTCGGCTTGCTGAGCAGCGGGTGAACCACCACCATCAGCAGCACGCTGCCCAGCCCCCACAGCAAGGAGAATTGCGGGCAGATGAACCCGCCCAGGTTAAAGCGATACATGGAATAGTCCCACCAGCGGGTGTGGAACATCTTGTACAGGATGAACCCGCCAACCAGCTCCACCAGCGTGGTGATGACCATGCCGCCGAAAAAGGCAACCAGTACGTTCTGGTACCATGCCATATCGCTGCTTGGCATGGTAAAACGGCCGAGAACGGCGATCATTACCGTCATGCCGCAGCCGTAAATGGGGCAGATCGGGCCGTTCAAGAATCCGCGGTTGACCAGCTCCCGCGTGGTGATGGCTGCATAGGCAACCTCCACGCACCAGCCCAGGAACGCATAGACGAAAAAGAAAAATATCGTATGCAGCAGGGCATAAGTGGTCATTCCTGTACCTCCCCGGCGGGGTCGGCTTCTTCCTCCGGTTCCAGGCGGCGGGCCAGCTCTTTGGGCTCCACCCAGGTCACGCTGGAATCCGGCCCCTTGCGGGCAATCAGTGCCTTGATGGGAATGCCCTGTTCGCTGAACATGCCCTCGTGCTCGGTGCGCAGGTTCCAGTCCGGCTCATTCTTATGCAGATCAAAGGTCTGCCAGGTAATCTCGAACCCGGCAGCGGGAAAGTAACCCAGGCTGTCCCGGAACAGATCATCGTCATCGGTCTTGAAGTAGATTTCGGAACCCTCCGGCATCAAAGCGCGATACTGCAGCAGCTGGCGCGGGTGGGTCAGGCGGTGCTTGTTGCTGCCAGCGTTTTTGCTCCACGGGTTGCAGAAGTTGATGTAGATGCGCTGCACGGTATCCGCCGGGCTGAACACGCCGGAAAGCCGCTCGATATCCAGCGAGGCGATCTTGACATTATCCGGCGGCAGCTGAGCGGCGGCGTAAGCGGCTTCCACCTTGCGCTTGGCCAAAATCAGAACCTTATCCGTGATATCAATGCCAAGGTAGTTGATATCAGGGTGCAGGGGGGCCAGCTGGCTCAAAAAGCCGCCCTTGCCGCAGCCAAGCTCCAGGTGCAGGGGCTGCTCCGGCCGGGCATACAGCTCATGCCAGTGCCCGGCATGGGTCAGCGGTTCGTGAACATGGAAATCGCAGGCCAGCAGTTCCGGTCTGGCATAGGGCTTAAAACGCATACGCATACAACAATACCTCACTCATGATAATTCACTAAAAAATTCTGGACATCGGCAAAATCAGTGCAGGCAAGGCTGCCCTGGCAAAAGCCGGGCTTGCCGCCGCCCCGCC
>OGRQ01002372.1_pt1 | contig 14083 bp, 12 predicted proteins | sample 1553521 | NCBI WGS metagenome assembly OGRQ01 (sample SAMEA2580088, study PRJEB22360) | human gut metagenome | biome: human gut; feature: human-associated habitat; material: faeces | place: Denmark | collected 2008/2010
TCGCGGACCAAAGAATGCTTTTAGAAGTTGCATTCAAGAGGTATTCCCGATGAATCTTTTGTCTTTCCATAGTTCATATTTGCTTTTTATTGCGGCGGCAAGATAGAGACTTTTTTCTAATTACGGAAAAGAAAGCATCATTTTTATTCAGTATAGTGCTATCAATAGTGCTGTATATAGTTATCGAAGCTATCTGACGGTAACAAAGCCAACTTCCGTTTCAGTCGTTGCTTGGCTTTTACTACCGATGAAGTAGTAACATTGAAAAGTAGTGCAATCGCTTTATTATTCAGGTGGGCACGCACTAAATAGCACAGTTTTAATTCCTGAGCGGTAAGCTGACGCTCTCCCAAGCCTGCCAAGAAGCCACTCCCGTAAAGCATATCAAGCAAGGCAAAGAGATTCTGCCATTCCCGTTCACTCCTTATAATACCATAGGCCGGAGTTGTGTGCAGCCTCAACAACTGAGACATTGCCTGTAGTTGCGAAGCAGAACAATCCATAGCCGCCGATACAGAACGAAGTTCCTTTACTTCTTTCGTCAGCTGTTTGTTTCTAAACAATAAACATGCATTCCATTCGTTCTGAGACTGAATTGTATTTTCCTGAACTTGCTTGTTCATGATATTCATAATTATTGCCATTTTACTTTATTTTCTTCACCTCTCTACGCATTTCTTCTATAACTGTTGAATAAATCTTCGGGGCTTTTGTAAGAACAATCTGTTTCATCTCTTCCAATTTATCCGGCTGCCTAAAATCCGGTTCAGCATACAACTTTGCCAGCAGATAATAGGGGTAAATCCGTCCCGGCAGACGATAAGTTGATCGTATCAACCATCTTTCCGCCGCCAGATAATCTCCCGTTTGTTGGTGATTTTTGCCTATAATATTCAGTATCATCGGATCACTACTATATTTCATAGCCTCCATCAGAATACGGATAGACTCTTCCGGTTTCTGTTGTTTATGCAAGATATGACCATACTCAAACAAAAATGCAGCGCGTTTCTTGAGTAAAGGATAAAGTAATCGATATTCTTTTTCTACCGAACCATACGCAGCAGCGTTATAAAATATCCGTGCATTCATCCAATTCCTGCATGCTTGCTCCATACATAAATCATTCTTTAGACGAGTTGCTCCAATTCCCCCTGCCAATATCACCAATCCCATCCACTCCCAACGGTAATTTCTCAGAATGCAAGCTAAAAGTAAACATACTGCCGTCACCACAAACACTGGCAATTGCAGCGGATAGGAAGAAAATGAAAAGATCATTAAGGAGAATACAGCGCCACAGATACCGAAACGCTTGTTCTTGATTCCTATATACAGGCAGAACAATACAACCGCCAACAGGCAGAGCGTCAAAGGTCCCCCAGCTCTACCGCAGTCTGTAAATACTCATTAAAGGCATATTCAGGGCTACCTGCTACACGTTCTTCCCATAATTCATAATCACCTGTCGCGAAATAAGCTTCTTGCGCATTGCCATAAGCAGCCGCAAAACCTCCCATGCCATACCCCAGCAAAGGTTGCTCCGCCACAGCCCGACATGCAATTTTCCACATAAACAGCCGCCCACAGGCAGAATCAGGTTTCAGTACAAACATTAGCCAACCAGCCAGTACCAACGCACACACTCCCCCAAATGCCGATACAACAACCAACCTTCTGTATTGCTGCCATGCTTTTTTCAGTTAAATTCCCCAATCTGCATAACAAGCATATACCCACAAGCAGGAAACGCCTCCCGCCAACCAAGCCGAGCGACTCATTCCAGCCGGCAAGACACAAAATATAAGCAAACCCGCCCCACCTGCAAATACACGATCCATCTTCCCATCGCCAATTAAATATTGGTGTAAGCAAACGGGAAGCACCATCGCCAAATATCCCGAATAAGGACCAGGGTTAAAGAAAGATCCTGTCATGGCATATAATGAATGTCCGGAATCTGAAAAACCATAGAGTTGACATATTCCCCGGACAGCTTCCATACTCCCCCAAAAGATTAACGCCCACGACACAATATCAGGAAACTCCCCACCTTTCTTATCCACCCATACCGCAAGCAGTATGCAACCTGCCGCCACCAATACCCTTTTATCAAAAGCAAGCCATTGCCCAATAACTTCTCCGGAAGGAAGTTCCGGATTCTCCACACACACTAGAGATAGCAAAATAAGACAAGCCATCCCTTTCAAACCAACTGCCAATATTGTTCGTATACACCTCATTTTATTTTCTTAAAAGCTCTGTCCCATCTCACTGCATCCGTACTTCTGTCTATTGACTTCCAGATACGCCAAGCCCTGCCCACAATAAAAGGCTCCGGCAACAATCCCCAGTAACGGGAATCCTATGAATTTTCTATTTTATCACCCGAAACAAAATAATAGTTCTCACGGAACTGATACTGATATATGATACTGTCACCCAATAAAACCGTATCTTCACGTACCATCAACTTTTTGTCCTGTTCCCACTCTATCACATTTCTGTAAAGCACTTTAGTCAAAGGTGTCATTTTTATCATACTTCCTTTGGCAGGGATATAGAAAGGTCCGAATTCTCCTATATTCCAATCAAGCAATTTACTTTTAGGATAACTTCTCACAGCAATTCTCCACTCCTTTACTTTCCCCGATTCGAACACGCTTTGCAAGAAATCCTGCCCTTCTACATTTCCCAGCGGTTGCGTACAGTTACGTACGAGGTAATGAGCATCCCTGATTTCCAATGTATCTCCTGGCAGTGCCACACAACGCTTCACATAATATACCATCGCATCCAAAGCTATGCTATCCCGCCGTTTGGAATAAGGATAATTAAATACCAACACATCATTCCTCTTAAATTTTCTCCAACCCGGCATACGATAAATATCAACTTTCTTCCCTTCCAACGATGCAATCACATTAAATAGCCTCGCCCCTTTTGAACATTTTTCTACCAGAATATAATCTCCACCCAGAAGAGTCGGCTCCATTGAATCAGAAGGTATTTTAAAAGAGGTTACAAAAAACAACTGTAACGCTAAAAATACGATAATGGCAATACAGACGCCAAAAGCAATATTTACGATTCTGTTACAGCATTTGCCAATCAACTTCTTTACATCTACCACCATACCTGTCTGTCATTTTCGTAAGTGAAGATGCGTTCCTCTTTACCTTTCGTCCTGTTTTTGAGTAAATACAAGGCATTGCCGGGAACATTCTCATAAACCAGCTCTCCACTTTCAGCCGTCATTATTCCCAATGAATGCCAGTCGCCCTTATCACAGTAGAATAGTTCGTACACCTCACCGATTACAATAAAGTTATCATCATTGCGCGGATAGTATACCAATTTATCCAAACGACATGGTTGCTCCAAGTCAAGACCGACCCAATAATCCTTTTGTTGAGGATCAGCTATCGACATTAAGTCATGATCAAAAGCACGTTTTTGCGAAGGAGGACTCAAGCCTTCCCCCATAGCTCTCCCTTTTATCTCTTTCTCATTACAAAAGAAAGCAAGCTCCGCCAATGCGCTCTTAGAAACTTTAGAAGAAACGTAGCGAACATAGCGGTAAGATTTCGTGGTTTGCAATTTTACTTCATTACAATAAACCGGAAAATCGCAAATTGTATGCAGCAGATCAGCATTACGGAAATCACTATCATTACTCGCTTCAAAACGCCCGCCAATCAATTCATACCATCGGTTTGTCCAATTTGTCAACAGTATGTATTTGCGGTTCAGCCGCATCGTCCGCTTTTGTTTCGAGGGAATAAGTTTCTTCACAGCTCCTCCTTTTCGTAATATGAAAGGAGCATCCAGCACTTCGGTCTTATCCTTTTTCACCACAACAGGTAAGTAAACGATAGAAGCTCCAAGATTACGGAAGACACAATTCCCCTTACGGATTTTACTTCTCACGATAGTCTTCCAGTCTTCACCGGTTTTGAAAGTACAAAGTTCCGCATATTCCGCCGTACTATTAACCTGAATTACAACACTGTCCGTCAAGCCATACTCTGCCGAGACATCCATCACCGAATAATCTCGATCTTCTTCTCTGAAATAATTCTGTCGATAGACTTTTGCAGCCCGTTTCAGAGAATCTACCCGATATGAATAATTCGAATCCGGCAGAGCCAACGGTTTGAAAAATGAGGAATCAATCCACGTGGCCGGACGGGGTATGGAATCTCCCTCATACAAAGTATATGTTTTTCCGTCTGTTCCCATCAGCACAATCCAAGAATGCCCATTTTTACTATAGTTAGCCCATCTTTCAACACAATCATAAGCTATCGGAATCCCCAACGCCCTCATAACGTTTCCTGTTACTATGCAACGCTGCTCACAACGGGAAAATCTCGCATCTCGCATTGTCAGAACATCCAGTAAATACGGACATTTTGATGAAGCCGAACGGAGTTCTTTATCTACAGCCCTTGCAAGTAAGGCAAAAGCCTGTTTCATATCTGTTACCCCACGAATGCATCCGGCATAGTCTTGTATCAGACTATCCCGCCAGTGCTCAACCAACTGTTCGTCACTAACCCGGTAAGGCAGAATGTACCGGCAAAACATTTCAAAGCTTACCTCTTTGTACCAAGGGGCAGTCTCCCAAACCTGAAATGCCCTGTCTATGTCTTCAATAAGATAAGAACTTTCAATCACTTCAAGATCATAAGACTTCACAAAGTCTTCATTTGAATATCTCACAGAAGTTTCTTTCCAAAGACTATCCAAGAAATCACGACTAAAAGGTTTTAACCGCATTCTCAACTTCTGTTTATAGAAATCCGTTGCCGATCCTTGATTAGAAAAATGCCCTACCATATTTTCAATCAAAAAACAGGCGGCTTCATATCTTAATGAATCATTCTGATAATATAACAGTACCTTTTCCAACTCATTACAGTTGTTTCCTGATTTTTTTAATGCATAATTAACACCTTGAGAGACACCATTCAAGTGACTATTGCAGGAAACAATTACAAAAAAAAGAGAAATAAATGCTATATAATTTGATATGCGGTTCATTGTTTACACAAATTTATTATGAATATATTTTATTCTATTCTACATACCCCATTATCCGTAAATGAAGTGGTGAATTAGGAACATTACAATAAACAGCAATTGTTTTCTCAAAAGCACCTGGAGCATCAGCCTCATATATAACATTTAACATCCAAGTATCACCTGGATTTGTGGATTCATGAGTAAATCTCACATCTAGACAGTCACAAGAAGGCACAACATCTTCTACACTCAACAGATTATGGCCTAAATTCTTCAACACAAAAGTCAATTCCTGCTTATTTTTTCTCTTAAAGTTTCCCAGATTAACAACACTTTGATCAAACTGAACTTGCGTTTGTGCTCTCTTTTCATTATAATCTAAACTCTTACTACAGATAATCTTTTCATAAAGCTTTTTTATATTAGGATTATGAATAGGATTACCTATGATTACAACTTTATTATCTCTATCTAATAAAAAACTTCGAAATGAGTCATCAATTGGAAAATGATTTAATAAATTCAAGCTATCTTGAATATCAAAAAAGACAGGATAGTTAAATGCATTCTTTTTCAAAAGATGCCTAATGTTACGTTTATTAGAAGAATGAAAGACTAAAAGTATACATACAGTATTGGGATTTTCTATATTCATTTTCTCAACAAATAGTTTCCATTCCTTCAATTGAAGCTTACAACTCATGCATCCTATAGAATCGACATACATCATTATAGTATATTTATATCCCGTTTTATCAAAAGCCGTGCTATCTCCATTCAAATTAGTCAATAGCATATTTGATGGATACCGAATCTGCTTATTTTCCCATTCTAACACCGTACGAGCCAAACGCTGATGTTTAGACTCCTTACAAGCTATAAAATTAGATATAACCAGTAATACTAAAAATAATCTCCATATACCCAAATTATATTTCTTCATCTCCAAATCTAATAATACCATACTTAATACATTATAAAATATACATATATGATTTTCTCAAGGAAGCGATACTCTATTTCAGATTTGCCACTAATAATTCATAATCTTCAACAAGCCCTATCGCATACATTATACTATCGTCGGCAGAAACACACAATGTCGTCAAGTCAGTATTACATGTATATATTTTCAGCAAATTCCCATTCCAATCATATACGCGAATTACATTTCCTGCAAAAGCAGATAGACCTGATTCTCTAGTTGACTTTCCTGATAGCAATGCATAAACATACCTATCCGTTACTGCAACATCAATAAAACCTAATATATTACTCCTGCTCATAGCTGAAGCATAAGAGTTATTACCTAATTCCGGTTTATATGTCGGATAGCAATCAACATGCGATTTCAACAACTCAATATTAGCAAGGGAAAGTTTGTAAAATGATATAATCGGTGACATAAAAATAGCATGAACCAAATAATCCCCTTTAGGTGATGTAACTATTTTCCCTTGATACGCCATAGCTCTCGCCAATTCCGGAACACTTCTTTCTGCTTCATCTCTATATGGTTGCTCTCCTATCGTATCTACAGCAATCCCTTTTATGTCCAAAATATGAAACAATCCCTTTTCATAAGGACCTATTCCAACGAATGTATTGAAAGCAGTCGGAACAAGCCTATAATGTATAGACCCATAGCGAACATTCTTATTTAATAGAATTCTATCTTTCAAAAATATTATATCATTAGAAGTTCTCAATCTACGATCATAAAAACCATAGTTATTATTTATATGATAGAAATTATCAAAATGTAGAAACTCTCCAGGGCCTTGTCCTATCTGACCAACATCCTTAGATGTTAGTTTATTCAAGTTTACCCAATGAAATAAGGAGTCAGACTGACGATCTGATATCAACAAATTTGAGTCAACTAGCAACATTTCAGTAGCCTTTCCAATCATGAGACTATCAACAAACAAAGTTTTAAACTCTAACTTTGTTTCCTTTACTTCAGTTTTTACCTTATCTGAACATGACATAAAAGCACTTAATAGTGCTAATAGAAGAAGTAGTCCTGCTTTCATTTTTCTTTATTATTTAAAAAGTCTGTTTAATTTTTCCTCATAAAGATTCAACACTTTAATTCAAAATTACTTTTATAATCATTCACTATTTCTATTCGTTTAGTGTTCCATGATCTCACTTAAGAAAAATAGAAAACAATATAAAATTAACCTTCTACAAATGAAGAAAAATCAAACAGACTTCAAATAAACATCAAAAATAAGTTATGCGTAATAAACCTATTTCTAATATTCAAATTTATCAATACTGTCTAATGCCATCAATATCTTCTATGCCTTGACCATTACAGACATAAGGAGCGTCGATGCAAAAAGCGATCCAAATTTCTGGCTTCGCCAATGCTTCTACATTACTTAATGCCAAATCAGACATTGATTCAGACTTCTGGTTTGTATAAACACCATATCCTGCTATTGTTATAAATGCAGCGACAAGGGTTATTTTCATTATTTTTTTCATTTCCATGTTGTTTTTTAAGGAATATATTTTTCATTAAATCAAAACACATTAATTGTGTTAGTCAATAGATAAGAATGTTACCACTCCACAAGAACAATAGGTCCATATTACATATCATAACAATCAAACCTCACATTTCAATTTTTCAAATTTAATACGTATCTTTGCCAAAACCTCCTTCTTTAGTGGGTTATAAAACGGGTAGTTTGCATGTCCCTAAATCAAGCATTTACTACCCGTTTCTTTTTACTATAATATCTTAACCTCATTTCATACAAAACTCAATCACTGGCTCATCTTTATTTACATCCGTAGTTATAATAACACCACGTTGTTCATCTATAGTTATTCCATAGATGTAGTGTCCCAACACATACTTACATAACGGTTCGCCCGCCAAACTAAAGACATAGATATATTGCCCACCATCCGGTAAATTAATACCACTACGTGCACTTTGCGCTATTTCTTTAAACGAACGTCCATGGAAAACAGCGTAAATAGCATTATCCGTCACTTGCACATCACTAAAGCCCATTATACCTGTTGGAATGCCATAGCCTTGTGATACTTTAAAATCAGGTTCACCACACGGACCAACACGTACAATATGCGTACTGTCTTTCAGATTATAGATTTCGAGAACTTCACCCAATTGAGTAACTGCCGCCAGCACTCCATTGCGAGGATTGTAATCAATAAAGCTACGCCATGCCTGCGCCAAAGCGGGACAGGCATTATTTAAAGCATCCTCATTAGTAGTAGGTATGGTCCCCGTCTTACGGTGCAGTTTACCCTGCCGATTCACCCAACAGAAACGACTATCCCCTGAATAATCGGGAATAATAAAGGTGGAATCATCATACTGAACAAAGTCTAATGCCCGAAGAATTTCCTTATCCAGGCTCACTACTTCTGTACGAAGCAGCGAGTCGCCGGATAAAGTAAAGCTCAACCGGGTTAATTTAGATTTTCCCGCATCAAGCATCCACAAAAACTGCCCATTCCATCGGAAATTTTCAGCAGAAAGTATTTCTTCCGGAGCATCTCCCCGCTTGCCAAAAGAGGTCAGGTATTGGAAATCCGGATAACGGAAAGCATGAAAGAAGTATTCTGTGGCATGCAAATCCATCACTACAACTTTATCACCCTGCACATGTACCCGGAAAGGATAGCGGAATAGAATACTATCCTGCGGAATCACCCTCGCCTTCAGTTCAATAGTTCGCGGAAAGTCCACATAAGCGACATTTGTCTTCTGCACTTCTTGCCGGCAAGAAGAAAGCGAAAAAGAGAACAAGCTAATGAGGCAGGCTATAATAAACAAGCACATGAGCAACTTCAGTATTATTAAAGGGACAAACTATAGAACCTGAACCTATACAATCTCCGCCATCTGCTGCTTCGCCGGCAGCCAAAGCTTCCACATTATCTAATAATAGAGTGTCCAAATTCTCAGGTTGCCGACTTTTACTATATCCTAAGGCCACAACAACCAAGATCATAGCAATTCCGATAAATTTCATTTTGTTTCTCATAGTTCCTTTACATTTTATATTGTTTAATGCAAGTAAAGGTAGGAAACGTTGCATAGAAGAAGGTGGAAATTTTATCGTTTTCTTTCCCACCATGCCGTAACAAAAATATCACGCCTTATTTTCAGGCAATTATCCTTTCGCGTGTTCTTGTTTAGGGATTACCATCTGGCATGCCTTCTTTCCCGGAAGCGATAGAAAATCCACCTTATTATCAAATAACTCCCGTAAATTCCGAATTGCATTCCGGCGTCGCTCTCCTAAACCGGCACTATCCAAAGACCAACCACACACCTTGGCTATCTCATCGTACGTAAGAAAGTGGTCAGGAGCCGTCAGAAAAGCATAAAGCAACTTACTATTCTGTAAAGAACAAGGTTTCTCAATACCCTGGCAGGTCAATGTATGCTTTAGTATATTAAAAACATATTCTCCAATCTGATAGGTATCCTGAACCGATGTACCGGTAGCTCTCCTTTTTCGCAGTTTCAGTATCATAAACCAGACTAGTAAACTAAAAAACAGAATAAGCCAAACACAAGATAACAGCAAAATCCAAGTGGAGGTCCAATCAACACTTTGCCAAAAAGCGGGTAACAGGTATGCTGTCAGCACCGTGGTATACATGCAGTCCAAATAATAAGTCCCCAGTTCATTTTGCGGGAAACAAATAGTGCTATCTCCCAAGTATGATTCTTGTGCGGCATCTTCTCCCAACGGGGTTCTCTTCAAAAATAAAGTTGACGAAACACCATTTTGACTATTTTTTATTCTTTCTTGCCAATTATCGTAAATCCGTTCCAAGGGAAAACTATCTAAAGAAAACAAAACGTCAACCTTGGCGCCCATCACCTCCAATGAATACAAAGCTTGAGTCTCTTTCACTGAATCAATCATCACTTCAAACATTCCTTTTTCGGTAACAGACAGCCTTTTAGTATGTTTCTTCTCTCCAAAGAACCTCGAATAAGGAATCTTCATTCTTTCAAACTCCCTGTCCAATTCCAGCTCCACCGCCTCGCATAAATTCTCCTTTGCAACTTCTTTCACAGCTGCCTTCCCTTGCCTGGCACTGTGGCATACAGCTACGCACCACAACAATGCCATGCAAGCCAAAGCGGCAATCCATCCACATAGTATCGACCTATACAGTTTTTTATTCATCGCCATTTCTATCAAGTTTACTTCTGCTACAAAATTAACAAATAACATCAATTACATCCAACGATGTATACTTTTAATCTAATAAATTATGCACTTGCTTTTTCTGTTATAAACTAAACTTATCCTCCACCCTTGCATGAGTGCACTTCGTATCGCTACTTGAAACACGGCGTATCAATATGCTAAACAAAATATTTTGGATCATCAGAATAAAGTATTTTACAGACAAAAAAACAAATAGTCGGCTCTATGAACTAACTATTTAGTTCACAGTAACGGATCTACATATTCTGCAAGTCAGTTCTATATGTCCTGCGCATTGGATATATAGATCCTACATATTACTTGTTTTTTCTGTCGTAGAATAATTGTGCGCATTACCATTTATACGCCAAGTTACTATTTACATGCTACATAGAAAAAAAACGCAAAAATTTTGGCAGTTTCAAAAAAAGCTGTATCTTTGCACCCGCAAACAGGAAATGATGGCGGGATAGCTCAGCTGGTTAGAGCGCATGATTCATAATCATGAGGTCCCCGGTTCAATCCCGGGTCCCGCTACAAGATTAAGATTTAGACTGTTAGGAGGCTTCCACTCTTGGCGGTCTTTTTTGTTTTTTACATCAATTGGTAGCAGGTGACGCTATAGGTGACGCTAATTAACGACTTCCTAATTACCTGTTCTGATTTGACATTAAGTTATCATCACAAAGATACGAATAATCTATTTCTTAATGTATAGAAAACAATAAAAAAAGACAGCAAATGAATTGCTTCAAATATTGTATCTCTCAAACTTATTTATTCTGTGAAATAAAGATAGCCCCAGATTTTTAATCAAATCCAAGGCTATCATGCACTTTTTGTAGTAGCTTTATCGTGAAACAGAGATGCTTTAATTTAGATGAAAATCAGCACTTCTGTTTACTATAATAAAAGGAGATTAATTCCAATTTAAAGGAGTACCCCATTCCGTGTTATATTTATTATCTGATGTTAAATTCGTTGCTTTAGCATTATAGAAACAGCCTGTTGTATTCCAAGTTGAACTACCTCTTTCATACTTCCATAATTCAGGAGCTTCACCTGGGTTTTCATTCTGTTCACCTGCATTCTGGAAACAGTAATTAAAAAGCATGTTCATGCCAGAAAAACGATCTGTATTGCCTTCATTGCTAAATATATTCTTATTCAGTGTAACATTAGAACAAAAGCTGAAGCAGCGCATAAAGTTTGTTGCTTTTTTATTCTTATCAAACAATCCTTTTGGAATTTCTTTCAAATTTGTGCAGTGACTGAAGCAAGCGTTAAAAGCTTCCACTTCTATATTCTTATCAAACAATCTCTCTGGAATGCTTTCCAGTGTAGAGCAATCCTGAAAGCAACAATAAAAACTTGTCACGTTTATATTCTTATCAAATAACCCAGTAGGAATACTTGTTAAATTATAGCAATTTTCAAAGCAAGATTCAAAGCTTGTCACTTCTATATTCTTATCAAATAATCCAGTAGGAATGTTTGATATTTTTTCGCAGCTTTGAAAGCAGTGGCCAAAACTTGTCACGTTTATATTCTTATCAAATAACCCAGTAGGAATACTTGTTAAATTATAGCAACTTTCAAAGCAATATTCAAAGTCTGTCACTTTTGTGTTTCTATCAAATAATCCAGTAGGAATGTTTGATATTTTTTCGCAGCTTTGAAAGCAATAGTTAAAATTTGTCACGTTTATATTCTTATCAAATAATCCAGTAGGAATACTTGTCAAGTTAGAACAGTAATAAAAGCAATAGCTAAAATCCTCTGTTTCCGTATTTAGAAAAGGGGTGTTTATTAGTACTAATTTTTGATGGTTATTATTATTATTTCTGTTGTTCCAGAAATTTATCTTTGGAATTTGTTGCTCTGTTTCATCAACTTGGTCTGAATATATAGCTATAGCATATTCTCCTGTTTCTGCATATTCATAATTAAAACCATCACCATCGCTTAACGTAGTACCTTTATTAACTATTGTGAGTGCACTACCATCTCCCCAATCTACCATAATATTTGCAGGAGTTTCACCACTCGTTGGAAAAGGAATGTTGAAGCCTAAATTCTCATCTATCTTTACTGTAAAACTCATATTGGCTAACTCTTCCCACTGCATAGTCTCAGAACTATTATCTATTTCAGCTGTATATCTATTGCCAGCCTCATATTTCTTTCCGCTTATGATTTCTCTTTCAGCCTTATAAAGCTTATCTCCTTGCAGAATTACAGTAAATTTACCATTAGCTTTTACAGACATCTCTTCTGAAATAAAACTCAAATAAGCGGTGAGTGTTTGATTGTCTGCTATACTTGACAAGTTCAGTACCATGTTCTTACTGCCATTATCTGTTTCCACTATCCAAATTAAAGATTTAAGTGAACCTATGTCAGTAGGAATATTGCTGAGTTCAAATTTCATAATGCTGCTTTTCATCTCCAATGTAATATCATTCAAATCTGTTACATTGGTTGCTTGCAAAAAGATATTATCTCTAAGATGAACAGTGTTATTGTTACCATTCTGTGTTTGGGCACTTGGAGAGAAGGTAGCTCCACCTGTGGGCTCGTCAACTGTTACACTACTGGGATAGTACACATTATAAGTAGTAGCTCCCTCAATGGAAGTGCCAGTAAATGAAGCTTTGGTCTTACCCACTCCTTCACTAATAACGTAGATCTCCTTACCTTTTAATGTCCCATTAGCATAACCAGCAACAAGTAGTTTATCTCCTTCTTCCCATTTCAAAGCATCCTCATTTGACGAACCTACCTTGTCATCATCGTAAGATACACGAGTATTCGTATTTGCTCCTGTTCCTACCGTTATCGTTATCAGTTCATCTTTACCAGTATTGGTTATTTCATCTGTCAATTCTTCATTACCAGAACAACTTATAATTGTACTTGCTAGCGTACACATTAAAAGCGTGTTTACCCATTTCCATGTCTTCATTATTGCTCGATAGTTAGAATGTCATTAATCATGTCTTCCAGATCACTACTGCTAGCACCATTATAACCTCTTGTGGAACGAGCACGACTACTGTATGCATTTCCACCATTACCAACACTTGGCAAATTACCACTTGTTGCAATAACACCTTCATTCTCCATCTTAATAATCTCAATCTGAGGAGCTAAATACTTTTCTTTCTGTATCATGTTTATAATATTTGATTAATACTTTTCATTCAGATATAATAATCCAGCATAAAGAAAATAATTTTATAGCTTACAATATTTAGATGAGATTCACTCTATATAAAGAAAAGTCCCTATTGTTGTTAAATAAAGTAATAGGCATCACAGAACCAAAAAGTTACCGTAATGCCTATTATTAAAAGAGTATAGATAGATGATTCAAATACTATCCTGTTACTTTAGTCATAATTACTTTCTCTTATAAGTCATTTTAGCGTATTCTACTCCACCATCTTCTTCTTCATAGTAGTATTCCAGTACTAACTTGTTTGAAGAAAGTTCTACTACTTTTAAATCATCTGCATAATATTCGTATCCTTCTTCTCTTAAGGTTAACAGATTATTGCTTAATACCCATTTACCACGTTGAAGCTCAGAGTCATCCAAGTCAGATTCAACAAATGTACCGTCTGCTCTGAATAAGAAATTACCAAAGTATTCACATTCATCTTTTGGCGCATGACTCCATTCTCTGTCATATTCAGGTTCAGAAGGTTCTTTCTCATAACCTTCTTCATAAGTTAATACCCATTGCCCCACAATTTTTTCAGAGTCAGGTCTATTGTCTTCTTCATCATCATCGTCACTGCAAGCCATAAAATTCACACTCATAATTACGGCAA
>OGRQ01002373.1_pt1 | contig 14081 bp, 7 predicted proteins | sample 1553521 | NCBI WGS metagenome assembly OGRQ01 (sample SAMEA2580088, study PRJEB22360) | human gut metagenome | biome: human gut; feature: human-associated habitat; material: faeces | place: Denmark | collected 2008/2010
TGAATTTCATCACCTATCAGTACCGTAAGGAATCCTTCGAGCACACCAAAATTAGCTTTATGACGCAGCAGACGCTTAACAGCCCAATCAAAGCGGATATATTTATCTTGTAATTCCATAAGAATATAATTTATTCATTTTCAATGGACAAAGATAGCAAAAAGGATCATTCTTTAAAAATTATCCTACCTAAATAATTACCTTTTCTTTTTATTTCGCAAAGATGATTTCTTTTATATGTTCTCTCTAAAAAAACACCTACAACAGAATTTAAAGAAGTGCTGCCACTGCCACCACTCACCCCCGCAAAGCCACCATAAACAGTGAATTACAAGAGGTGGTAGCAGCAGGCGTTTTCGACACTTTGAAAAGCATGCTGCCACCACCATTCTTACTTTATTTTTCTACAACAAGATACAACACACCACGTTTGGAGTTATACAGCAACTCCACTGCCTTCTTCAAGAATCTTCCAAAATAAGAATAAGCAGCTTAATCAAAAGCACGTAAACCTTTGCGTAAAATAAGCTTTCATTTCACTTAGATTATTTTTTGATCAAAAAACTACGTTCCACGGGATCAGCCGTCTGTACCTGTCCGGCAATCCCGTACTGCCAGGCTACAACAGTAACTTTTATCGGGAATTTACTGCGAGAAGGAATCTTTGTAAAAACTAGCTTATTACCTTGCAACTCAACAGGTCCTTCTTTTACATAATAATATACAGGTAATCCACAATCAGAAACAGCCTCTAAAGATACAGACTTCACTCCCTCCCTTACATCTTCTATCCCTGGAAAAAGTATATATTGACGTTTTCCTTCTGTATTCCGATAAGGAATGCGGATATTGAGTTGTTGCACCGCACTTTTATATTTTCCATCCCCCTCATTAGCAGCCAACAGCCAAATATCACCGGTACGCCTTGGATTATCCATTCCCATTCTATAAAAACGCACGGTAAAAGTAGTATCGTTCACTTTTGCTACCGGACCACAAATACGGGTTATTTCAATCTTGCCATTGGCATGCTCCTTCACCGGTAAGGAACGCAAAGAATCCGTATATACCCCTTTTACGTGAAAAGTTAAACCGTCGGCTTCCGGATAGAAACCAGCAATAATTCCGGCATGTTGTCCGGCAGCATATTTTACCAACTGACCTCTCTGCATAAATCCAAGATATTGCATCTGTTTATCTTTATACTTTACATAACGAGCTTCAGTCAATTCAGCCATTTCTTTATCAAAATACCAAAATGCGTCATGTTTATCTCCTTTATAGTCATGAAATGAAGCTGCCTTAGCCCTGTTTTTCTGCTCCGGATGCCAACGCTCGGCCAACCATCCTTCTTTCGGGTTCAGTTTTTTCAAACTAACAGGCTCATTCAAAGAAGAATGTCCGGACAAACGGTATTCCAACGCTTTTCTCAGAAATAAGGCTATATAATCAGCAGTTTGCTCAGCCACATCAAAATGTCCACGTCCTGTATCACACAAAAAGGAAATACAACTTTCAGGATACATCATCCGAAACGCTAAAGCAGGATTCACCCGTGCCTCCCACCATTCATATTCTCCTTCAATCATCAATCCCGGAATACCATCTATATTACGCGTCCTTCCCCATTCCAAATTCTCTCTGCCATAACCACACAAATTAGTACGAGGTGCATCGCCATGCAAAGAAATAACAGCCAATGTCCGTTCAGGATTCCAGGCGGCAAAGTTCCACGGATAAGTAGCCATTGCCGAATGACCGACAGGAACTATAGGTATATGTTCCAATTCTGAATAACCGCTGATTTCTGCCAAATCATTCATCATCTGATTGAAAATCTTCTGAGTTCCTTTTGTCACATCCCATTGCTGGTCAATACCGGGAGTGATCCATACTAATCCTATTCCCATTCGAGACAATGCTTCCCGGAAACGCGGCATCTCAAATAAGGTTTCTTCACTCATATTATGCTTTCCTACCATTACAGCACGTAACTGATAACAATCGGAAGGTATCCACAAAAAAGCTGTCGGTTCTTTACCTGTTTCGGAAGATATAAATCCCTTTAACCGTACAGACCATTGCCATTCTTGAGCAGTAGCAGTATAACAAAATAGCAACAAAAGATACAATACAATTTTCTTTATGAATGTTACCTTTTTTAAATCTGATATTTCCATCCACCATTCTGAAATAAAAAACAAGAGTCTTCCTAAATTCATAGCTTTCAAAACATTTTATTCAAAATCCATTTGTAAATAAGATACGATTAAAAAATAAAAAACACTTAATTAAAAACTTTTTCTTAACAGTTACCTAATTTAAAAAAGCTTTAAATGACAAATAACAATAGGGACTCTCCATTTTTGGACAGTCCCTATTTCAACAACCCTAAATGCTTTTTTACACAACAATAATATAAATTTTATCTGAATTATTACTTCTCAATCTCTGGAATTCGAATTACAATAAACGAATAAGCCGGTGATTCACAAAGGAATTGTTCACCCACATCCATATTTTCTGATATAGGATGTACCTCTTTATCATCAGGCCGACCAACTAGCACAGTTTTAACAGCTGTCATGTGTTTCCCCTTTAATAAAGGAAATTCCAATTCTGCATTTACATTCACTGGAAGCATATTTACCAACTTTATAATCAAATCTCCGCTTGGGACATCACGAACAACTGACACTCCTATACGTTTCCTCACCGAGGTCTGATTATTATCCAATGACACTTTGGAAGTAATATATTCATTACCGGCATTTTGCCCGTATAACTGTTGCACATAATAATCCACTGTCGGTTTCACTTCCTTGTTATTGAAATAAATCAAATCCGGATTCCACCGGATATACCCTTCTTTAGCAAGAAGCGGTGCATAGGAAGTCATTGTCACCACATCTGCATTACGTTCTACTGAGGTAAGGAACAGAGCCGTAGCCAGAGCTATTTCCATATTACTGTGACGTCCCGGTATATGTGCCGCATATTCACCTAAATAGACTTTCGATTTCTTACGGTCATAATGGTCATAATAATCCTGATTGTGAATAAACCAGCCCGGCGAATTATAATTATGTTCATCCACCATCGGTATTCCCAACTTGTCTGCCAACGCCCAGCCCTCTTCATAGTCTGTCCCTTCGCTAAAGGGGCCGGTCGTCCCTATTACCACAATATCCGGATATTTTTCTTTGACAGCCTTATAAATCATCGTGAAACGTTCTTCAAAAATATCACTTATCATATCCTCATTACCCACTCCGAGGTATTTCAGATTAAAAGGTTCAGGATGTCCGGCTTTTGCCCGTTCCCGTCCCCACACCGTTTTCTTCGCGTCGCCATTGGCATATTCTATCAGATCCAAAACATCCTGAATATATTGTCCCATCTCTTCCATCGGAATACCGCCTTGCTGACCGTTACTGGTAATGATATCTGTAGAATGATGGCTAGGCCCCCCTATCCCTGAATTTTGACATGGTACACCGGCAGCCACTACCGGAAGCGGTTCAGCTCCTATATCTTCACAGAACTGGAAATATTCAAAATATCCCAAACCTCGTGTCTGATGATATCTCCAGATATTAGGTGCAGATTTTCGGGCTTCCAGCGGGCCAATTGTTTCTTTCCAGTTATAGATATTATCCACTCCGTCACCATGTGCCAGACAACCACCGGGAAAACGCACAAAACGCGGATGAATATCCGCTATTGCCTGTGCCAGGTCAGCACGAAGCCCGTTTTTATGCCCTTTAAACGTTTTCTGCGGAAATAATGAAATCATATCCAAAGCATATTCTCCTTCCACTTGCGGCGATATGGCCAACAGGGCACTATCGGCATCTGCTACAGCCTTCAGCACTGCAGTTTGTTTTCTCCAGTCTCTGGAAGAAACCGACAAGGTTGTCCGGGCAAGCTCTTTCCCGTCTTTTGACATCAAACGTATAACTGTCTTTCCTCCTTTTTTCCCATTCATAATCTTGGAAAACATAGAGAAATCATATTTTTCCCCTTTTCGCACAACAATACCACCATAGCCTTCATTGACCAACGACGCTCCCGGCTCTTGAATATTCAGGATAGCATAATGCGGATTATTGGCATGAATCGGATGATCCGTTCCGATTGTAAATATCGCATTATTCCCCTGAACACTCCAAGCATACATACTATTCCAATCCTTGTCTTTATTCCCGTCTTTAGGAGAATATTCAAAGTCACGATTTTGAATCAGCTCTGCATAGAGTCCGCCGTCTGCCGCATAATTCAAGTCTTCAAAGAATACCCCTATCAAATGCTCACTGATAGGCTTAGTATTTTCTTCTTCCACTTTGATTCGGGCCGTCACAGGTTTCAATCCTGCAAAACGGCTTCCATCCTGCGCAGTGCGCTCTCCCCGCAATGTCTGTCTGTACGCCCGGTGATCCCCATAACGGTTCATCGCAATAATCTGCTTATAAGCAACTTTCAGAGCCCAACCGGTCACCTGTTTGTCACCTATCCACACCGTTTTTCTAATCGGCTCATTGCAGTTCTCCACGGCATATTTTCCTTTTTCAGATGCCATAAAGAAATGTTGCGGTTTCCATTTTATCAAATCAACAGAAGATACATAAGCCATCGCCTCTCCATCCGGAGTCAGATTCCAGAAACAATGCCATGTTCCGTCCACGCGGCTCTGCGTCAGATAAGGTTCATACATTTTCTTCCAAGGGCCGAAGTCACACTTCACGAATACTTGCCCGTCAGCTACATTTTGCCAATTTTCCCCGTCCGAACTCCAGACAAACTGCATTCCTCTCCTTCCTCCGTCATTTAACGTAGGGTATGGGAAAATGTAGACTGAATCCGGCCCATTCATTATTTCATCAATATGCGCTGATACCGGCAAAGCCAGTATCAGACAAAAACATAAGACTAAAAGGTGCTTTATTCTTTTCATGCTTTCTATTTTCTAAGAGTAATTACAGTGTACGAGTATTTAGGGAATGTGTATTTAGTGTTCTTTCTGGAAAAGACCGCCTGAGAAGGCTTAAATACTACATTATCCTTATTCTCATACGTATTAAACTCTGTAAGTTCACAGTCGCCAATCGTTTGAACCTCCACTTTGGATTTGTAACGGAAATTATCAATATTCAATATAGCTTCCCGAGGTTGGTCACTCAAGTTAACAACATAGAGAGTCATTTCTGTTTTCGAATCATTGATTTTAGCTGTAATATCAAGGGCTTCATCACTGGTGGAAGTTGCGACAACATTAGGTTTCCACGTCTTTATCATCATTTCATCAATATGTGCTGAAGGTTGGAACCATATAGTATCGGCTGTATAATGAATACGTCCCTGATCCCATATATAATGCAAACCATGCGGCTGGAAAGTATTAGCCGTACCCAGCATACGGAAACAATCACCATAACGTTGTAAGGTATTCCAATTATTTGCATGAGCTAAACCGCGATCCCAGTCACACCGGCTACCATTCTCTTCCATAGGATGCAGATTCAACTTAAATCCGGGAAAATCCTGCGCCAATTCTCTCTGAAGCACTATCCCCATCTCATTTTCAAACAAATCTTTTGTATCAGCAAACGATCTGGTTCCACTATAATGAGGGTCCCAAGCCAGTTTATCCTGTTTTCCTTTTGAAATGAACCATGATACCATATCAGATGCCAGTTTATATTCCGGTGTCCCTTTGGTGTATCCGCGACCGATGTTAAGTGAAGTCATAATCGACATTTCAGGATCTACCTCCCATGCTGCCTCCGCAAACTTTTTCACACATTCAATATACCCACGCGTAATCGGGCGTTCATTGTCCACCTGTATGTATTTCAAACGATAAGGCTCCCGATGTCCGTATTTAGCCCGCAACGCCCCCCATCTGGTAGTAGCATCTCCATTCACATATTCTACAAAATCCCGGATATCCTCATAAGACTCATCCATGCTCATACCGATAATGGCAACTGCATCAATCACTTCTGCTGCTTGCAGCATTTCTTCAAAACCGAAACTATGAGTAGCATATAAATTAAATCCACTTCGAAGAGTTACCCTACGTTCATCAATCGGGCCTATCATTTTTTTTCCAACGATACAAATAAGTATCCGCACCTACATCAACCATAGAACCATTATAACGAAAAGCGGCAATCCCCTGTTTCTTCAATACGTCCACAAACATCTTCCGAATGGGATAACCTTTCACCCGTCCCCATTCTCCCGGTTGCAGAAAAGCGAATCCAAGCTCTATTTTTCCGGGCTTTTTAAGCGATATTCCGAAACTTCCCCGAGTTACGTCAGCATCAGGTACCAACTTAAACTGTACTCTTTCATAAGAGCCATCCCCTTTCAGAGAATATGGTTCCTCTGCAATCACGGTTCCTTTTTCATCACGAAGCGATATATATACAGTCTCCGGTGAATCTGACTTGATTCTCAAAATGCCATCATAAGATTTTCCTTTATCAAACCGTATCCCCATTCTATATAAGCCATGATTAGTGAGTCCGACTTCTCCCGAGCCTCCTTTAAAACAGATTGTTTGCGTCTGACGCCCGATATAAGCTTCTCCGTCATGCACCAGTTCGTAATTATATTGCGGACTTCCTAACAACATTTTACTCCAATACTTGGATATCTGTTCATTCCCATTAATACGTTCAAGCATAACCTTTTGTATAGGAGCAGGTAATGAGTCAAACACAAGAAAACGACCGGGGAACTTCCATCCCGAAATGACCCGGGGATGCTTGAAAGGTTTGGCATCATAAATGTCTTTGGAATTAAAGTCATATTTTTCTGTCAGGTTATTCCATGGGATACGATGATAAATATCCGTCTGTGTAATCAAATGAGGAATTCTCCTTTCATCCAATACTACATATATTTTAGAGTAGTCAGCCTTATCCAAATTCAGGAAATCAATGTCAATATTTTCTTCAAAGGCCTCTCCATGAAGCAATTGACTGAATATTCCACCATTTGTCTGATTATTAAGGTCCTCGATATTAGAACCGTTAAACAACTTGGTTACAGTAGCAATCTGCCGTCCCGCATCCACATTTAGTTTCACAGGAATATTTTGCGCACTTGCCCAACTTGAAAAAAACAATAGAAGCAAAACTGATATCAGATTCTTTTTCTGTTTCATTATATATAATTTGAGTTTCAATAGTTTATTAATTTCGATTTAAAGAGTCGGAACCACTTTTTTGATTGTTCCATCCGTATTAAATTCCAGTTTATCTATGCACACCTCGCGATGATAGCCGGCATCCCTTCCTTTGGTCACAGCATCTGGAAATTTAAAACGATGATAAACAATATACCATTCATCCTTCCCCGGCACTTGTACTACCGAATGATGTCCGGTGGCATAAATTCCCTGTTCCGGTTTCTTACAAATAACGACCTGACTTTCTGCTGGATTTATCGGCCCCACCGGAGATTTAGAACGTACATAACGCACCTCATACTCCGTACTTCTCGTATCATTCTTAGACCATGTAAAATAATAATAGCCGTTCCTATAAAACACATGAGCCGCCTCGCTATAATGAGCATCATGACCTATCAGAATACGGGTTGTATTTGGTTTCACCGATACCATATCATCATTCAACTCACACACAGCCATATAATAGTTTCCCCAATACAGATAAGTATTTCCACTTACAGGATCTGTAAATACATCCGGATCAATATTCTGTCCTCTCGGCATCCCCTTAGGCAGTTCCCGTCCAATCAAAGGTTTCCCTGAATCAATAAAAGGACCTGTAGGATGGTCGGATATAGCCACACCAATCTGCTTTTCCGCAGTAAAGTAATAATAATACTTATAGTTGCCATCTGCCTGCTTCTTTTCAATAATACTTGGAGCCCATGCATTCTTTTTTGCCCACGAAACATTTTTCAAATCCAAAATCCCCCCTTCTTCTTTCCAGTTCACCAAGTCACTCGAAGAAAAAGCCTTAAACTGTGTACTCCCCCAGTTGGGAATACCATCACACGTCGGATAAATATAATACCTCCCCGTTTTCTCTGAATACATCACTTCCGGATCAGCATAATATCCTTGAATAATCGGATTCTTTTGAATAGATGCAGTAGAAACATATTTCCTTTTATTCTTCTGCCAATACTTCTCTAAATTATCTGCTTCTTCAGTAGTCAGATGAATAACCGCTCCATGTTTGGGAGCATTATAATTGGTCGTTTTCATCACTCCTTCATTGAAACGCCCCAGATTCTTAAAGTTCACAAAGTCTGACGTTTCAATAAAACCGAAATTATGAGGAGTCACACTATATACATCATACATCAATACCCATTTATCTTCTCCGATACGCTTCCATACAGTAGGAGCCTCACAAGCCTTGGGCTCAAAGTCATACCAGCGTGGATCATATTCATAGTCACCGTTCGCACGATCTGAAACAGCCTGTTTGATTCCGGCAGGTCCATCGTGGGCAACATAGAACAAGTGATATTTGTCTCCTACTTTCGTGATATCTCCGTCAATGGCAGAAACACCCTCATTAGGATATTCAAACAAAATCTGCGGTAAGCTCTCAATGGTATCAAAGTCATCATTTACATATACATAATACAGTTTATTCGCTTCATTTCTGAAACGCATTGTATAATAAATCATCAGTTTCCCTTTTTTCTCATCGTATGTTACCTCCGGCGCCCATGCACAACCAATCTCACTCAACCCTGCCGTTAACTTGTCAAAACGGATATTCGCGCGTTTCCAGTTAACCAGATCCCAAGACTTCATCAATACCAGTCCATAATTGTTTCCCCAACCATACATATTGCGGTCACGTTCCCATTCGGTTTCCCGGTAACCGTCCCGCTTTGCAAACACGTGCAAGTCTGTCATTGCCAAATAGAAAGCGCCATCCGGTCCACGATAAATATGCGGGTCACGAATACCTCTCTGATAGGCAATCGTATCGCCGGCAATTACCGGTTCCCCGTCATTCATGGCTGTAAAAGTATATCCGTCACGGCTGACAGCCATATACAAGCCATGCGTCTCGTCCTTGTGGAATACCATCAGATAAGCACTCATATCTTTCTCCTGCGGAACAGCATTCTTATATCGGAACTGTTTAAATCCGGCTCTTCCCTTTCCAGCAGAAAGTAATCCTATACGCAAGGCATAGAAACCATGATAATTGTTGTGATGCATTTGCGACACATCAACATTTTCCGCAAGGGTAATCCACTCCTTACTATCTTTGCTCACCATTATACGCAGATTGTTACCCTGATTATGAATTTTAGCAATAAAACGTTTACCCAACTCATTAGGTAATTCCAGTTGCTTGCTTGCATTTTGATAGACAATAAACTTCTTTCCGTCAGAAACAACTCCCGCATATGCGTTTTCATTGTAAAATAAAACAAGTCCGCCTGTATTCCCATTGCCGATATTTATCTCTACTTGAGTTTCATAATTCTTATCTTCAGCAGTTGTTAGAAGCAGGCGTCCGTCAGCAGGAGTTCTTCCCTTAGCTTTCATCCATAAGGTTCCATTATCAAAAGTCAAAGCTTTCGGAACATATTCTTTCCAGAAAGTCCATTGAAGCCCTAAATTAGCTTCGTTAAAATCATCAGACAGTTCTATTCCATGCTTGATTTGTTTATCCGGCTTAATCGAAGTAGCAGTAGATTTGGTACGATACCAGCCATCCGCTGTCCATTCAATAGGTTCAATCAACGTCTGACGTCCTAAAGTGTGATATCCCTTTGCATAGGCATGATATACAATCCACCAATTACCGTTCACATCATCAATCAGCGTGCCATGTCCTTTAGACCACCAGTTATCCGTTGCACTATAAGTATGTACAACGGGATTATAAGGAGAATTTTCCCATGGTCCCATTATACTCTTTGAACGAGCAGACACTACCATGTGACTTGTCGCAGGACCGGCAGTTCCTCCTTGTGCAGAAGTCAAGTAATAATAACCGTTATGATAATTCAGTTTCGGTGATTCCAAGCACATACATTCCGTATCCCACTTATCAGGATAAAGCCACCCCTCATATACCTTCTGCTTTTTACCTATAGTTGACAATCCATCTTCCGTCAAGCGGATTACTTCTCCTTTATCCACATAAAGATAACGGTTACCTTGCTTGTCAACTATATGCCCCGGATCAATCCCACTTACTTTCAAATCCACCGGCTTACTCCAAGGACCCTTTATATCTTTTGCCCAAATAACCCAATTTGTCCCGGCCGCCGGATAATAAATATAAAAAGTATCACCATATTTCAATAAATCAGGTGCCATAGCAGACCCATCGTACTCGGGCATTACCCGGCAAACAGGCTCCCAATTCATCAAATCCTGTGAATGCCATATCAAGAACCCCGGCATATAATAAAAGGGAGAATGTGTCATATAATAATCCTTTCCATCACGCATAATGGATGGATCGGGATAATCTCCCGATAAAATTACTTTTGGAAATTTCTGTGCTACCAATGAAGTAGACGCCATCAAAATTAAACCGATTAATAATACTATCTTTCTCATTATTTTTATTTTATAAATATAACATCACTCATTATACTCTTCAACAAAGAAACGCGCCCTATCTGATACTTTATACTGTGCAGACCTATCGGACATGCCATCTGATATAATTGGAGAGTATCACATAGCAAATATATAGAAAAGGAGAAAAAAACATTCACAAAAAAAGGAGTAATAAGTTCCAAACAAAAGAGAGTAATCATATCAGAAATAAACAACTGATATTCAAACAAATAAAAAGAGTACCACTCATTTATGGTACTCTCATCCATCAGTTTTCATCTTGATGTTGTATATATTCATTTGGAGTAAATCCTGTGAATTTCTTGAAAGTACGGAAGAACGATGTTTTCGACTTAAAGCCACATTTTTCAGCCAAAGTCACTAAAGTATATTTTTGATGTTTACCTTCTTTTATAGCTTGCTTGAATTCCTCCACACGATAACCATTTATAAAATCATAATATCCCACCTTCAAATAATGAGTAAAGACAGTAGAAAGAATATAAGCTGAACATCCGATAGCAGCAGCCACCTCTGACTGTTTTAAATCAACATTCAGATAAGGTCTACTTTTTTCCATATATTCCTTCAATGCTTCCATCACTTTTCGAGCTTCTTCCTCATTCAATTTCACATTATTATTCGAAACCTGTATTCCAACCGGTTCTTCTTTTACAGAATCAATATCTAAAGCTTTCACTTTTTTCTGTCTACTATAAATAAAACCGGCAATCATCCCAATACATATCATACCTAAAAAAACAAGCCATATCCATATTCCACTCTTTTGAATACTAAAAGTAACCATACAAACAGAATCTTCATTCAATGCCTTTCGAACCATAAATACATAGTCTCCTGCAGGCAGATTAAAAAAAGACACTTCATTTTCTCCTCTCAACCAATTCCAAACAGAATCTTTTCCGACAAGTTTATACTGATATCTTATCAAATCCGGTTTCTCGTATTCCAAAGAAGTAAAATTGAATGTCAAATTATTCTCATATTCTTTTAATACAAAGGTAGTATCTGATTTAATCTGATAATTATCGGCATAACGCTCACCATTTACAAACATCTCAGTAACCTGTAACGGTGTCACATAATAAGAAGACTCCGGATCCACCACTACCAATCCTTTCATACAAGGAACTAACAATTGTTTTTGTTTATATCGTCCTATAGAAGCCCCCGGACTAGCCCCCATCATGACATCAACCAAACCATCTACAGAAAAAAGAGAAAAGTGAGACAAATTCCTGTCAGATTTCAATATACCATCATCACATCCCATCCAATAACCTTCTTCTTCATCCTGAGCCATATTAAAAGGAGCTATTTCTGTAAACAACCTACTTTTTTTCAGTTCTTTATCCACAACATATAATCTATTATTCTCCAACAAAAAGAAATGCAATGAACCATCCTTTCCCTCATTAATATACCGGATAATCTCATTACTTAAAAAATTTGCCGGTAACTGTTCTTGGCTGCATTTACCTGTTTTACAATCAAGCAAAGCCGTCCCTTTATCCGTTCCCACCCAAAAGCGTTTGGAAGAATCAATGCAAATACTATAAACTATATTACCTGGCATTCCACTATTGACTACATTATATTCTTTTACTTCATGAGTTTTCTTTTCGTAACAATAAAGTCCATCAGAAGCAGCAATCCACAAATTCCCGTCTCCATCTTCAAGAAACATAAAAATATCATTTGAAACCAATGTCTTAGTCAACAAATTTTCAACAAATTTATTTGATTCCAGATTAAAAGCAGCCAATCCCCCACTACAAGTTCCTATCAAAATATTTCCCTGATAGCTATAAAAGGAAAAAATTAAATTGGAACGTAATTTTTCACAACCCACTTTACCAGAACCGAAATGTTGTACACGCCCCGTTTTTTCAGATACAAAATAGAATCCTTCACGTGTGCCGATAAACATATATTCATTCCAATAATAGCAACTACGAACTATGAGATTTCTTGAAGTAAAATTCCCCCACTTATATAAACGAAAAGGTTTCTCAACACTCCTCAAATAATTAAAACCCAAATAATATTCTGTACCGCACCAAACATTCCCTTTGGATACCAAAATAGAGGATATATTATCTGACAACAATCCTCTATTCTGATTAGTATTACACCCGGCTGCATAAATTTGTTTTTTATTATGCAAAGAGAGCAAACTAATTCCTTGACCTGAGGTTGCAATGCCTAACAATCCTTCTTCATGTGAAAGGGCAGTGACCGGAACTTTTACCTCATTCCAGTAAGGCAAAAAACGATAATGAGACAAATCAAAAGTAACAATTCCTTTTTTCTCAGTCCCTATATACAAATGATTTCCTGCTTTTACAAAACAACGAAAGTATCCACAATCGGACAACGTATTTTGATAAAGTTTTATCGCTCCTGATTTAATATCATATACAGCAACTCCTTTTGCTGTCAACAGCCATACATTATTTGAATCAGTTACTTCTATAGACAATATTCTATTATGCTCGGACATAATATTTTTATTATCTACCGTTATATAATGCAATTTTCCGTCTTTATAAATATATAACCCATTCGAAGTACCGATATAAATATGATTTTTCTGATCTTTCTTTAAAGAATATACAGAATTATTGATTTGATCTCTAAATATACGTTTTGCTATATGATTATGGTGATCTAGTTGAAACAACCCATGTACATTTCCAACCCAATATTCATGCCTTTCTTTTTCAAGTATTGTATTCACCAAATGCGGAGCATAATTCGGCATCCCTTCCTCAAATTTATAAACTTGACCGGTTATTCCGTCAAAACGTTCAACAGTACTTCCTGTACCTACCCAAATATATCCATCGGAATCCTCATAAATACAATGAACATAATTATCAAATAGAACCCCATTCTCACTAGGTGTAGTTATGACATAATCATACGCTCTGCCAAGCAAGCAAAAAAGCAGCATCCCAACAATCAGTATATATTTTCCAATAGTATTCATTCTCTTTTCATTTAGACAGACACAAAATTAATAAGAAAAACGAGAAAATAAAGTATAAAAATCTGTTTAACTCCTACAATTTAAATCCAAGAAGAAGTGTCTACAATAGAGTTTTTAAAAAATGCTGCCACTGCCACCACCCATTCCTGTATAACCACGAAAAACAGGGAGTTACAAGAGGTGGTGGCAGCCTGCTTTTCAACGCCTGCTGCCACCACTATTCTTACTTTATTTTTCTACAACAAGATACAACACACCACGTTTGGAGTTGTACATCACATCTTTAATAGCAACCGCCTTCTCGTGTATCAGTTTATCGAACATGTGGCCCCATCCGTAAGCATACTTCACGGGAACATCACTCATAAATTCAGAACAGCTTTCTTCTGTCTTGATATAGGAAAGATTGAGTGTGCGGACGCTTCGTTTGGTTTCGGGGATGTGGCGGGTCACCCGGTATTGGAGGGAGGGAGATGGTAAGGT
>OGRQ01002386.1_pt1 | contig 14015 bp, 8 predicted proteins | sample 1553521 | NCBI WGS metagenome assembly OGRQ01 (sample SAMEA2580088, study PRJEB22360) | human gut metagenome | biome: human gut; feature: human-associated habitat; material: faeces | place: Denmark | collected 2008/2010
TTGTGGATTTTCAGATGAACAAGATCTGCGCTGCCGGTACCGGTTCTTTTGTGGAGGAGCAAGCCGTCCGCATGGGCATCCCGCTGGCAGAATTCGGCCCGTTGGCCCTTTCTGCCGAACATCCGGCCGCGTTGGGCGAACGCTGTACCGTATTCATCGAAACGGCCATTGCATCAGCCGCCGCAGAAGGCGTTTCGCAGGCAGAGATCGCCGCCGGGCTGTGTCACTCCATCGTCCAGAACTATCTGCACAAGGTAGTCGACTCCAAGCCGGTGGGCCAGCACATTGTCTTACAGGGCGGCGTAGATTATAACCCCGGCATTGTGGCGGCATTCCAATCCGCATACGGCGACCGCATACAGGTCAGCCCGGTCTTTTCCATCAGTGGTGCGTATGGCGCGGCTCTTCTGGCACAGGAAGCGGTGGGCGATGCACCTAGTCAGTTTGTGGGCTTCGACAGCCCTGCACAAGCCGCAGACGACAGCCGCAGCGCGGAGATCCAGAAGAACATTGACTTCTATAAGCAGGCGGACAAATTGCTTTTGGAGGGTTATACCGGCAAACGCGACCCACGTAAAAAGACCGTAGGTGTGCCTTTTGCGTTGATGATCCACAAATTCTTCCCGATGGCGAATGCCTTCTTTACCTCGTTGGGCTTCAATGTCGTCCTGACTGACCCCACCAGTGAGGAAACGATCAGGCTGGCTCAGCAGACCGCACAAGGGGAGACCTGCTACCCGGTCAAACTTATTTATGGCCATATGCAGCAGCTCATCGACCAAAAAGTAGATTATATCTTCCTGCCCACCATCCACACGATGAAGCACGAAAAGAGCCGTGTGAAACACAACTACGGCTGCGTCTATATGCAGACGGCAGCCGTATCCATTGCCAAAGCTCTGGACATTGAGAGCAAGGGCATCACTCTGCTCAGTCCGGTGTTCGATCTCGACTTCGGGCAGGAAGCTATGGCATCTGCAATGCTGGGACTGAGCAGGATCTTAGGAATCCCGAAACCGTTTTGTGCCAAAGCTCTGCTCAGTGGTGCCATGGCGGTGCGCCGCCATACCGCCGCCGTGGAAAAACAGGGCAAAGCTCTGCTGGCGACCCTGAGACCGGACGATAAAGTGTTGGTGCTCATCACCCGCAACTACGGCGTTTCCGACCCCATCCTGAACATGGGCATCCCGGAACTGCTGTTGGAACGCGGCTATAAAGTCATCACGCTGAGCCACCTGCCCGGTCATGCGCTGGACATCTCCGATGAATACGATAATCTTTATTATCCGTTCGGGCAGCATATCCTGTCCGGAGCAAAGCTGATCGCTCACCACCCGAACCTCTACGCTGTCTATCTGACCAACCACGGCTGCGGCCCGGACACCATGCTCTCATACCTGTTCAAGCAGGAGATGGGCGATAAACCCTACCTGCAAATCGAAGTGGATGAGCATTTTTCCAATGTGGGTGTCATCACTCGCATTGAAGCGTTCCTGAACAGCCTGCAACACCGCCCGGCGGTGGCTCTGCCGACAGATTTCAACATCGAGCAGGTCGATATTCACCCCTGTCGTCTGGCACAGACACCATCCCCCAATGTGCCACTCTATCTTCCGGCAATGGGTATTTATACGTCCTGTCTGGCCGCATATTTCAAACAGCAAGGGGCAGACCCCTACGAGCTGCCGCACCTGACGGACGATATTCTGAGCCTTGGCCGAGCAGAGACGAGTGCAAAAGAATATCTGCCTTTCCCGGCACTGCTGGGCAGTATCCTTGCCGAGCGAAAAAACGACCAGACACATGCGCAGTTCCTGATTCCGCAGACGCAGGGTGCGGAGGCAGACGGTCAATACGCCCGTGTCATCCGTGCTGTGTTGGACCGCAGAAAAGAGCTGAATGCTCAACTGGTCAGCCCGATGCTGGAAACACTGCCCGAAATGGCGCAGAACCGTGACGCACTCTTCCGCGCACTGTTGGCGGGAGATATCCTCTATGCTGCCCCGGTAGACCAACGTGCAGACATTTCGGCACAGTGGGATGCTCTGCCCGGCTGGGAGCAGCTGCACACCGCAGCGAGAGAGATCAGCGCACTTCCCGCAAAAGGCCGCCGCATTGCCGCTGTTGGTACGCCGCTCTGCCTGACAGAACTGGACAGCGGCGTACTTGCCGCGTTGGAAGCCGAAGGCGAACGGGTGCTTCGCGCCCCACTCAGCGAGGCGCTCTGGTTTCTGTGGAAAGACAATTTGGATGACAACAAACCATCGGCTGGTTGGCTTGACCAGATGCAGAGGCAGATGCAGACCCTTGGTAATGAACTTGGAGCGCACAGTGCCTTTGCGGAAGACGCTGAAACACTGTTCCTCATTGCGGACTCTGCCTTGCCGAATTTTTCAGGCGGGAACGGTCGATATCGGTACGCCAAGGCCGTGGAGCTTTCTGGCCGTACCAATGCAGTGCTGACCCTTGCACCCCGGTATGAAAATACCGCTATGATTCTGGATATGCGCGGCCTGCACGATGCCTGCAGTGCCCCACTGTTCCAGCTTTCCCTTGATAACGACTGGGATGAAACTGCATGGAGCCGCCTGCGTTCGTTCCTCTACTACTGCTGAATCTGGCAGACGCAAAGAACCCGTCCGGTACGTCCGGACGGGTTCTTTGCGTCAGTTATGAAACAGAAAATCGCTTATTCGATGACCAGCAGCAGGCTCATTTTGAATTTGCCCTGTGCGGTAACGCTGTGCAGGCCGTTCTTATCGAAGCGGAAGCTCTCGCCTGCGTTCAGCTCGTGATCCTTGCCCTCATAGCCAATAATGGCCTTGCCTTCGAGGGCGGTCAGGATGGCATTGCCGGGAGCACGGTGCGGAGTCAGGCCAGTGCCCTCGTCAAAGGCCATCAGGACAAATTTCATGTTGTCTGCATGAGCGATGTCCAGATTGGCGATGCTGCCCTCTTCATAAGAAATGAGGTTCTTCAGTTCGGTGGGCTGGCCTGCCTTGATGATGTTGTTCATGGTAAAATTCTCCTTTTTCAAAATGATTTCGGTATAGATCATTCCACTGTCGGTTTTTGTGCCGCACAGTGTTTTTGGCGGTACATACAGCACTTCTCCGGGTTTGACGGACACTTCCTGCCCATCGACTCCCAGAAGAAACCTGCCGTTTCCCTCACCACCCAGATAAAGAGTGGTGCAGTCATAGTATTCCGGGGTAATAGAAGTGCCTGCGCCCAAGGAAAACCATGTTACCGGCACTCCATAGCCCAGTCCGGAAGGTCGGGAAACGGTCATAGCATCCCGGATCGGGCGAACCTGGGAAAGTGTAAAAGGGACATTGTTCATACAGCAGTTTCCTCCCGCAGCCCAACCGGAACGATGCTGCGCACCGACCGCCCCTGATAATGCAGTTCATCCACCAGCACCTGAACATCAAAAGAATACGAGATGTTCTTCTCGTTCAAGATCTCCGCAGCTGGACCGTAGAAAAATTCGCCTTTGCGGTTCAGCATCAGGGCTTCGTCCGCTACGCTCATGGCATTGGTGGGATAGTGGGTATTCATGATGGCACTGATGCCGGATTCATGCGCCAGCCGCTCCACCATATTCAGTACTAAGATCTGATTGTGGAAATCCAGGCCGGTTTCCGGCTCGTCCAGAATGATGAGCTTCGGCTCGTTGATGAGGGCACGGGCAATAAGCACCATTTGCAGTTCACCGCCGCTCATCCGGTTGCAGTCCTTGTTGGCAAGACGGGTGATCCCCACTCGTTCCATCATGGCTTCCGCCATTTCGATTTCCTCTTTGCCGGGTTGCTGAAAGGCTCCGAGATGCGCACTGCGCCCCAGCAGAACCATTTCCAGACCGGTGTAGGAAAAAGCGAAGCCACGGGACTGCGGAATGTAGGAGATAGTGCTCCAGACATCCTTCGGCTTGAGGGTGTGGATATCCTTCCCATAAAATAGGGTTTTTCCGCTGTGCCATGGCAGCAGACCGATCATGCACTTGAGCAGGGTGGTTTTACCAATGCCGTTTGGACCAAGAGTCGCAAGGATGTGACCTTCTTCCAGACGCAAATTGATATTTTCGAGAATCACAGGCTGCTTCGGGTAGCCGAAGCAACCGTTCTGCACTTCTAAGATCATTGCAGATTGCTCCTTGTTTTATTCAACAGAGAAATAAACGCCGGTGCACCGATGATAGCGGTGAGGATGGAAAGAGGCAGCTCGATAATGCTGATGCTGCGGGACAGGGTATCGATCAGGATCATAAAGCTGGCTCCCAGACTGAGACTGAGGGGCACCACATAACGGTTGTTGCTTCCAACCAGCATCCGGGATGCGTGCGGGATCAGCAGACCAATCCAGCCCACCTGACCGCACATGGAAACGGCTGAAGCCGTGACCAGCGTAGATGCAACAATAAACAGCATCCGGGTCTGTTTGATGTTGATGCCGCTGGTACGAGCCTCGTCATCGCTCAGTGAAAGGATGTTCAGCCGCCAGCGCAGCAGATAGATGATGATGATTCCAGCAACGATAAGTGGGCAGCCAATCAGGATCTTTTGGTAACTGGCACTGGTAAAGCTGCCCAAGAGCCAGTAGGTGATCTCCGGCAGCTTGTCCTGCGGATCGGCAGTATATTTCAGCAGCGAACCCAGTGCGTTGAACAGAGAGGATGCAATCGTACCGGCCAGCACCAGATAAACCATAGAACGCCCATCACTCTTGCCTGCGACTTTCAGAGTAAAACAGACGGAAATCAGGCCAAAGACCAAGGCGATGAGCTGCGTTTCCAGAATACTGCAAGACAGGATAATAGCAAGAATTGCACCCACACAGGTACCGCTGGTTACACCCAAAATATCCGGTGTGGCAAGCGGATTGGAGAATAAGGATTGATAGGTATTGCCTGCACAAGACAGACCTGCGCCAACAATGATGGCCATTAGAATGCGGGGCAGCCGCAGATTGATGACGATGGAGTAGTTCTGTACATTTGAGGTGCTCTCACCCGTCAGAGCAGTGCGCAAAGCTGTGAGAACTTCGCCTACCGGAACATTCATTCGCCCAAAGCACAGGCAGATGAGTGCGGTCACAAGGGGAAAAGCGAACATCAACACCACGGCCAGAGGAGTGAACCGGCCTTTTTTTATCCAGATGGTATCTTTCATCAGTACAGCAGCATTTCCTCCAACTCGTCATCTGTCACATCGTAGCCGTACCATGTCTTGTAATATTCCTTGATGGTATCGCCCAGCGGATAATCGGCAAAAGCATCCGGGTAGGTGTTGCAGGCCAGCCATGCCAGCACCAGCGGAGCATCCGGATTCGGGGTGAACCAGTTCCACATACCCAGCGTAGTGTTGTAGACCCGGCCGCTCTTCACGGCAGTCAGGGTGGAGAAGTCAGCACCGTCCACATTCCCGCTCAGCACGTCCTCGGTGCGCAGGGGCTGCAGGCCGGGACCATCCAAGAAAAGAATATCGGGATCCCAGCTATAGATCTGCTCCATGCTGGCCTGTGCAAAGCCAGTGGCTTCCAGTGCCTTGTCCGTTACGCCCAGACGCTTCATCCAGTAGGTGCCAAAGGTGCCCTGACCGGATACCTTCGGCACACCGTCTGCATACTTCCACAGGATCAGCGCACTGGGGCGATCCGTTTGAGGAATTTCCGCAATACGGGCTTCCACATCGGCCACAATCTCATCACCGGCAGCAACAAAGGCTTCGGTCTTGCCCGGTTCGTTGAAGATCTGCTCCAGCAGCTTCAGCCACTCTTCGTAACGTTCAATGGGATCAGCTTCCGTAGATGCGCCCACGGTAGCGAAACCGATGGAGGGGATTCCGCTGGCCTTCAGGATTTCGGCATGGGAGGAGTTGCCGGCATTGTACAGGATAACATCAGGGTTCAGCTTCAGGATCTCCTCGATGTTCAGGTCGCTCTGAGCATAGACCGTATCGCTGGACTCCAGAAGCTCCGGGGCGATATTCTTCAATACAGTGTCAGAAATGACCGACTTGAAAGAGCCGCAGTAACCCACGATGTAGGGAGCACTGCCCTCAAAATAAGCCATGTAGGTGGACAGGATCGGAATCTGGTCGATGACGACACGGGTGACCTTATTAGGCACTTCTACTTCGTTGCCGCCGTGGTCTACGACGGTATGGGTACCGGTCTCATCCATGGATGCGGCAGAGGAAGTTGCTTCGCTGGATACAGCGGAAGAAGCCACAGAAGAAGCCGTGCTGCTGGAAGAAGAACCGCAGGCGGCCAGAACACCGGCTGCACTTACAGCAGCCATGGCAGTGATAAACGAACGACGAGAAATTTTTTTCATGGAAAACTCCTTTGATAAATCAATGGTTCTTTGGTTGTGGAAGTTAGTTAGTGATAACCAACTGTAGAGCAGTTTATCAAATTCACTTTCCTTTGTCGGTTGCTATGGCAACGGCAGCGCAAATTTATGTGATGGTAAAAATAGCAACAAAAACAGGGTGCGCCCCTGAATAGGACGCACCCTGCCATCGCAATTCACGATTTGATTCGTTGGCAACAACCGTGAATTGCATATCGCAAACAAGTTGTTGAGAATTGCACTGCTTGTAAAACTTGCGATTAAGACCACAGACAATAGCGATATGTACAACAGGGCGTTCCCCGTCGGGAACGCTCTGTTTTTCTTTGCTGGCGGTGTGATGAGCCTGCTCCGCCTGCCATGCAGCAAATTCTCTTTGCCCGCCTCGCTGTTCCAGCAGGCAAGGATGGCTGGGTAGAATGCCCGTGCCAGACGGTCGATGACTTCATCGGGATAAGGGGAAGTGTTTGTGGACTTTTTCTTTTTGTTCAAACGCACGCTCCTTTGATCGTCCCACCGTGGCAAAGCCGGGCGAGAAAATCAAAGTTCCAATTTCATATCAGGCGCAAGGGCGCGGATGCTTTCCGCCCTGCTCTTGCGGCTGGTGGCTCGTTGATGGCTTACAAGTGCCTGTCGTTATGCGGTCTTTTCCGCTTCTTCAAGGGTTTCAGCAACCTGCTGCTTTCGCTTCGGGATGGTGAGCGGGCTGGGGTTAAACGTGAAGCTGTATTCCAGCCGTTGGATCATTGCGTGTACCGCAGCTTCCAGTTCGGTGTACAGCATCATATCCTCGACGCTTCCAGCGTCCTCAAAGGACGATTTGATGGGCGTGTAGGGAATTAGATATGGGCGGCTTGCCGTCAACCACCTCAGGCGGCGCGTAAGCCGCCGTAGAGCGGATGATAGGTGGGAGCCGCTGAATGCTCCCCATCGGGTTCAGGGCGAGACTGGCACGGACAGCATCATCCACTCGGTCCATTTCCTCCGGGGTGAGGTGTCCGAGAGATTTCAGCACCCTGCTCTTGTCTACGGTAAAAATCTGCTCTGCCTGAACGATGGATGGTACGGAGAGAAAATCGTTCACCAGCAGGCAGTGGGTCGGCTGGGTATACTTTTTTGCCGCCTTGCTTGTCAATGTGGCCACGATCAGCGTGGGCGAGTAAAAATTTCCCACATCGTTCTGGAGAACGACTGCCGGACGATTCCCGCTTTGCTCTGAACCGATATAGAGTGAAGCACTACTTATAAATAGTGGTGTCAGGAATTGAGATTTTGTGATACCAAAAAAGACACCCTCGCTTTTGATAGGAATCTCATGCAGGGATGTCCTTATCTCAACGCGAAGGTGTCTTAATAACGAGGGTCAGATGCCACGGAAGGTAAAGGTGAACTCCACAGGCTTGGTCACATCAGGAATATACTCCGGGTGGACATTGGCACCCCAGCTGTCATCGCCGCCAACGCCCATCTGCTCGCCCATAGCACGGATGACCGTGTAATGGACCGGGGGCAGCTCGTAGGGATGCTTGGCACTCTCCATTTCATGGGGAGTGTAGGGCAGCGCAGAGAAGAACATGGGCTTTGCGGCATCTGCGGTAAACAGCAGCCCGCGACCCTTGCGGTCCACTACCTTTGCCCAGCGCACAGCGGTCTTTGCGCCACACTCCTGCGGCACGAGGTACTGCGCCATGTTGTCTGCGACCTTGTTCTGGTAAATGCCCAGCTTGGCACCATGCTGACGATCCCAGTAGGTCTCCGCAGGGCCGTTTCCGTACCACTCCACCGTGTCGTAGTCAGCGTCGATCTTGAACAGTACGCCGAACTCCGGCATTGCTGCAAGTCCTTCCACCGGGTCATAGTGCAGGGTGGTCTGGATGCGGCCATCACCGAACACACGGTACTGCAGGCTGCACTCTGCTGCGGGGCTGGTCTGGAGGTTATAGAGATAGGTCACGACCACACTGTCGGCTTCCACCTCGCAGGTGGGGTTCTGGAGGATGGTGCCGCCGTGAACAGACGGGATCTCCTTGCCGATGCCCTTGGCGGTAGCGTACAGGCTTGCCAGCTTCCACTGACCGCGAACGCCGCCCATGTTGTTGCCGCAGTCGTTGTCGGTGGGAGCGCGCCAGAAGTTGGGACGGGGGATCTCCTGAATCATCTCCTTGCCGGCATAGCGGTAGGAAGTCAGGCCGCCATTCAGATCGGAGAACAAAACATCGAAATTCTCACCCCGGACACCGATGTTGTGTGTACCGTGCGTAACGGTAAACGGCGTGACCTTCTTGCTGGGAATGGAGCGGACCACAGCGATCACACCCTGTCCAAAGGCGACTTCATGGCCCTTCTTTGCCCAGCTGGTGTCCTCCTTCAAACGGAAGCTGATGGTCACTGCATATTCACCGGGGAGCGCAGGAACCATAAACGGCAGCGGGAAGCTGGAACGCTCTTCGGGAGCAACATCAATATTGGTCAGTTTCTGCTGCTGATACAGCTTTCCATCACGATGCAGCAGAGCAACGCAGTCGAAAGCATCCGTAGAGGTGAACAGGTTCTTGTTCCAGACTTCGAAGCCAGAGTTGTCGATGGAAACGGCGATGTTCTGATAGCAGAACTTGACCTCCTGCATCTTGGGAGAAGGAGCGCGGTCACCACCGTAGGCAATGCCGTTTCCGCTGAAATTATAGTCGGTAGGACGCTCGCCGAAGTCGCCGCCGTAGGCTTGGAACCACTTGCCGTAGCGGTCTTTTTTCCAGATGGACTGGTCGATGTAATCCCAGATAAAGCCGCCCTGATAGCCGCAGTCCTTCTGGTCGGCAAGTTCCGTGTACTTGTGCAAAGCACCGTTGGAGTTGCCCATAGCATGAGAGTATTCGCACTCGATATAAGGCCGCTTATCGCCCTGTGCCAGATACTCTTTAATGTCCTTCACAGTGCTGTACATATGGCTCTCAATATCGGTGGTTTCGAGGAAGCGGGGATCATTGACCACACCTTCGTAATGCACCAGACGGGTGTCATCAAAGCGGCGGACCATCTCGGCCATCTGGAGCAGGGTCTCACCGCCAAACGATTCGTTGCCCAGAGACCAGATCAGAACAGCAGGATGATTTTTGTCACGCTGGTAAGTGGAATTCATGCGGTCAAACAAGACAGCTTTCCACTCCGGCTTATCATTGGGCAAAACGCCCTCGATGCCGCGAATGCCCGCCTGATGAATATCCCATGTGCCATGGGATTCCAGATTGTTCTCTGCGATCAGATACAGACCATACTCGTCGCACAGGTCGTACAGTGCATCCTGATTCTGGTAATGGCTGGTACGGATGGCATTGATGTTGTTCTGCTTCATAGTGATGATGTCCCGAAGCAGTTCCTCATGGGTGTGTACGCCCACAGCACGACCCGTAATGGAGCTGAACTCATGACGGTTGGCACCCTTGAACACGATGCGCTTGCCGTTGAGCAGCATCCGATTGTTCTTCAGCTCGAACTTGCGGAAACCGACTTTCTGCCCGGTCACCTCTACCAGATGGCCTGCATCGTCCAGCAGCTCGATTTCCAGTTCATACAGAGCCGGGTCCTCTGCACTCCACAGGTGGGGGTTCTCCACCGCATGGCTGAACAGAGCAGAGCCGCCGTTCAGTGCGATTTTTTCGGAGAACACTTCCAGTTCACTGCGGCGCAGGGTCAGACGGGCTGCGCCCTTACCCTCCACCTGCAATGCAACTTCCAGCGTGGAATGAGTAAAATCATCCCCGGCAAACAGCGTTTTGACGGATATATCTTCCAGATGCACGGTGGGGATGGCGTACAGCCACACGCTGCGGAAGATGCCGGAGAAGCGGAAGAAGTCCTGATCTTCGCACCAGCTGGAGGAAGTCCACTTGAACACCTGCACGGCAAGTTTGTTCACGCCCGGCTGGAGATAGGGAGTCAGATCGAATGCGTGTGCGGAGAAGCTGTCCTCGGTGTAACCCACATAAGACCCGTTCAGCCAAAGAGCCATGCCGCTTTCCACACCCTCGAACTCGATGTGGACGGGCTTGCCCTGCATGGATTCCGGCAGCTCGAAGTATTTTACATAGCTTGCCACCGGATTGAACCGCTGCGGGATCTCGCCCGGCTGTACTTCTTCACGGCCATCCCACGGATACTGAATATTCGCGTACTGGGGAATGTCGTAGCCCTCCATCTGGATGTGTGCCGGAACATGAATGTCATCCCAGCCGCTGCAATCGTAATCTGTCTTTTCAAAGCCGGGGATGGCACTGGTGTAGTTCTTTGCGTAGGCGAATTTCCAGATACCGTCCAGCTTCAGCGCCAAAGAAGAGGAGCCTGTCCGATATTCTTCGCGGGAAGCGTAAGTACGGAAACTTGCATGAGCATTCAGCACGTTTTCCTTGAAAAAGGTGGGATCTTTTACTTTTGCAAAATCAAATGCAGCCATAGTATTTCCTCATTTACCTTTTATAATTTTATAATATTTCTCCAGCCTCCCCGGAGGAATCGCTGGATTCCTCCGGGGAACAGCAGATGAAGGAGAAATGATAATGGCTTGTTATCAGGCTGCTGCACGCAGCTTTTCATTTGCTTCTTCGACCTTCATACGAGAGAGAATGAAGGTGATGATGGCATCCAGAGCAAACGGGATCACCAGATACATGATCTTCAGCATCGAGATGCAGGATTCGGGCTGGACAGCCAGCGCACTATCGAAATGGCTTGCTGCCAGCAGCCAGCCGGTGATGGCAGTACCCAGACCGCCGCCCAGCTTCACACCCAGAGAAGTGCAGGAGTACATCGTGCCATCCACGCGCTTATGCTTCGTCAGCCAAGTATATTCAGAGCAAGCAGCAATCACAGCGTTCATATCGCCCTGCCAAGGACCCTGACCAAGAGCTGCGATTGCAGTAAAGAGCAGCATCAAGGTCACATTGCCGCTGCCCATGTAACCAGCTACAGCAACCAGTGCACGAGAAATCGTTGCCAGAGTATAGCTCATTACATTCAGCTTATACATTCCATTCCACTTTGCAACCAAGGTCGGGGTGAACACCAGTGCGATGATCAGAGGAATGTTGATTGCCCAAGAGAATACACCGAACAGATTCTGGTTGCCAAGGATGTAGGTTGCATAGTAGGTGCCCATGCTGATCATGGCACCGTAGATCTGCTGCAAAATGTAGGTGACGCAGATCATCATATAATATTTGTTACCAGCAAGCAGCTTTGCAGCCTGAACCAGATTGTACTTTTCGTCCTGCTCGATTTCCTTTTTGTCGGTGGTATCCACCAATTCGCCTTCCGGCAGTTCCTTCACGGAGAAAACGGAGAGGGTGTTGACAAGCAGACCGATGATGGCGTAGATGATTGCAACAGTGCGCCAACCGGCAGCACCACCGCCCAATGCCGTAACGGCACCCAGCGTGATGGACTGGATGAGCAGGCTGGTGGCAAAGGCGAACATGAAACGCCAAGAACCCATCTCGACCTGTTCGGCACTGTTCTTCGTGACGAGAGCAGTCAGTGCAGAGTAAGCAATGTTGTTGGCAGTGTAGAATACAGCGTTCAGCAGAGTATATGCGATCAGGAACCATGCGTACTGTGCAAACTGTCCCAGATTGGTCGGGATGGCGAAAATTGCCACCAGCGTAATGGCACAGCCAATGTAGCCGTACAGCATCCAAGGACGGGCTTTGCCCATCTTAGAATGCGTTTTGTCAATCAAAGAACCAAAGAAAATGTCCGTCACACCGTCCAGCAGTTTGGAAACTGCAATCAGAGTGCCGACAATACCGGGGTTCAGGCCAACGGTGTTGGTCAGATAGATCATGACGAAGGAGGACAGGAATGCATACACCACGTTGCCTGCAATATCGCCTGAACCATAGCCGACTTTATTATACCACTTTAGATAACGTTTTTCAGTCATTGTGCTTTCTCCCATCTTGCTTGTTTTGTGTGGGCGCGACCAATCTGCTGCGCACTTCAGACTGGAATTCTCATTACGCAAGTTGCCCAAATCTCTTGCGTTTCGTCTGAAAATATTATAGAATCTAATGGAACGAAAAGATATAGACAAGATGGAACAAAATATGCACAAAATCAAAGAGTTTGTAATTTTTTGATAGAACATTTCCCAAATCACTGTAAAATCTCTGAAGATGAGGAGGACGCAGGGATGTATTTCAACTCAGGATATTTGAACAACTCCCGTTTGGATTTCAAAGACTACTCAAAGCCGCTGGTCGTAGGCAGCTGCGGCACTTATCGCTTGAAAAAACGCCCTAAGCTACCTACTTTTTGGGCAAAGGGTCGCAGAGACTATCAAATCCTCTATGTGGCATCTGGTAAAGCACACTTCTGGTTCGATGGTGTTGAGGAAGTGGTGACTTCTGGACACATGGTGCTTTATCAGCCGAAAGAAATCCAGAAGTATGTCTACTATGTAGAAGATCATCCAGAGGTGTTCTGGATTCACTTTACAGGATATGATGTCAAAAACATCCTGAACTATCACGGAATACCCTTGGACAAGCACGTTTTTTACAGCGGCACACTGCCGGATTACAAAATGCTGTTCCGAAAGATCATCCGGGAACTGCAACAATGTGAATATGGCTATGAAGACTATATTGCTTCTCTCTTCAACATCATTCTGCTTTTAGTAAGCAGGCAACAGCAGGAAAGCGAGAAAACAACTACAAGCATCCCCGAAGAAATCGAAGCCGCCGTTGCCTACTTTAACGAGAATTATAATACAAAGGTCAGTGTGGACGATTACGCAGAATCGCTGCATATCAGTACGAACTGGTTTATCCGTAATTTTAAGCAGTACATGAAAATAAGCCCTGCACAATACATCCTGTCCCTTCGGATGGTAAATGCACAAAGCTTATTGGAGAACACCGAATACAATATTGGAGAAATTGCAGAGATCGTAGGGTATGATAACCCACTCTATTTTAGCCGGGTATTCAAGAAAGAGTATGGTGTCAGTCCGGCACAGTACCGAAAGAATCTGGAAGAATCCACTGAAAAATGAGAAAGATTCCTTGATTCAGACGTTCCTGCCTGTTGAGATGTACCTGACATATCAAGTTGACGGCGAACCGTTGGAACAGCTCCCGAATGGATACAGCGACCATTATGTGCCAGATGGCTTTGTACGAGATTAGAGTGTATACAAGGAGGTCTCTTTATGTTGGAGCATTTTTTCAAATCGCTAGTTGCAACAGTTTCTGACCCTTACCAATGCAATCGCATCACAGATGCGTTGGCGGCAGCTGGAATTAAATTCTATTGTAAATCCAAAGATGTCAATCGGCATAACACATTTGATCAAGCAAGAATTGGAACCCTCGGCATAAAACCGCAGTATGTCACAGAGGTGTTTGTGGACAAAGAAAATGCTGATATGGCTCTGCACATTATACATACCCTGTCATAAGCCCAGAGTTCCCCTGCGAACAAAAACATTCCAATATAAAAAGGACGCTGCCGCCTCTGGGTAAGAGGTTGCAGCGTCTTTTTGGTATCAGAGGGCGAATGATCTGTCAGATTGGACGGCTCCCAACGAATGCGATGCTTTTAGCTTGCGTCTTTCTGTTCGTCAAGAATGCGCCAGCCGTCCATCAGGTCTGAATTTTCCATAATAAAG
>OGRQ01002400.1_pt1 | contig 13946 bp, 12 predicted proteins | sample 1553521 | NCBI WGS metagenome assembly OGRQ01 (sample SAMEA2580088, study PRJEB22360) | human gut metagenome | biome: human gut; feature: human-associated habitat; material: faeces | place: Denmark | collected 2008/2010
GGCTGAACACCCAGTCGCGCAGCTTGTAGTTGACCTTATCGCAGCCCTTGCCGTTTGCCTCCAGCCAGTCGATCATCTTTTTCTTTGCATCGGTGACGGACAGGCCGTTCAGGAAGCCGGAGTTGACCAGCGTGCCGGTGGCCACATCGGTGAAGGCGGCTTCGTCCAGATTGGACGGGGTATTGCCCTTGACCACCTCGATGATGGGCAGGCCGAACTTCTTGGCAAACTCCCAGTCGCGGGTATCGTGGGCGGGCACAGCCATGATGGCACCGGTGCCGTAGGTGGACAGAACGTAGTCGGAGATGAAAATGGGGATCTCGGTATCGTTGACCGGGTTGATGCCCATGACACCTTCCAGCTTGACACCGGTCTTTTCCTTGTTCAGCTCGCTGCGCTCAAAGTCGCTTTTGCGGGCTGCCTCGGCCTGATAGGCCTTGACGGCATCGGCATTCTTGAGGATGCCCTTGTCCAGCCACTCCTTGACCATGGCATGCTCCGGGGAGACGACCATGTAGGTGGCACCAAACAGGGTGTCACAGCGGGTGGTGTACACGGTCAGGGTATCGCCTGCGGTGGTGCCGAAGTTGACCTCTGCGCCGTGGCTGCGGCCGATCCAGTTCTTCTGCTGGGTGGCAACGCGCTCAATGTAATCCAGACCGTCCAGACCATCGATCAGCTTATCGGCATAAGCGGTGATCTTGAGCATCCACTGGCTCTTGACGCGGTGAACGACTTCGCTGCCGCAGCGCTCGCACACGCCGTTGACAACTTCCTCGTTGGCCAGCACGCACTTGCAGCCGGTGCACCAGTTGACGTTCATTTCCTTCTTGTAAGCCAGACCATGCTTATACAGCTGCAGGAAGATCCACTGGGTCCACTTGTAGTACTCGGGGTCGGTGGTATTGATCTCGCGGTCCCAGTCAAAGGAGAAGCCCAAAGCCTTCAGCTGACTGCGGAAGTGGTCCACATTGTTCTTGGTGACAATGGCCGGGTGGATGTGGTTCTTCATGGCAAAGTTCTCAGTGGGCAGGCCAAAAGCGTCCCAGCCCATGGGGTACAGCACATTGTAGCCGTTCTGACGGCGCTTGCGGCTGACCACGTCCAGCGCGGTGTAGCTGCGGGGATGGCCTACATGCAGGCCGGCACCCGACGGATACGGAAACTCGACCAGTGCATAGAACTTGGGTTTTTTGTGGTCGATCTCGACATGGAAGGTCTTTTCGTCCTCCCACACCTTCTGCCACTTGGCTTCAACTGCCTTGTAATCGTACTTCATGTTGTTAATCAGCTCCAGACTTTATCCAAAATACCGTTGCTTGGGGGCGTATGCTTTCAAGGTGCTTCCGGTATAGACCCTCTCAGTCAGGGCATTTGCCCTGCCAGCTCCCCCGAGGGAGGAGCTTTTTTGCCAACTTTCCCTATTGCGCCAAAACCTCTCCCTTTGGGGAGAGGTGGCATCGCGCAGCGATGACGGAGAGGGTTTTGCCAGAAGCAGACCTGTTTGCCTGATTCATTCAAGGGTGCTGTCAGGGGTGAGGTACTCGGAGATATCAATGGGCTCACCATCTGCCCACAGGTGCTCCAGATCGTAATAGGTGCGGGTGTTGGGCACGAATACGTGCACGATGACGTTGGAATAATCCAGCAGCACCCAGTTCTTGGAGTCGTAGCCCTCCGTGCTGTAGGGCTCCAGACCCTTCTGGGAAAGCTCGTACTCCACCTCGTCGGCCAGAGACGCCACCTGCGTGGTGGAAGTGCCGGAGGCAATGACAAAGTAATCGGTGAGCACGGTCAGGCTTTCCACCTTGAGCACGCGCACATCGTGGGCCTTTTTCTTATCCAGGATCTTTGCGATCTCAATGGCAAGCGCCTTGCTGTCGTTGAAGTTCTCCATATGTTTTTCCTTTCTGTCAGTTTCAGTTTGCGGAGCCTGCGGCCTGACCGTCGGTGGTAACAGCGCCATCAAGGTCTGTATCGCCGTTCAGGATGGCATCGTCCGACTCCTTATCGATGCGGCCCATATACTGCACGTTGGCATCGGTGGATGCACTGCCGTGGGGCCACTCGTCGGTGACAAGGTTCATTTCGCTCACATCAATGGGGCCGGTGTAGGTGCAGAAATACTGGTTGAGCAGGTTTGCAATGGAACCCGCATCCGGCACCACGCAGGAGTAACCGGCAAAGGTGTCGGTCTTGCCCACGTTGGGCACGCCCATGAACACAGGTGTCTGCGCCAGAATGATGTTGGAGCTGTCGAGCTTGAGGAAAGACACCACCAGCTTTGCAATGGTGGAAATGTCCATATCCGTCTTGATATAGTTCTTGAACACCAGCGGCAGCTGGTTCAGGATATCGGTAACGCCCATGGCGCGGGCACGCTTGAACAGGCCGGCATAGAAATAGCGCTGCATGTTCAGGCGGTCGATATCGGAATTGGCGTAGCCGTCGCCGTGGCGGCAGCGCACAAAGAACTCTGCCGATGCACCGTTCAGATTGCGGTAGCCCTTGAGCAGCTTGCTGCCGCCGTAGGACATATCATGAGGGATATACACCTCAATGCCGCCAAAGTTATCCACCATATCCACCAGTGCCTGCATATCCACCGTCACATAGTAATCGATGGGCAGTCGGAACTGATCGTAGATGACATCGGCCAGAGCGGCGATGCTGCCGCCATTGGAGATTGCCACCGAGTTGATCTGATAATTCGTGGCGGCGTAGGTCTTGCCATTGGAAAGGGTGATCTTTTTGTTCTTGGTGGTGACAAGGCTGTTGCGGGGGATCTGCAGCATCCGCAGTGCACCGTTCTTGATGTCGAACTGCACGTACAGGATCATGTCGGTCATGCCGTCGTTAGAGGTGGGGTCGTTGGAATAATTGCGGCCCTCTTCATAGTCGATGCCGCAGACCAGAATGTTCACCACATCGCCCTTGTATTCCTCGGCTGTCTTCACCTCTTCCTCAATGGTAGGGGTGCTGTCGTCCGGGCGGATGCTGTCCTCCACCTTGTTTACAAGGCTGACGCCGTACACCACCACACCGGAGATCACCGCGATGATGGCCATGACCACTGCAAAAGGCAGCCAGAGGGGCATTTTCTTTTTCTTTTTGCGGCGGCGCGGCGGCTTCTGCCCTGCTCCCTGTGCCGGGCGGCGCGGCGGCTCATTGTGTGCACCGCCTGCGCTCTGCTTTGCATCCGTGCTGGATGCAGCGTGGCGCGGTGCGGCTGCTGCCGAATCCGGCCGGTTCAGAGAACGCGAAGTATTGATATGGCGTGGCGTCTGGCTCATGCTTTTTTGTATCCTCCAGATTTTCGCGGTCCTGCAAAAAAATGTTCCTGCAGACCTGTCATGCTCTTAAGTATAGCATTATCCGACGAAATCTGCAATCCGTTTTCTGTTTCCGCTTGTTTCAGAGCAGCTGTGCTCTCACCGTTCATTCTTCCCGCTGCGGGCAAGGATATCCTCATAGGCAGCCTTGGACATCGGGTCAAGGGGCTTGCCCTGCGAGAGCACAAAATCGTTGGTCTGCTTCAGCGCGGCCAGCATAGCGGCATCCAGATTCTTTTTTTCCAGCTTGCGCAGCTTTTCCACGCCGGGCCAGTCCCGCTCCGCGCTGGTCATATCGGCCAGATACAAAATTTTGTCAAGCCGGGTCATGCCGGGTTTGCCCGCCGTGTGGCAGGCAATAGCGCTAAGCACCGCTTCGTCGGTCACGCCCCACTGGGTGCGGGCCAGAATGGCGGCGCACACGCCGTGCCACACCGGGGCCGGGCGCTCTTCGCCGCCTTCGGCATACTGGGGGTAAGCGCGCAGGATCTCGCGCATCTCATCCTTGCTGATCTCCTTGGCGGAGTCGTGCAGCAGGGCTGCCAGCGCGGCCCGCTCCTCATCCTCACCGTAGATCTTTGCCAGCTTGACGGCCATTTTTTTCACATTCAAGGTATGCTCATAGCGCTTATCGCTCAAGCGGCCGCGCACAAGCTCCTTTGCCTGTTTGAGGTTCATTGGCTGATACTTCCTTTTTGTAGAGTTTCTCCCGGCGGATGACCGCCCACACGGCCTGCGGCAGCTCTGCTTCGCAGGCTTCCCCTGCTGCAAGGCGTGCACGGATCTCGCTGCTGGCCATGGGCAGCGCCTGTACCGGTGCAAACAGGATGCGTGCCCCGGTGGGGTCCAGCCGGAGAGCCTTTGCGTGCAGCTCGGGGTCGTCGCCCACATGGCGGCTGGTGACCACCAGATGGGCAAGGCGCAGGATATCCTGCCAGCGGTGCCAGCCGTCAAAGCTCAGCAGCATATCGCTGCCAATGGCAAGGTACAGCTGTGCCCCGGGATTTTCCCGAGCCAGTTTTTCCACCGTGAGCACCGTATAGTTGCGGTTTCCGGCAGCGGCCTGCTCGATCTCCCAGCCGCTGACTTCCAGCTGCGGGATCGTGTCCGCATCCTCTTCCAGTGCATGGAAGCAGCTGCACATTTCCAGCCGCAGTGCGCCCGGCGCAGAGGTCTTCTGCTTGAAGGGCGAAAGCCCGGCAGGCATCACCACCACCTTATCCGGCTGCACGCGGTCGGCGGCAGCCCGCAGATTGTTCAGGTGGCCGTTATGGGGCGGGTCAAACGTGCCGCCGTAGAGAAGAACTTTCATTTTTACTTCAGCAGGTCGGCGTAGGCGCTGTCCTTTTTTTTCTGCAGGTACAGCACGAACTTGGAGCCGATCACCTGTACGCAGTCGGCACCGGTGGCCTCAGCCAGCTTGACCGAAGCTTCACGGGCATTGTACATGCTGTTTTCCAGCACCTTGAGCTTGATGAGCTCACGGGCATCCAGACAGTCCTTCACGCCCTGGATCATGGTCTCGTCGATCTCGCCCTTACCCACGATGAAAACGGGGTCCATGGTGTTTGCCTTGCCGCGCAGAATGGCGCGCTGTTTGCTTGTCAGCATAGTTTTCTCCTTTATTTTGAGGTTGATATTTCGATAAAGAAACGATTTAGAATTGTCTCCGCTTGTGGTGAGAAACTCCTTCAGTCAAAGCCTTGCGGCTTTGCCAGCTCCCTCAAAGAGGGAGCCTTTGGCAGAAACGAAACGCTTGCCGGACTGCCAAAGGCCCCATCTCCGAGGACGACTTCCCCCGGCCGGGGGAAGATGTCACCGTAGGTGACAAAAAGGGGAATCTGTCTGCGAAGCAGACTGGGGGAGTTCATTCTGCCAGAAATCCCGGCAGCTGCTGTTCCAGCACCGCCAGCGCATTGCCGCGGTGGCTGATGGCATCCTTTTCGTCCGGGGTCAACTGGGCGTAGCTGCGGCCCTCGGTGTTGGGACGCTTATCGTGCTTTCCCACGCCGCAGTCGGCGGGGATGAACAGCGGGTCGTAGCCAAAGCCGTAGTCCCCGCACAGCCGCTCAAAGGCGATGCTGCCCGGGCATTCGCCCATGCAGGTCAGATGCCGCCCATCCGGCAGGATGAAGCACACCGCGGACACGAATTTTGCACCCCGCTGCCCGGCAGGCACAGCCTGCATGGCGTCCAGAAGCTTGTCGTTGTTGGCTTCGTCGTCGCCGTGGCGGCCGCAGTAGCGAGCGCTGTACACGCCGGGCGCACCGTTCAGTGCGTCCACGCACAGGCCGGAATCATCGGCGATGGTGGGCAGACCGCATGCCTTGCAGATGGTTTCAGCTTTGATGAGGGCGTTCTCGGCAAAGGTGGTGCCGGTCTCCTCCGGCTCGATGGTGATGCCCAGCTGCTTCTGGCTGACCACCTCGTGGCCCTGCGCTTCCAGAATGCGGCGCAGTTCGCGGAGCTTTCCGGCGTTGCCGGTAGCTGCACAAATTTTCATGCTGCGACCCTCCTTAGTGCTTCCACTGGCGCGGGAGCAGCTCTTCCACAAAGCCCTCCGGGGTAAAGGGCAGCAGGTCGTCGATGCCCTCGCCCACGCCGATGAAGCGCACCGGCAGTCCCAGACGCTGTTTGACCGCTACCACGCAGCCGCCCTTGGCGGTGCCGTCCAGCTTGGTCAGGATGATGCCGGTAGCATCTGCAGCCTTGCAGAATTCCTTGGCCTGACTGATGGCGTTCTGGCCGGTGATGGCATCCAGCACCAGCAGCGTTTCAAGGCTGGCTTCCGGGCTGGCCTTCTTGACGCTGCGGCTGATCTTGGAAAGCTCTGCCATCAGGTTTGCCTTGTTGTGCAGACGGCCTGCGGTGTCGGCAATGACCATGTCATAACCGCGTGCGGTGGCAGACTTTACGGTGTCGAAAATGACAGCCGCCGGGTCTGCGCCCTCGCCTGCGCTCACAATGGGCACACCGGCGCGGTCGGCCCAGATCTCCAGCTGTTCGCTGGCTGCGGCACGGAAGGTATCGCCTGCGGCCAGCATCACCTTTTTGCCCTCGCGGGTATAGTGATCGGCCAGCTTGGCAATGCTGGTGGTCTTGCCCACGCCGTTCACGCCAATGACCAGAATGACGGCCGGCTTGCCGGAAAGATCCATCTCGGCATCCGGTGTCATTTCCTCGGCAATGATGTCGCGCAGGGCATCCGCCGCCTCTTCGCCGGTCTTCAGGCCCTTTTCGTGCACACGGTCGCGCAGCTTGTCCACCAGACGCACGGCCACCTCGCCGCCCACATCCGCAAGGATGAGCTGCTCTTCCAGATCATCGTACATATCATCGTCGATGACGCTGCCGGTGAGGGTGTTGAGGATATTGCCCCAGAAACCGGTGCGGGTCTTTTCCAGACCCGTTTTCATTTTTTCCTGTTCTTTTTCTTTGTTTTTCTTGCCAAATCCGAAGAACCCCATGGTGTCCTCCTATCTTTTTCTTTAATATATATCAGGAAACCAGCGTTGCGTCAACCTGTTCCAGATCAAGCTTGAGCAGCTTGGACACGCCGTCCTCCTGCATGGTAACGCCGTAAAGCACATTCGCGGCTTCCATTGTGCCGCGGCGGTGGGTGATGACGATGAACTGGGTCTTGTCGCTCACCCGGCGTAAGTACTGGGCAAAACGCACCACATTGGCATCGTCCAGAGCGGCTTCGATCTCGTCCAGAATACAGAACGGGGCCGGGTTGACCGCCAGAATGGCAAAGTAGATGCTGATGGCCACCAGCGCCTGCTCGCCGCCGGAAAGCGCTTCCAGATTCTTGATCACCTTGCCCGGCGGTGCCACCCGGATGCCAATGCCGCAGGAGAGCACATCGCTTTCATCCTCCAGCACAAGGCTGGCTTCGCCGCCGCCGAACAGCTCGGTAAATACGCGGCCAAAGTTTTCGTTGATGGCGCGGAAGCTGTCGGAGAAGATCTCCCGCATCTGTGCCGAAAGCTTGGAGATCATGCGGGTCAGCTCATTGCGGCTTTCCTCCACATCGGTCACCTGATGCATCAGGGCATCGTAGCGGGCCTTGACCTCCTTGTATTCCTCGATGGCGCTCACATTCACGCTGCCAAGGGCGCGAATTTTGCCGCGCAGGTCGGCCACCTGTGCGCGCAGGGCCGTCAGGCTTTCAAACTCCACGCAAAGGTTCTCTGCCTGACTGACCGAGAGCTGGTATTCATCCCACAGCTTTGCCACGGTCTGGTCGTACTCGGTCTCGGCAGCGGCCTTGCGCTCTGCAAGGCGGGCCATCTCGCGCCCCATTTCCTCGCGGCTGTCGGAGGAAGTACGCGCCCGGCTCAATGCTGCTGTTTCAGCCTGCTGGCGTTCCAGCCGCTGTTCCGTGGCTTCCCGGATGGCCTTTTCTTTTTGGGCGATCTCGGTCTGGCTGTCGGACTTTGCCTGCCGGATGGCTGCAATTTCTGCCCGGCAGCTCTCGCTGCGCTGTGCCAGTGCCGCAAGGCTTTCTTCCAGCGTGGCGCGGCGGGCAGCGGCATCCTGTGCCCGCTGTTGCAGCGCTGCGATCTGGCTGTAGGCCAGCTCGGCGTCTTTCTGGCGGGTCACCTGTTCCAGCCGCTTTGCGCTGAGTTTTTGGCTCAGTTCGGTCTGCTGGGCCACAAAGTTGTCGTCGCCTTCGGCAATTCGGTTCATCTCCGCCATCAGCAGGTCGATCTTTGCCGTCAGCCGGGCCTGCAGGCTGGCAGCTTCCTCTGCTTTGCCACGGCTCTCTGTCATGGCCGCCTGCAAAGCGTCGATCTGCTGCTGGCCGTTGCTGCGAGCCGTTTCCAGCTGGGCGGCAGAAAGACTTTCGCGGCGGGGCGCCAGCGGTTCCCAGCCGCTTCTGCTCTGCCTCGGCACGCACTTTGTCGTTGGCGGCGGTGATCTGTTCACTGGCCGTGGCGGTCAGCTCTGCCTGAAGGGCATCCACCTGCTCTTTGCAGCGGTCGGTCTTTTCCTGTGCAGCAAGGCAGTCTTTTTGTAACTTGGCCGCTTTCACCCGCAGCTCTTCCATCTCCTGCTTGCGGGTGAACAGGCCTGCGCTGCGCTGGACGCTGCCGCCGGTAAAGCTGCCGCCTGCATTGATCACCTGACCATCCATGGTGACCACCTTGCTGCGGAAGCCGTTGTCCCGCGCCACGCGAGAAGCTTCGTTGATGTCGTCCACCACGATGATGCGGCCCAGCAGGTTCGATACGATGTTGTCATACCGGCGGTCGGCCTGCACCAGACTGGAGGCAAGCCGTGCCGTACCGGAGAGTCGGCCACGGAACACGCCGGGCTGGACGGTATCCAGCGGCAGGAAGGTGGCGCGGCCTGCATTGTCATTGCGCAGCAGGGCAATGGCCGCTTTGGCAGCGGCTTCGTTCTCTACCACGATGTTCTGCAGCGCACCGCCCAGAGCCGTTTCCACAGCCACTTCACAGCCCGGCTCCACCTTTAAGATGGCGGACACCGGCCCGATGATGCCCCGCAGGCGGCGTGCACCGGCAGCACGCATGACGGCCTTGACCGAGTTTTGGTAGCCGTCCATGTTCTTTTCCAGTTCCCGCAGCACGGAAAGGCGCTGGCGGGCCGCATCCAGCTCACGGCCAAGGCACTGCTCTGCTGCGTCGGCATCGTCCAGCGCAGCCTTGCGGCCTTTCAGCTTGAGTTCCACGCCGGAACGGACATTTGCCAGCTGCTTCTCGTTTTCTTCCAGCATCCGGCGATACTTGATGGTGTCGTCCAGATCCTGCTTTGCTTCGTCCCGCTGGGCGGTGCTTTCCTGCACGCTCTGCTCAAGGGCAGGCAGGCGCTGGCGGGCTGTTTCCACGGCAGCTTCGGCAGCCGCCTGCGCCACCTGCGCTTCGGTGCGCCGGGCTGTCAGGCCGGCAAGTTCTGCTTTCAGGGTATCCTTGCGGGCACCGCTGGCACTGCTGGCATCGGTCAGACGTGCGATCTCCGCGTTCAGTGCTTCGATCTCTGCCGCCAGCTTTTCGCCCTCCGCTTCCATGGTCTTTGCCACGGCCCGGTGGCGTTGCAAGGCGGCCTGTGCCTCGGTGCTGTCCTGTTCCCCGGCGCTGATCTCTTCCTGCAGGGATGCGGCGCTCTCCTCGTTGCGGAGGATGTCGTTTTCCAGCACAGCGATACGGCTCTCCGACCCGCTGATCTGCTCGGTGATGCTGCGGATATCCCCATTCAGGCGCTCAACAGCAACCGTAAGCTGCTGTGCCTGCATCCGGATCTCCTCAGCCTCCTGCTCGGCGGCTTTCGTCTCCCGGTCAAAGCGCTCGTAGTCGGCCTGTGCTGTCTCGTAGTCCCGCACCTGCTGGCGCACGGCTTCGCGCGCGCGGTGCACACCGTCGGTCCACAGGGTCACTTCCAGCGTTTTGCGCTGTGCGGCCAGCTCGAGGAACTTTTCCGCCTTGGCGCTCTCTTTTTCCAGCGGGCCTACCCGGCTTTCCAGCTCGCCAAGGATGTCCCGCAGGCGTTCAAGGTTTTCGCCCGCCGCAGCAAGGCGGCGTTCTGCCTCGGTCTTGCGGTAGCGGTACTTGGCAATGCCGCAGGCTTCCTCAAAGATCTCGCGGCGCTCACTGCTTTTTGCGGCCACGATCTCCGCAATGCGGCCCTGCCCGATCACCGAGTAGCCGTCGCGGCCAATGCCGGTATCCAGCAAAAGTTCGTACACATCCTTCAACCGGCACACCTGCCCGTTGATGGTATACTCGCTGTCGCCGGAGCGGTAATATTTGCGGCCAATGGTCACTTCGTCCGCATCCACATCAAAGGTGTGGTCTGCGTTATCCAGCGTCAGCCGCACCTGCGCAAAGCCCATGGCTCCGCGCCGCCGGGTGCCGCCGAAGATCACGTCCTCCATCTTGCCTGCCGCGCGCAGCTGGCGGGAGCTGGTCTCGCCCAGCACCCAGCGCACTGCGTCCGAAAGGTTCGACTTGCCGGAGCCGTTGGGACCTACCACGCCAGTAACGCCTGCGTCGAACCGAATTTTGACTTTATCGGGAAAGCTCTTGAAGCCCTGGATCTCCAGTTCCTTGAATACCATTTACTTTTCCTTTATCACACCCAGCAGCTTGAGCGCTTCTTTTGCGGCGCACTGCTCAGCGGCCTTTTTGCTGCGGCCTTCGCCACGGGCCACGCGGTCAGAGTTGAACCGCACCGCCACCACGAAATGCTTGTCGTGATCCGGGCCGGACTCGCTTTCTACTACATAGCTCAACCGCTCTTCCGGGTTCTGCTGCACGATCTCCTGCAGGCGTGTCTTGTAGTCGGCCTCGGCGTGCTTGCCCTCGGTGATAAAGGGCAGGATGAAGCTGCGGGCCACATCCATGCCGCCATCCAGATACAAAGCCGCGATCAGCGCTTCAAACGCATCGGACACAACGCTGGGGCGGTTGCGTCCGCCGCAGCGCTCTTCGCCGCGGCCAAGGCGCAGGTACTCGCCCAGATCGATCTCCTGCGCGAACTGGAACAGTGCACCCTCGCTGACAAGGCTGGCGCGGATGCGGGTCAAATCGCCCTCCGGCCGGTCGGCATAGGCGTGGAACAGATAATCTGCCGAGACGATCTGCAGCACGCTGTCGCCCAGAAATTCCAGCCGCTCGTTGTGCTTGACCGGGGTGCGGCTCTCGTTGGCATAGCTGGTATGGGTGAGCGCGATCTCCAGCAGCTCCGGGTTTTTGAACTTATAACCAATAATTGTTTCCAACTGATGGCTCATATGTTTTAGCTCCCTTATTGATGGTCAGCATCCTCGCCCTCTCAGGCTCACGTCCGTTCGCCAGCTCCCCCAAAGGGGGAGCCCTTGGCAAATCGATGCAGTCTGCACGAACTGCCAAAGCCTCTCACCCTGGGAGAGGTGGCATTGCGAAGCAATGACGGAGAGGGCAAGCCCGCTTCCCTTATTCCTCAGTTTTCTGTGCCGCAGCCAGCTCGTCCAGCGCAGACTGCATGGTGCCGCACAGATCGTTCTCCACGCAGATCTTTGCCTGACGGATGGCGTTCTTGATGCCCTTGGCCTTGGAAGAGCCGTGGGCCTTGATGACCGGCTGCTTGGCCCCCAGGAAAGGTGCGCCGCCGTACTCCTCGCTGTCCATCTGGTGCTTCAGGTCTGCCACGCTGCCCTTGAGCAGCAGATAGGCCAGCTTGCCGCCGAGGTTTGCGAGGAACATTTGTTTCAGCATGCCCAGCAGCATTTTTGCCACGCCCTCGGTCAGCTTGAGGATCACATTGCCGGTGAAGCCGTCGCACACCACAACGTCCACTTCGCCATTGGGCACATCGCGGGGTTCAATATTGCCCACAAAGCGGATGCCGGGGGTGGTCTTGAGCAGCTGGTGGGCTTCCTTGAGCATGGGGGTGCCTTTGCTCTCCTCCGCACCGTTGTTGGCCAGCGCCACGCTGGGGCTGCAGCGGCCTTCCACCTTGTTCACATAGCAGCTGCCCATGACAGCGAACGCCGCCAGCATCTCGGGGCGGCACTCCACATTGGCACCACAGTCCAGCAGCAGATAAGCCTGCTTTTTGGCGGGCACCATGGTAGCCAGAGCCGGGCGCTTGATGCCCTTGAGGGTGCGCACGATCAGGCTTGCGCCCACATGCAGCGCACCGGTGCTGCCGGCGGAAACAAAGGCATCACCCTTGCCGTCCTTGAGCATGTTCAGGCCCACCACGATGGAGGAATCCTTCTTCTGGCGGATGGCGCGGGCAGGCTCATCACACATGTCGATGACCTCGGTGCAGTTCACCAGCTCAATGCCGTCCAGCGGAATGCTGTTCTCCTGTGCGGTCTTGCGCACCAGCGCTTCGTCGCCCACACCTACGACGGTGATGCCGTACTCCTTTACGGCCTGTGCGGCACCCTCCAGCACAGCCAAAGGGGCGTTGTCGCCGCCCATCATGTCCACGATAATTTTCATAGCTTTTCTCCCTTCTTAAAGAGAAGTTTCATCCAGCCAGTGCTGGAAGCTGGCAACAGCGCGCTGAGCCTGTGCCATGTAACGCAGGCGCTTGTCCCGCGGGCGGCTCTCCTCCGGCAGCGGAGGAAGAATGCCCATATTCGCGCCCATGGGCTGGAAGTGCTTGTTCTCGGTGGTCAGGTACTGCACCAGCGCACCGCACATAGTATCCACAGGCGGGGCGGGCAGCTCTTTGCCTTCCAGCCGGGCATACAGGCTGCGGGCCGCCAGCAGGCCGCAGGCAGCGCTTTCCATATAGCCCTCAAAGCCGGTGATCTGCCCTGCAAAGAACACATTGGGGTGTTCTTTCAGGCACAGCTGGGCGCTGAGCACCCGGGGCGCATCGAGGAAGGTGTTGCGGTGCATGACACCGTACCGCACAAACTCGGCATTTTCCAGCCCGGGGATCATGCTGAACACCCGCTTCTGTTCGCCCCACTTGAGGTTTGTCTGGAAGCCCACGATGTTATACAGGGTGCGTTCCTTATTTTCGGCCCGCAGCTGGACATTGGCCCACGGACGGTGTCCGGTGTTGGGATTCACAAGGCCCACCGGGCGCAGGGGACCGAACCGCATGGTGTCGGCACCCCGGGCGGCCATGATCTCGATGGGCATACAGCCCTCATACACGGTGACGGTATCGGCCTTTTTGCCGTGGGCATCCGGGTCGGGCTGAGCAGACTGCTCGGCCCCGGTGTCAAAGTCGTGCAGCGGGGCACGCTCTGCCGAAGCGAGAGCTGCGTGGAAATTCTCGTACTCTTCCTTGTTGAAAGGGCAGTTCAGGTAGTCGGCCTCGCCCCGGTCATAGCGGGAGGCGGCAAACACCTTGTTGTAGTCCAGACTTTCAGCGGTGACGATGGGGGCCACAGCATCGTAGAAGTGCAGCCGCTCGTCCCCGGTCAAGGCCCCGATCTCATCGGCCAGTGCGCCGTCGGTCAGGGGGCCGGTGGCCACCAGAATGGGGGCAGATGCATCGATGTGCTCCACCTGCTCCCGCACCACGGTGATGTTGGGGCATTCCTCCACCCGCCGGGTCACGGCGGCGCTGAATGCATCCCGGTCCACGGCCAGCGCGCCGCCCGCGGGAACTTTCGTCTGGTCGGCGCATTCCATAACCAGCGACCCGGCACGGCGCATTTCTTCATGCATCAGGCCCACGGCGTTGTGCAGATAATCGTCCGAGCGCAGGGAATTTGAGCAGACCAGTTCGGCAAAGTCAGCGTTTTTGTGAGCCGGCGAATATTTCTGCGGTTTCATTTCGTGCAGGACAACGCCGATGCCGCGGCGGGCAATCTGCCACGCGGCCTCGCAGCCGGCCAGTCCGGCCCCGATGACGTGAATGGTTTTGTCTTTCATCTTTACCCCCTGAAGTTATCGGAAATTTAGCTTTTTTTCTGTTTTTTGTAAACCAAAATTTTAGCATTCTTCTTATTGATAACTTACAGCTAACGCTTTGCTAATTTGCAAAAAACGGATATAGTAGGCGGATAGGAAAGGATGCGATTCTGTAATGATGCGAAAATTTTGGGTCATATTCGGCTTTTGTGCCGCTTTTTGGGCAGCTTCGCCGCAGGCTGACGAAGAGTATGATCCTGCCGTTTATCCGGAGCTGGCCGAAAAC
>OGRQ01002409.1_pt1 | contig 13856 bp, 16 predicted proteins | sample 1553521 | NCBI WGS metagenome assembly OGRQ01 (sample SAMEA2580088, study PRJEB22360) | human gut metagenome | biome: human gut; feature: human-associated habitat; material: faeces | place: Denmark | collected 2008/2010
CACACTGTAGACATATCCTTCGACAATCTTAGTACATCTCCGTTATTAAGAAGCTTTGTTACATTTATTGTTTTCCTTGATAGTGTATCAGAGTATCTTTCAGAATAACCTGTACCATTTTCTCTTGCTTCCCTTATTTCTTCCCTGTCATTATGATTTCCTAAACTGTTAATATCATTTCTATTGTCAAATAACACCTTGCCGGAACTATCTACTAACGTTATTCTGTGTTTTACACTTAAAGATTTCAAAAAGGCCACACCATTCAGTTCTACTCCGCTTGATGTGGCCGTTAATTCGCCCTTTAAGGCTGCAATATTTTGATTTGAAAAACTTTTCAGATCCATTTCGCGTTATAAAAGGCTATTTTCAGGCTAAAAGTCTTATGAAAAAATTAAAGCCTGATGTAGTATTTTCCAAAGGTGGCTTCGTAACAGTACCAGTGGTAATTGCCGCAGGCAAACGCCACATTCCGGCAATCATTCATGAATCTGATATGACTCCGGGACTTGCTAATAAGCTTTGCCTTTCTTCCGCCACAAAAGTCTGCTGTAACTTTCCAGAAACTGTAAATAATCTTCCAAAAGATAAGGCAGTTCTTACAGGTACTCCTATTCGTCAGGAGCTTCTCCATGGTAATAAAGAACACGCTCGCGCATATTGTGGTTTTACTTCAGATAAACCAGTTCTTTTGGTAATTGGCGGCAGTCTGGGTGCTGCTTCTGTAAACGAAAATGTACGAAAAATTCTTCCTGAACTGCTGAAAGAATTCCAGGTTATTCATATTTGCGGCAAGGGAAAAACGGATGAAAGTATCCAGCTGACAGGTTATGTCCAATATGAATATGTTCAGGAACAGCTTCCTGACATGTTTGCATTGGCAGATGTAGTAATCTCCCGTGCAGGAGCTAATGCTATCTGTGAACTTGCCGCACTTTCAAAGCCAAATCTCTTAATTCCATTGTCCGCAAAGGCAAGCCGCGGTGATCAGATTCTCAATGCCCGCTCCTTCGAGCGCCAGGGTTACAGTATGGTACTGGAGGAGGAAGAGATTACAGAAGCGTCTCTCTTAGAGGCAATCCGCAAACTCTATCAGGAACGTAATAAATATATTGCGGCTATGTCTGCAGGCAAAAACTTAAATTCTATTCAGCATATTGTGAATCTCATTGAAGAATGTATTCATTCCTGATTTTACACTGCATACCTCTGTTATTTAACAGAGGTATGCTTTTTAATTTTACTCTTTTTCCAGTCTTAAAATTTCTGCTAAAAGCCATTTTCTGGCTCTAAGTACTCTGTTATTTACATTATTTCTTGTATAGCCAAATTCGCGCGCTACTTCTTCAGTAGATACACCTTCCATTACAACTCGCACAAAAATCATATAGTTAATTAAATTTTTCCGTCGCAGGCCTTCAAATGCCATTGATAAATATTTCTGTTTTTCCAGCCCCAGTAATGCCGCTTCTGCGCTTTCTGTAGTACGATACTGCAATTCAGCCACATCATTGTCAAACATTACTTCCCGCTTTACATATGATTTTCTCAGGTAGTCCCTTCCTTTATTGGTTGTTTTCCATACCACCAATGCGTGAAGCTTTTCTTCGCTGGAAGCATCCAGTCTCTCTTTTATTTCGTAAAAGTATGAAAATACCTCCTCTGTAAAACGGCTTTGTACAATTCCATTTGCGATTTTAACAGAGACTTTATAATACCGTCTGTAAAATGTGTTAAATTCTTCGCTATTCATCTTGTGTACCCCGTTTTCTAGCAGCTTTTCAATTTCTCCAGGATTTCATTTTTCACCTCGTCTGTTAAAGTTCCAGGTTTCCAGGTAATTCCCACCTGATCTCCTTCATATCTCGGAATCAGATGCATATGAAAATGAAAAACAGTCTGTCCTGCCGGTTCGCCATTATTTTGTACAATGTTAAAACCATCGCACTTTAACGCCTCGGTCATTTTTGTGGCCATTTTCTTTGCCAGAATCATTGCTTTCGCAGCCATATCATCTGATATCTCATAGATATTAGCCGCATGCGCTTTCGGCAAGATCAAGGCATGTCCTTTACTTGCAGGACCCAGATCCAGAATTACTCTGAAGTCTTCATCTTCATACAATGTTGCTGATGGAATCTCTCCGTTTGCAATTTTGCAAAAAATACAATCACTCATAGTCTTATCCTCCCAAATAGAATATATAAATTATACGTCTGATAATAGCGAAAATCACATTTTTTTCCAAAATTTTTTAAAAAATTTTTGGAACAGTATTTTTTATTTCTGTCGAATAATCTCGATTTTTTAAGTACGATTTTATTTGTCATTTGTCCACTTCAATGATACACTTCACTTGAGGTGAGCTTATGAAAAATAATTTAATCTTAAACAAAAAACAGGATGAATTTCATCTGATACTATCACGATTTTCCCATGAGATACGCAATCCCATAGCACTTATTAACAGTGAGATTCAGATGATTGAAGACACACATCCTGAAGTTGTCTCATTTGATTACTGGAATGATATTACAGCTAATCTGGAGTATACCAAAGAATTGTTAAATAATCTTTCGGATTACAATAATGCCCATAAACTTGAACGGAAAAGAACTGCTTTTACTGCCTATCTTAAGGAAATTATTTCCAGTATCCAGCCCACTTACCAGTACCTGGGCATTACCTTAAAAACTGATATTTCGCCCTCACTGCCTGCCCTCTTTATTGATCCCGTTAAATTAAAGCAGGCTTTACTGAATCTGCTCAGAAATGCAGCAGAAGCAATTTCCAGTGCTGATGGAAAAGTGAAATTATGTGCTTTTTCCAGTGACCAAAGGGTACATATTGTCATAACTGACAATGGATGCGGCATACCGGAATCACAGCTGAATGAAATTTTCACTCCATTTGTAACATTCAAAGAGGGTGGAACCGGACTGGGGCTGGCAATCACCAGAGAGATCATCCAGGCTCACAATGGAAACATTTATGCAGAAATTGAATCCGATGGGGAAACATCCTTCCACATTGTTCTGCCAGAAAAATTTCCCGGATGATAAAGAACTGCCGCCAGGATAAATCCACAAGCCATGCCGCCAACATGGGCTGCATTATCTACACCAGTACTTGTAAAACCGAAATACAATGAGAATCCGGCCATAATCACCATCTGTCGTACGGAAATATCCTGAATTCTTCCATGATTTCGAATAACTACATAGAGCATTGCTCCCATTACTGCAAAAACGGCACCAGAGGCACCAGCTGACACTGCATAATCCGCTGATTTCATTTCCATAATAAAAGAAAAAATATTTCCACCAAGACCGCCAAGAAGGTAAATTAAAATAAATTTAATCTTCCCTACAACCGGTTCCAGGCGCTGTCCCAGTACAAAAAGGACAAGCATATTATTGGCAATATGATAAATTCCAAAATGCAGAAACATACAGGTAAATAACCTGTATATCTCTCCATTTTCAAGAATCAGCGGTGGATAGGCGGCTCCACATTCAATCATGTGAGCAGTATTTTCTGATCCGCCGGTAAAATCAACAACAAGAAATATCAATATATTCAGAAGTATAAAAAGAACCGTTATTGGTTCTTTTTTTATTTCTTCCACGCCATCACCTCGATATTTTCAGTCTACTTTCAATACTGTTTTTGTTACTTTCTGATAATAGAATAAGTATAGCACAATTTCTCTGATACCTCAACAGATCAGACCCGGTAAATTTTTATAAATCTGTTATTTTATTTCAGAAATACATACCTGGCCTGCGCAAAGTCTATCTGATCCTGATCCTGAAGGCAATATTCCTCATCCCCTTTTAAAATTTTACCATTTACAGATGTTCCATTGCGTGAATTCAAATCCGTAAGATAATATTCTCCCTCCCGTTTCCGTATCTTCGCATGTATCCGGCTTACTGTAGGAAGATCGATCACCGCATCCGCTGCATTCTCCATTTTCCCAATTACCGTAAGTTCATTCTGAAGATAGATCGTAGCAAGTTCACCAGGTTCACGGCTTACAAGAGTTGCCGGTCCAGTAACAATATTCGCAGATAACACCACTGTTTCGCCGCAATTTTTTTGTGATATTGATATTTTTTCTTTTTGGTGCAATACTTCTGCTGTATTTTGCATTGAAGTCGTATTTCTTTCAATGCTATCTTTAAAGTTCACCTTATCTTTTCCTGAGTCTTCACTCACTTTTTTATTTTCTCTTTTATTCTGTATTTCCAGATGTCCCTTTTTCTCATGTCTGATGCAATTCTTATTCTTTATAACGGACACACCCCAGGTACACAACATTCCAATTACCATAATCCCAGCTGCCACTCCCAGAATAACCTGCATAGATACCCTCGGCAGATACCCCAGTGTTTCTGCGGCCACAACCACCAGTGCAAAAAATCCAGCTGCTACACACCAAATCAAAAATCCTTTAGACGTACCCCCAACATCTTTTTTCTTTTTTTCAGATAATTCTTCCTCCCAAAGCAACTCTTCCAGATGTTCTTCCTGAGGCTTTTCCTCTTTTGACTCCCCATAATTTTCAAACAGATCAATTTTCTCACTGCCATCTGAATTACACCTTTTCTCTGTCATAGTGCCTGATTCCTGCAAAATTGAGGAACCAACTGTTTTTTCTATTTCCTCTCTATCCTGATAAAGTTCCTTTTTTATATATTCCAAATGAAAACTGTCTTCCAAAGCTCTTCTGTATATTCCATACCCAAGCATTACAGCCTTTGAGTCTTCATGATCCAGAATCGGAAGAATATACTCTGTCAGTTCCTGAAATTTCTGTCTCACATCTTCATCATATCCAGGAAGATAACAAAAATAGATCTGTCTCTTTTCCACATCTACATACATATACTCTGGCTTCAATACTAACCTGCATGGATTCAGCAAATATTCTGACATATCTTCCATCACCTGCACAAATCCCCCCAGGATCATCTGAAGATCTTCGTAACCCATTTTCTTTTCTTCATAAAGAGAAAGCAAAGACTGTTTGGAGGTAATGTCATAACACACCATAAACTGTCCATCAACTCCCTGCACTCTGCATTTAAGAATAGATGGAATCGAATTGCCAACCAGCATTCTCATCTGATAAGAAGAAGTATCTGGTTCTTCATTTTCATACAGCACAAGATAATTTCCATTTATATCTCTTTTATATTCTGATTTCATTTTTTACCCCTTCAGCTTATTTGACACTTCAGAAAGTCCCTTTACTTTTCGGATCCAGGTTACCGGTTTTATTACTTTTACACTTCCCTTTACCTGCAAATGACTGTTAAATCCTCCATATACGGAAAACATATCAAGATCATACGTTACCTGCACTTTTTTTCCTTCGCTGACCTGAAGTTTCAGGTTTTTGCTTTCATAAAATCCGGTGTTCCCAAGTTCTTTTCCTTTTTTTAATGCTTTATCACGACTTTTCCCTTCTGGCCGTGCCGTTTCCAGACTGCCGTCAAGAGCTGCTTCGTAAGCCGCGGCTGTGAGCCAGACCTTATTATGTACGTAAAAAAACAAATACAAAGTTATCATCACAACCAGCAAAAGCAACGGCATTAAAAGTGCTGCTTCTATTGTCATGCTTCCCTTTTTTATTCTTTTTTTCAATAAATTAAACCTCCAATATATCCCAACATAAGGAATGGAACGAAAGGCATCTCAGTCTTTTTCCCTTTTCCTGACAGAAATAACACCACAATTCCCCAAAAACAGCAGCAAAAAAGTCCCAATAAAAATGCTGACAAAAGTTCCTCAAAAGGCAGTACTGTCCCAAGCGACAGAAATAAAAGACCATCTCCCATCCCGACAGCGCCTTTCGAGATGATACTGAGCCCGATCACAGCGGCCCCCATACAGACATTCCATACCAGATTCACACTCACAGTTCCAAGAAAACATGCTCTTACCATTCCCACAATTCCAAATACACCAATTGACAAAAGTGAAACTTCTCTTGTGTGTATATCTTTCCAACTGTTAATTCCAAGAAATGCAAGAATACAAATTCGTTCCATTATTTTATTCCCCTTCCATTTCTTCTTGTTAACCACATCGTTTACATGCATGCAGATTACCAGCTTCCGACTCTTTTACCAGACGTACGGACCTTTTTAAGCCGCTGCAATTTTTGTCATTATGATAACGGTTTCCAGATTTTGTGATATAAACTGTACTTCCTGGAGCTTGCCCTCTACTGCAGCTTTCACATGCATGATATTTCTCTCCATTTTCATTTCGTTTGGAAGAAACATTTCCACCCGACACTTTAGTAACCGACAAATTAAGGTGACTGCAATTCAGCTTTTTGTGATACACCGAACCTGAAACCGTTACATACACCATATTTTCCGGTTTTTTATTCTCTTCACTATTCCCATTTCCTCTGTCCGCGCCAGTCCAGGCATGAACCCTCACCTTGTTATACTGCCATTTAGCCGGAAGCGGTATCAATCCGCCAATTGGCTTGTATTTGTAAACATCAGGAAGCGTAATTTCTTCTACTCCGTCGCCTCCCACCACATACGCATACATTCCGGCTTCCTTTGCACTCTGACACAGTTTGCTCAAGTGTTCCGTCTGAATTCTGTATACATCCATAAAATGTATCATTGTCACCATTCCAAAGAAAAAGAGTGGAAGGGCAAAGGCCGCTTCTATCGTAAGACTGGCTTTTTTTACCTGCTCTTTTATTTCTTTTCCAAAGGCGCACAAAGACACTTTTCCGAAAAGATTTCTGACAGAAAGCGGGGACTTTCTGACAGACCGGATTCCCAGAGAACTCTTCCTTCTTGTTCTGCTCCTTAGAGCCTGTATATCTTTTCTCTTTTTTCTTTTAATCAATTTTCCATCTCCTTTCCGGGAAAGCATCCTTCTGCGCCTTTCTTATATAGTAATATGGCAAAAGACAATCTATTTTCCAGCTAAATATAGTGATATTCCCGCGTTACGGTAAACACTTTTCTTTTATTTGCCTTTACATCCACAGAAGCCTCCAGTGCAGTAATGCAATGATCCAGACAAAATTCATTCCAGTCTTCCATCTCCCGAAACGAACTTTCAATCATATCCATACCCCCTTTAACTTTTTGCGCCTTTGAAGTTGTCAATAAAAATATCTGCAAATAATCCTCATAGGATAACCCGTTTACATCGTTTTGCCTGTCCGTATCCAACTTATCTACCAATGCCGGCAGCCCCTGCAGCGACAGCTGCCAGTTAGAGGCATTCTTAGTTAAAGGCACTTTTCCGCCGGCAAATAGCTCTCTTACATCCAGAATGCTTTCAGCAAAAGCCCAGCATAGGATCAGCGCACCTTCAATCACCACAACTGCCGGTGGAATAAGAAATGCGGCTGCAATTGCCGCTGCCATGGCATGAATCTGTCCCATCATAAGCGCATCTGAAACCAGATATGCAACATTAAGTCCTTCCCGAACCATCAAAAGTTTTTTCGCTACATCTTTCAAATTTGCCTCATCACTGTTTTTCTTTCCAATAATGTACTCAATCTGATAGCGCAAGCCGCTCTTTCCTGGTTCTATATAGTTTCCCAGTTTTTCCATGAGATATTGCTGATACAAAACCTGGGAGAGCATACTTCCATCTGCTTTTACGGAATCCTCCATTGCCAATCCTGTTTCAAGTTTTCTTCCTGAAACCAATTCTTTAGTTTTTACCTTTTTGTCAGAAACTTCTTTTCCAAAAGGGAGAACCAGATCCAGAAGTCCCATTTTTCGTACTTTTCGAATTACTGGAATAGGATTTTCAACTTTTGCAGGAGGATTCTTTTCTGTCACAGACGGAAGCATTTTCCCATCTGTAAACCCATCCTGCCCATTCTGCTGTTCCTGTTTCTTTTTTTCTTCCAGCAAAGCCTGACTTTTTTGTTGTGCAGAGTCCATTTCACTTTCATAATTTTCAATGGTTCCTTTACTTTCTATCTCATTGCCTTGTCGCTCCGCTTCAATTGTCTTTTTCTGCATATCTTGAATTTTGTTTAAAAGGAGCTTTGCCCCATGGCTTCCAAGAGTTTCTTTCATGTATTGGACTGCCTGCTGATAAAAGACTTCACCTTCTGAATCTGTCATCAGAAGATAACCGGAAATGCCACCCTGCTGTACTGACAATTTCTGACTATTTTGCTTCATCACAGGCTTCATATAAGATTCCAGATTATCATATATAGAGGCCAGATTCATTTCCTTTCCCCCACAGGCTCCGTCAACAGCGAACAAGTCAAAATCCTTTAAAAGGGACTTGTCATATTGTCCAAATAAAGAATACAGTCCAATATCCATCCCATTCAAAATCTGAGTTCTGGCCGCAGCCATTCTTGCTGACTCGAGTCCTGAGCTCAGCAGGGACAGAATAAGTCCAAGGGTTAAGGCCAGAAAAACAGTAATACTTCCTCTTTTTACCATGGCGCACCTCTCCTTTTCAAATCATTTTGTTAGTTGGAAATCATTTAAATAGAATTACTTTGCTTTGTGATCTTTGACAGAATATTCTTCACAAGACTGGTCAACTGGTCTTTAAAAATCATGACCAGTGCAATAAGAACTACAAGGATCAGAATAATTTCCACAACGCCTACAGCATCTTCTTCCCACAAAAATTCTCTCATCAGTCTGCGCAGTTCGCTCATATTTCTCACCTCCCTCAGCCTGAAAAATTTCCTTTGGCACTTTTCTTTTTAAATATGAAAATCGGCCTCCGGATTGGATTTATCCATAAAAGGACAGACAGGCCGGCAGCATAACAATAGCCATTACAACGCCCAGCATCAGTATCATTGGAAATAACAATTTGGTAGTTGCCGCTTCTCCTTGAACTTTTGCTTTTCTTTTCCTGTCATCCCAGGCTTCCACAGATTCTTTTTCCAGCATTTCTCCCATATGACGGCTGCCCTTCTGAAGATTCTGGATCAATAATGTTGCAAATGTTTTATACTTTACATGTCCGCACCTTTCACCAAAGCGGCGATAGGCTTCCATTTCTGAAATTCCACTCTCCATTTCATGGCAGGCAGTAACAAGCTCTTCATATGCAATACGTTTTTCATTTTTGTTTTTATAATCCGAAGCCATCTTCCTAAACGTATTTCGAACAGTCATTCCAGCCTGCACCAACAAGGTAAACTTCATAATCAGTCCCGGATAGTCCATCATCAGTTCTTCATATCTTTTCGTTCTGGCTTTCTGCTCTTCTCGCGCAATTATAACAATCATGACAAATGCTGCTGCAAGGAAAATTGCTGCCAACATGTTTCCGGTAGTATCATAAGGTATTTTCCACTCCAGTTTTCTTCCTTCCCAGTCAGATGGAAGATAATAATACTCAGAGTCTTCCAGTTCGCTGTTATAATTTGCTACAAATTCCAAAAGCTTCTGTTCTTCGTCTTCCTCTTTCGTCAACACTTCCGGCTGCCCGGTATCTTCCTTTTCCAGTTCTTTTTCCGGGATCTGTACATAGACACTGCCTGTTTCTTCTCCTTCCACGGATACCATAAATTTTTCTTCATAAGCATTTTCCTCCTTTTTCAACTCATAACCGTCTTCAAATACCTGTCCGCCACCTTTTGTCCAAGTCAGCAGTCCTCCTGTTATATTTCCTGCCAGAGCAACCACAAGAAACATCTTTCTGCCTTTTACCGTACCAATGTTTTCTACATGGATCCAACCTAAAGTACTGCATACGGTCAAAAGCAATAATATAACAAAAATGACAATATGGAGCCACATCAACTACACCTCGATTTCCACAATTCTTTTCCCCATCCAGTAAGCAGCTCCATATACTGTAAGACAGACTGTCATTGCACAGATTCCAAATGGATTTCCGTAGAGAATATCCAGAAATCCCGGTGATGCCAGCTGCAGATAAAGAATAATTCCTGCCGGCATAAGACTCATGATCATCTGTTCCGACTTCTTCGCAGCCAGAGTCGCTTCAATTTCTTTTTTTACATCAATCTTATCGCCCAGCATTCGAGCCACTTTCTGAATTACATTTCCAAGATCACCACCGCTTCTTTTTGCTGTATACAAAACTGAAGCAAAGTTTTCAATATCCTCAACCTTACATCGCTGCCCAAGATCCAGAAATAATTCTTCTACCGGCACACTCACTCTCTGTTGTGTCTCTATATAACGAAATTCAGCTACAATATCTTCATTCTTCGGATATAGCTGCTCTAGATCACGCACACAGGCAGAAACTGCATTTTCCACAGAATATCCAGCCTGTACCGCCACACTCATAGAATTCAATGCATCCCGAAACTGATAATTAAGGCGCCGTTTTCTTTCTCTGATCATCTGTTTCTTCTTCCACTTCAGAAAGAACACAGAAACCGGAACCACAAGTAACATTACCCAAGGTGTTTGATAGAACAAATAATCTACAGCACCACACAATGCTGCACTTTCTCCTATATATTTTAAAATTTCTTTCTGAGAATATCTGTATTTTCCATAATCAACTTTCTGCCTGATCATAATTTCACCCCCGCCCGTTCCAGTTTTTCTCTGTGCAGGAGAGGCTCCACAGGCACCAGACCACACCCATCCTGCCATTGATACAATGGTTGTATCCTGATTTCACCATCCGCATACGCACATACTTCTGAAACTTCCAGAAGTTTTCTTGATTTATCGCGCATACGTCCCAGATGCACCAGAATATCCACGCCAGAGGCGATCTGCCTTCTTACCGCCTGAAGCGGCAGATCCAGTTCCGCCATCAATGTCATTATTTCCAGTCTGGCCAGCATATCACGGCAACTGTTTGCATGAGCTGTTCCAAGACTGCCTTCATGCCCGGTGTTCAGTGCCTTTATATGGACTCCCTATGTTCCCATCATGCAGAAATACAATATCTTTACTTAATATACACTGTATATAACGTTATTATCTTGCCATTCCACAGTTGCAAAAAGAAAAGAGCGCCTTTCACAGCCCTCTTTCATATCGACTTTCTCATTCATTTGTCATACTCAACAGTTTTGCAACCAATGTCTCTAAACTTTTTCCCAAAAATGGGACAAAGTCTGGTATTGCACCAAATGCCATCCCAATTATTATCATTCGACCACATTCTCTTGCAGATTCCAATGCAAATCCATAACTCAAAACACCTGTCAGAATAAATATAATTGATAAAAAGTAAAGCAAAATATTTCCCAATATCATCGGAATTTTTAATAACCAGTGAATCAATGTCATTACTGCAAGAATTAAATATAAAAACACTTTTATTATGTACTTAACCAACATTTTTAATCCCTCCCTTTTTTATCTTTCCGGACAGCAAGAATCTTGCCATCCGGACTTCCATTTTTTTGCTATCCGGACTGCAAAATTCTTGCTATCCAATACAGCTCATTATCCTTTCGTGTATATCATTTCCGTCAAAATCATCTCTTCTGCATCATGACAAAGGGTATTCATCCTCCTTGTCCATTCCATGTTGTCTTGCCTTTTTAATTCCTCTGTAATTCCTTCTTTCTCCATCATCTGTTTTACTAATTGTTCTTCCCTATCCCTTGCTTCTGCATCAATCTGATTCAAATGCTCGACAAGTTTTCCTTGTAACAACAATATTTGATATTTTGCCTTTCTGTGTTCCTGTAAATAGCTTTTACGAAGCATCCCATATTTCCCATAAGTTGGTTCGATATCTGTAAGTGCCAATTCTGGCAAATAATAATCACCACATAACATATAAGTAAGTCCATTTTTCTCATCATAAATTTCGTTCTGCATAAAATATTCTCCTTTTCTTCCTATAATTGGTCGTACATCTTCAACAGTGTTCCCTTTTTCATTTGACTATATTTCACTTGTAATTCTTCATATTTTTTCTGTAGATTCTCATATTCGTTTTTCGGAACACTATCGAATAATTTCTGTTCTAAACTCTTAATCCGTGCTTCCTGTGCTTTTGCAATAGCATCACTTTTAGGATTTCGCAATATCATTCCCTGTTGTTTTTCCTTCAATTCCATCATGACCTGTTTCACATTCGGATTATTATAGAAAAAACCTCTGGAAAGTCCTGTTAGTTTTGTAAGTTCAGCAACTGAAATTTTTATATTTTTTCTATACATTGTTTCAATAGCTGTTATTGCTGTTTCCGTCATTTCCGCACTTTTTTCTTTTGCCAGTGCTACCATTTTATCGTGTTTCTGCATTTTCCTTTTCCCTCCTGTATTGTGCTAATAATTCATTCATTTCATCTCGTACAGCCTTTGTATCCTCCGCTAATGCTTCGTTTCTTAACCGCCGATAATGTGGTATGGTTCGTGTATCCTTATGCCCCAACAGCCTTGCAATGCTATCATCATCTAATTTCATTTCTGTAAGTTTTACTCCAAAAGTATGTCTAAAACGATGTGTACGAAACTCAAAATAATTTCCCTTATCATCCCTGATATCATTTTCATAAATCATGATATTTACATGATATTTCAGCATTGAATCTGTATACAATTTTCCATTATCTTGCAGAAAAATATATTCTGAATCTGGATGCTCCTTTTCTGAAACTTCTATTGCTTTTCTAATCAATTCTGCCAGCTGATCGCTAACTGGTCTTTTGTATTTCCTTGTTTTATGCTGGAGAATAGTTATAAAATAATGCCCAGATTTCTCAGATAAGCAATCCCTTCGCAAAGTCAACGTATCCTCTATTCTTGTACCGAGCATCTGATGTATTATTAAACATCTGCCTAACTGGGGCTTTAATTTTGTTAATGCACAATTAAATCTTCTGATTTCTGCATCTGAATACGCTTCTGGTAAAGCGTTGTCATATGCTCTGCAATCACTGGACAGAAAAAGGTTGCATATATTTCCTATTTCCAGTTCACGCCCTATTTCATCCAACAGATTATCCAAAACCGACAGCTCTGTCGTGTAACTGACTGATGTAAGACCGGTATCCGTTTTTATATAAACCAGATAATCTTCTATCATATCCCTGCTAATTTCTGTAAAGTGCTTTACTTCTGGGAATCGATCATACATGAAACTAGCAAACCGACGGAATCCACGCAATTCACCTTTTATACTACCCATTGCTTTTGTCTGGCAGTGGCTATACAATATTTTCTTTATTATCTCTTTAAATTCTTTCTGCCTGATCTCACGAAAATCTAATCTATATCTTCCACGAATCGGATTACTCCTTGGCACAATATCCAACTTTCTCATATCCCATACATCTTTTTCATTTTCTGGAATATCTGCTGTTTTACACTTCACAACATACTCATAATACATTTTCAGAAAAGAAATCTGAGCGCTACTTTGTTGCTCAACATTCCGCCTATCCGGTCTATTTCTTCTAACATACAGCGCCAATCCTTTTTTATATAAAAATGCTTTATAGCTTCTTTCCAGTTCTTCCCATTTTTTATCAGTGATGCTGCTACAACTTGTACACTTCTCATTCAGAAATTCTTTCAACAGATCAAATCTGTAAATATCATTTACGGCTGTTGATAATGATAAACGTCTACATCTATCATCGATATACCCATAAATCTCATCCTGTATCTTTTCATTACGAATCTCTGATATGTAGTACACCCTGTTTTCCTTCCATTTCAGCCCAGCCAACTGTTTTTCTGTAGCTTGTTGATAACAGTCATAAGAAATCAAATTAATATTACCTTTCATCATCTTCTACTCCTTTCAATTTAAATGACTGATTTCTTGAAAAATATTTATCTTCAGCCGATACAATACGTTCCGGCATGAAATCAATGTACTGTTTTGTCATATTCTCACTTGAATGTCCCAGATAATCTC
>OGRQ01002414.1_pt1 | contig 13826 bp, 9 predicted proteins | sample 1553521 | NCBI WGS metagenome assembly OGRQ01 (sample SAMEA2580088, study PRJEB22360) | human gut metagenome | biome: human gut; feature: human-associated habitat; material: faeces | place: Denmark | collected 2008/2010
TGGCGGCATCCTTCGCCGGGCAGTTCGGACTTCCTTCTTGGGGGCGTGCGCTCGGTCTACTTCATGACAAAGGAAAGGAACGGGCGGCATTCCAGCAATACATACGCAAGATGAATGGTTTGCCTACGAGTGACAAGAAGCGCTATGATGATCATACCCATGCTTTTGTGGGTGGAATATTGGCAAAAGAACTTATGGGAAAGGATGTTTCCCATCTTCTTGTAAACCAAATTATTTCTCATCACACGGGGTTACATGATTTCGGGGATGTGGAAAACATATTGAAAGAGAGGCTATTGTCCAAAGAAATAAACGAGGGTGACATTAGCATAAACAAACCTTTATTATTCCAAGAATTTATTGATTCACCTTTTTCTAAATCAAAGGTTGAATGGAAACACTTTCATCACCTTTCCCGTATGCTTTTTTCCTGTCTTGTAGATGCCGACCGGCTCGATACAGAACGGTTTATGGATGTAGAGTCATGGCGGAAGCGGGGAAATTCGGCTACGCTTGCCGATTTGCTTCCACAGCTGGAGGCATATATGCAAAAACTGCAATCGAATGCAGCCGATACGAAAGTGAACCGCATCCGCCAGCAAGTGAAAGAACAATGCAGTAGAACTTCTTCAAGCGAAAAAGGATTTTATAGTCTTACAGTTCCGACGGGAGGCGGTAAAACACTTTCTTCTTTGTTATGGGCCATGAAGCATGCTGTAAGCCATTCAATGAATCGTATCATCATCGCCATCCCATATACCAGTATCATTGTGCAAACGGCAGGGCTTTTGAAGGAAATCTTTGGTGAAGAAAATGTATTGGAGCATCATAGTAATTTCGACCCCGATGATATTAAGGACGAGGAAAATAGGGAAAAAGCAAAATTGGCTACAGAGAATTGGGACTATCCCATTATTGTCACTACCAATGTACAGCTTTTTGAATCTATGTTTAGCAATAAAACATCTGATTGCCGCAAACTGCACAACATGGCAAATTCAATTCTTGTTTTGGATGAGGTTCAGATGTTGCCAACCGGCTTCTTGCGGCCGATAGTCGATGCGCTGAAAGCGTATCAGGAAATGTTCGGGGTCTCGGTATTGTTTACCACGGCAAGCCAGCCGGTACTGAGTGATCTGATAGAAGGAACAAATCCTAAAGCTGATTTTAAGGGAATAGAATATATCAAGGAAATTATTCCGGAAGAATTTGCTTTGCATGACCAACTTCGCCGTGTGAAGTTGTCAATCGATGATACAGGAAAAACATATGATGAGATAGCTGCAAAGGTGTCTGAATATAATAAGGTGTTGTGCATAGTGAACACTCGTAAAGATGCCAAAGAGCTGTATGACCGTTTGCCCAATGACGGAGTGAAATTGCATTTGTCTAGAATGATGTGCCCTGCCCACTTACACGAAACTATTGGTAAAATAAAAACTTTATTGAAGGATGAGTCGCAGCCGATTGTCAGGGTCATTGCAACCCAGCTTGTGGAGGCCGGTGTGGATATAGACTTTCCGGTTGTGTTCCGTCAAGAAGCAGGACTCGATTCTGTATTACAAGCAGCGGGACGGTGCAATCGGGAAGGACGAAGTGCCATGGGACATACATTTGTGTTCAGTCTGGCGGCAGAGAAGCGAAAGCTCTTCGGTTCAATGGCTGACTCCAACAATGCTCGGTTGAATTTGCCGGAAGATAGTGATTGGTTTGCTCCTTCTACCATGAAAGCCTATTTTTGTCAATTGTATAGCAGAAAGCAAACATTTGATGAAAAGGATATAAAGCACTGGCTCTACAAACCTACTGAGTTATGTTTTGAAACTGCATCAAAAGAATTTCGCCTGATTGATGATACAAGTATAAATGTTATCGTAAATTGGGAAAACAGCATGGAACTTATAGAGCAGTTGAAAGAATCGGGGTGTACCTACTCGTTGGTGAAGCAATTGGCGAAATTTACTGTAGGCATCCGTTCCTATGATTTTAAGCAACTGAAAGGCTATGGGCTTGTCGAAGAAATATTGGAAGGAATATATGTATTGGCAGACAGGTCTCAGTATAATAAAACCACAGGTCTCAGCCTTGATAACCATTGGCTGGAGGAAGTATTAATGATATAAAGAAACGGATATGACAAAGAAAGAAACATTGAAATTGTTTGAAGAACGTAAAGTCCGCACCGTGTGGGATGATGAAAAGGAAAAATGGTATTTTTCGATAGTTGATGTGGTGTCAGTTTTAACAGACAGTGTTGATGCAACTGCTTATTGGCGTAAGTTAAAGCAAAGACTTAAAGAAGAGGGAAATGAAACCGTGACAAATTGTCACGGTTTGAAAATGAAAGCCACAGACGGTAAGATGCGACTTACAGATGTGGCTGATACAGAACAACTACTACGTATCATTCAGTCTATCCCATCTCCCAAGGCAGAACCGTTCAAGCAATGGATGGCACATGTAGCATCCGAACGTCTTGATCAGATGCAAGACCCTGAGTTGAGTATTGAGCAAGCTATGATGGACTACAAGCGACTTGGTTATTCTGACAACTGGATAAACCAACGCTTGAAGAGCATTGAAATCCGTAAAGATCTTACAGATCAATGGAAACTACATAATGTAGAGGAAGGTGTTTCCCTTGTCGGCAAAAAGGTTTTTTGAAGGTCAGAAGCCGGAAGGGGAGATAGAAAGTGGTGAAAAAAGAGAAAAAAAAGTGGATATATAATGAAACAAAATAAATATAAATATATAGCACATTCTGAAAATAGCAATGGTGAAGAGCAGTCAATGAAGCAACATAGTGAAGGTGTCGCAGAATTGATGAAATCTTTTGCTTTGGCAGATGATTTTGCCGAGATATATTCGTATTGCGGATTGCTACATGATATTGGTAAATACAGCAAGGAATTTCAAAACTATATAAGGTCAAGAGGAGAAAAGGAACCACATGCAAAATGGGGGGCTTATATGGCAATGAGTAAGAATGTTGCATTTCCAATTATAGGGCATCATGCAGGACTTCCCAATAGGGATATGTTGTTCAAAACATTAGAACAATGTGCGAAAGATGAAAACAGATATAATCAAATCCATCAGGCTATGGAAGAAGATGATTTCATTATATCAACGTGTGAGAATAGTTCATTTAACAAAATAGGAGATGTTTTTCAAAAGGAACTATTTGTGCGATTGCTTTATAGTGCACTTGTTGATGCGGATAGTCTTGATACGGAGCGGCATTTCCGAAAAGGACAGTCTGATGCACGTTCATGCAAAATTCTTGATGTGGATACGCTCTTGGCAGCCTTGAACAAGCGGTTCGATTCTTTCAGACAGGTTACTTCTTTGAACGGGTTGAGAACAAATGTAAGGCTTTATGCCCAAAGTCTTGCAAATACAGATCAAGGGTGTTTCTCCATGACATTGCCAACGGGTATGGGAAAAACTTTGACCAGCCTAAACTGGGCTCTCTATCATGCCAAAGCACATCCTAACATCAAACGAATAGTGATTGTTCTGCCATTCATCAGCATTATTGATCAGACTGCAAATGAACTTAAGGCTATATTCAAAGATTATGATGTAATACTTGAGCATCATTCAAATGTGATCTATGAAGGACCTAACGAAGAAGAGAACTATTGCAAAAATTCCAAAGCTTTGGCGACAGAAAACTGGGATTATCCTATAGTGATTACTACCGCAGTCCAATTTTTTGAGTCTCTATTCTCAAATCAACGTTCAAAATGCCGTAAGTTACATAATCTGCAAGATTCGATTGTAATCTTCGATGAGATTCAAACATTACCGGTGAATCTTGCCGAATGTACAATGAAGATGCTGAATGATATGTTGCATCTTTGCCGATGTAGTTTTTTGTTTTGTACGGCCACACAACCTAATTTCCAAACGAGGAAGGATTTCTGCGGAATAGATCATATCACGTCACTTGTTGAGAATCCTGCATCTGTTTTTACTTCCACTAAACGAGTCAAGTACATCTCTATTGATGATTACAAAGCCCAACCGTTCGAAAACATTGCAAATTGCGTGGTGGAACAAAACGACTCAGTACTCATTGTATGTAATACAAAGAAAAAGGCTATGACACTGTTTGACAAGTTGAAAGAAAAGAGTGAAATACCAGTTTTTCATCTTTCGACCAATATGTGTCAAATACATAGAATGGAGGTTATTAATAAGGTTAGACAAAATTTGAAGGATGGGAAAAAACTAATCCTCTGTTCTACTCAGCTTATTGAGGCTGGTGTTGATATGGATTTTCCTGTGGTATTCAGAGAATTGGCACCTTTAGAGTCAATTATCCAATCGGCAGGTCGTTGCAATAGAGAGGGCAAATTGAAGGAAGGTCAAGTCTATTTATTTCAATTAGAGGATGACAGTCAGCCTTCACGTCAATATGAAACATTTGCACAATTTGCACAGTTGTGTTATCGAAACAATGAAAATCGACTGACAGAGGCTGATTTCTATTCGGATTATTATTCAAAGATTATAGAACTGTATGCTGCGAAGGACACCATAACGCCCAAAAGAAAGAAGTTGAATTTCCAAGAAGTAGCAGAAATGTATCATATCATAAATAGTAATACCACTTCTTTATTTATATATCGGTACGATGACGAGAGCTTAAAGTTATACAACGAGATAAAAGACAAGGAATTTCTTAGCAGAAAAGATTATCAGCAGATAGCCCGGTATAGTGTTCAAGTTTATGACTGGTTTATGGAAGCTAATAAAAACAAATGGTGTGAGATTTCCAATGGTGTTAAAATTTGGTTTGGGCCATATTTTGAAGAAATAGGATTAAATAACGAAGATGAAATTTATTATATATGATTGATAGAAATTTTGTAAAAGTAAGGGTAAAGGGCGATCATGCTTGTTTTACCCAACCTGCTCTGAAAGTAGAGCGAATGACTTATCCATGCATGACACCTTCGGCGGCACGAGGTGTGTTGGAGTGTATCCTATGGAAACCCGAGTTTCAATGGGTGGTAAAGAGTATCAAAATATTAAAGCCCATTGCCTTCTCCTCTTTTAAGAGAAATGAACTAAGCACCATACAGAGCGGAGCTGTAATAGACATAACTGCATCCAAAAACCGCACACAGAGAAACAGCATTGTACTTCGTGATGTTGAATACATCATTGAAGCATCAATCTTTATGACTGAGGAGAATATTCAAAAGGTTAAAGACAAGGACAAAAAAGAAGGTAGGAAGCCATGTGAACCAATCGTAAAATACCGTGATATGTTTGTACGACGTTTGAATAAGGGGCAATGTTGGCATCAGCCTTATCTTGGAACTCGTGAATTTTCATGTGATTTTTTTCCTGTGACTCAGGAAGATGAAAATCGCGCAAATGAGCTGAATCTGACATATCCAATAGGTAGCATGTTGTTCGATATCTGGTATGATAAAGACCATAAAGCAAAACCTATCTACATGTATGATGCTGTTGTACGTAATAGTACATTGATATGTCCTGACGAACTTAATGAGCAGATGCTTTCTACGTCCCACTTGCGTGCAAAACAGAATGAATTTATAAATAGCATATTGTTTGAATTCAATAAAAAAGAAGAGGAATAAATATGTTTGCTGAATTAGTTGAACTTGGCAAAAGAGTCCGAAAAGGGCATGATGCATTGAAAGAAGAAAAATGCAGTTGGGACATTGTTATAGATCAGGATGGTAATTTCATTCAGGTAATTCCTTGTGATATTACTGTAGAAGCAGAGAAACTACCAGCCAAAAAGGGAAGAGCGCGATTATTGTTAGATAAACCGCAAGAAACTTTAGGATTTGAAGGTCCTAACGATAAGCATAAAGATTCTGAGAATAAGCATAAAAAGTATCTCGCAAAGTTGGAAGAGTATAAAGGAATTCAAGAGCTGTCTCCTGTTTTTTCTTTTTACAATAAATCTGAAGAGGTTGAAAAGGCTCTAAAAGCATTTTCAAATTTACCCCCTGCTAAACAAAATAGTAATATGACTTTTATGGTCGACTCAATTCGTCTGGTTTCCCTTGAATGTGTTAAAGATACAATTAAGAAAAAGTACGAAGATACCTTATGTTTAAAAAAACAAGAAAATCTGTGCGCTATTTGTGGTACAAATACATATCCGATTCTTGATGAGTCTCATGGATCGGTTAAATTGCCCAAAGGACAAACTGCTGGTAGTATGTTGGTTTCATACAATACGAATGCCTTTGAATCGTACAATCTCAAAGGTAATTTGAATTCAAGTATATGTACTAATTGTGCAAGAAACTATATTGAAGCGCTTCAATATCTCGTATGGAATGGACATAAAGCAGCAAATAAAAGAGAAAAAGCAAAAAAGCAAAAAAAAGAAGAAAAATTTAGGTTTTCAAATCGTCAAAACATAAGTGATGATACTATCGCTTTGTTTTGGACGAAAGAACAAGACAAGGATATTGATCCTTTTTTAGATATCCCCCAACCTACAGAAGAAAGAGTAAAAGAGCTTTTCTCATCAATAGCAAAAGGGGAGCATCAAAGTGTCGATACCGAAGTGGAGAACTATTTCTATTGTTGTACCATATCCTCTGCTGCTGCACGTATTGCTGTAAGGGATTGGATAGCGATAAGTGTTTCTCAGTATCAAAATAACCTGAAGCAATGGTTCGATGATATTGAAACAGTCAAAGATGGCAAAATAATCTATCCGGGAATAGACAACATTCTAAATAATTGCATCAAAAAGAAAACAAAGCCGACAGAAAGTGATGTAAAAGCCAAGGCAAGGATAGGAGCAATCCTATGGCATGCAGCATTGACCAATACATCTTTGCCCCTAATGATTCTGCAAAGTGTTCTCGACCAAATTGAACACGAAAAGAAAACATTTAGCGTTGAGAAATCAACAGTTATCCGATTGGTATTAAATAGGAACATTAAAAATACATATTATATGAATAAAGAATTAGACGAACAGAATGAAAGCAAAGCTTATCTTTGCGGACGCTTATTTGCTTTAATTTGCAAATTGCAGTTCATGGCCCAAGGTGAAGTTAATAGTTCTATTAAAGACAGATTTTTCGCCTCCGCATCCAATACACCTAGCAGGGTAATGGGTATACTGTTGACTCAATATGTTCCTATATATCAGAAAAAGACAAGAGGCGCATATACAAAGTCTATCACAGAAATCGCGGCAAGAATTAAACATTTCCCTGATAAACTCACGCTTACTGAACGTGGAGAATTTGCTTTGGGTTATTATTATCAATATAATACAAAGCAGAACGAGAATAATAATGAAAATAATTAACTATCAAAATAAATATAACCATGGAAGCAATTAAGAATCGTTATGATTTTGTTTTTCTGTTTGATGTAAAAGATGGAAATCCTAATGGTGATCCTGATTTTGACAACATGCCTCGTACTGATGAGGAAACCAATCATGGATTAGTGACAGATGTATGCATTAAGCGCAAAATTCGCAACTATGTACAACTTAGTAAAGGTTTCGAATCTCCTTATGATATTTTCATTCGTGAGGGAAATGTATTGAATTCTCTTATTCAGGAGGTAAAGGATGAAGTCATTAAGAAAATAAAGGATGAAAAGGAAGCTATCGAATCCGGACGTGCAGAGATGTGCAAAAAATATTTCGATATTCGTACTTTCGGTGCGGTAATGAGTACAGAGGATGGAAAGAACGAGGATGAAAACAACGGAGATAAAACAAAGAGTAAATCATCTAAGAAGAAAATTAAGGGACTTGGAGTAGTACGTGGCCCTGTCCAATTGACATTTGCTCGCTCTATCGACCCGGTTTCTGCTAAATCCCACACTGTTACTCGTTGTTGCGTTACTAGAGAGAAAGATGCCGAAGATAAAAATAGCACTTTTGGAAATAAGAATACCGTTAGTTACGGCCTCTACCGCATGCACGGTTTCATCTCTGCCACTGATGCGGCAAAGACTGGTTTCTCAGAAGATGATAAGAAATTGTTGTTCAAGGCAATGATTAACGCTTTTGAGAATGATCATGCGGCAGCAAGAGGTGAAATGAATCCAAGAGCGTTGTTCGTATTTAAGCATGAATCTCATTTGGGCAATGCAAGAGCTGGAGAGTTATTTGATCTCGTACAAGTAAAGAATAAGGAAGTGGATTTCCCTCGCTCTTTTGGTGACTACGAAGTCACATCCAAAGAGGAAATAGAAGCAATTTTAAAAGAGAGATTTCCTAAAGTTACTGTTGAAGAACTAATTTAATTCGTAACTTATGCAGTACAATGAAGACGATATGCTTATGTTGTCGGGGATTCAGCACTTTAGGTTCTGTCCCCGGCAATGGGCTTTGATACACATTGAGCAGCAATGGAACGATAATCGTCTCACCATCGAAGGACAGATTCTGCACAAGCATGTAGATGATCCGTTTTATAGACAAAAGTGTGGTGACCAGATAACATTACGTGCGGTGAATATCGCTTCGCGTGAACTTGGACTCTATGGAATCTCTGATGCCATAGAGTTACTTCCTTCCTCATCTTTTGAAAATACGATTTTGCATCCCAACTATCCGGGGCGATGGCAACCGGTTGCTGTGGAGTATAAGCATGGCAAACCGAAAAGAAACGAAGTGGATGAAGTGCAGTTGGCAGCACAAATCATGTGTATAGAAGAAATGTATGCTATCCATATACCATACGGCTCTTTCTTTTATGGGGAGCTTCGCCATCGGGTTAATGTGGATATAACGGAGGAGCTGCGAAATATAGTCAGACAATGTGCCCGGGATATGCACGATATATTTAGTAAAGCGGTTATCCCGAAGGCTGAATATGGGAAACATTGTGACAAGTGCTCGCTGAAAGATATCTGCATGCCGGAAATGGTAAATAATTGTACTTCGGTAGATAATTACCTTACTAAAAATCTGTACCTATGAGAAAACTATTGAATACTTTGTATGTGACGACACCGGAAGCGTATCTTAGTAAGGATGGGCTGAATGTCGTTATATCTGTTCAGCAGGAGGAGGTGTTTCGTATTCCTGTCATAAATATAGAGGGCATCGTTACGTTCGGATATATGGGCGCAAGTCCCGGTGTGATGAAATTGTGTAGTGACAATGGTATATCACTCACATTTCTTTCTCCACAAGGCAGATTTATCAGCAGGGTTCAAGGTGCTACGAAAGGGAATGTTCTGTTACGCAAAAAGCAGTACCAATTGTCGGACGATGCATCTTGGTCGTTGCATGTGGTTAGGTTGATGATTGGTGGTAAGATTCAAAACTATCGCAATATATTGAGGAGATATATTCGTGATTATGGTGAGAATGAAGACATTAATAGGGCGGTGCAAGTATTGGAACGTGCCAAGCGTGATGCTTTGAAGGCTCAAGATAAGACGGAATTAATTGGTTATGAGGGGATGGCTTCGAATGCCTATTTTGAGGTATTGCCAATCTTGATACTTAATCAGAAGACTGATTTCCCATTTCATGGTCGCAATCGTCGTCCTCCCAAGGATGCGGTGAATGCCATGTTGTCTTTTGCATATACGTTGATAGCCAATGATGTTGCGGCCGCTCTCGAAACTGTTGGCCTTGATCCATACGTCGGGTTTCTCCATACACTCCGTCCGGGGCGCACATCGTTGGCCTTAGATATGATGGAAGAGTTACGTGCTTACCTTGGCGACCGTTTTATTTTGTCGTTGATTAATAAAAGACAGATTTCAGTAAAAGACTTCTTGTTCCAAGGTGATAATGGGGTTGTTATGACAGATAAAGGGAAAAAGACTTTTATTACTGCATGGCAGGCAAGGAAAAGGGAAGTGATAATTCATCCTTATCTTAATGAAAAAGTTGAAATAGGGCTTCTGCCTTATGTGCAGGCTATGTTAATGGCAAGGTATATCAGGCAGGATATTGACGATTATCCGGTATTTCTTATAAAATGATTTTTAATTATGTACATTCTTGTGACTTACGATGTGGATACTACAAGCAAAGAGGGGGCTCGCCGTTTACGATGTGTGGCCAAGGCTTGTCTGGATTATGGACAGAGGGTGCAGAACTCAGTCTTTGAGTGTGTAGTGACGGAAGCGCAATATTCTCTTCTAAAAGGGAGAGTTAGGGATATTATTGATATGTCTCTTGATAGTGTTCGTTTTTATATTCTTAGTAAAAATGAGAATAAGAGGGTGGAAGTAATAGGTGTTGAAACGGCGTATAAACTTGAGGAGGCTCTTATAATATAATGCGAATGTGGTGTGTTACAAAAAAAGTAGTATCTTCGCATGTGTTAATAATCAGTAGATTAAATTATTTGTAAAGTATTTCTTCGTTATGAAGTTGAATAATAATGATGATTCGCATAACAGTGGATTAAATTTGCTGATTTATAATATGTTATTAGATATAGAGTCACACCCTGCGTGGGTGTGTGGATTGAAACTTTAGTAAGGTGAGGTCTAATTTCTGAATGTTGCGTCACACCCTGCGTGGGTGTGTGGATTGAAACAAGATATCCATACCTTTTGCTCCCTCGCGTGCAGGTCACACCCTGCGTGGGTGTGTGGATTGAAACTTTAGATTTGTTTACAGGTTCGTTAAAAATCCTGTCACACCCTGCGTGGGTGTGTGGATTGAAACTATCACTCGTTTGTCAAATAAGATACGTGATACTTGTCACACCCTGCGTGGGTGTGTGGATTGAAACTCCGTCTTCATACAAATCGTGAACTTTTTTGCTGTCACACCCTGCGTGGGTGTGTGGATTGAAACTTTCCATGTATTCCTTAATGCCGTTGTCCGTCATGTCACACCCTGCGTGGGTGTGTGGATTGAAACAATGGAGTATAGGGCACGTTTTTCGATAAGGTCGTCACACCCTGCGTGGGTGTGTGGATTGAAACTCCAAAAGTGACAAAGGATATGTTAAGCGTGTAGTCACACCCTGCGTGGGTGTGTGGATTGAAACTCCAAACTGTCCGGGAACAGACCGCCAAGCAACTGTCACACCCTGCGTGGGTGTGTGGATTGAAACTCAAAATCGGGAGCAGCTTCCAAAGCCTCCACTAGTCACACCCTGCGTGGGTGTGTGGATTGAAACAATAATACGGTTGAACAGATAACTGATGAAACAGTCACACCCTGCGTGGGTGTGTGGATTGAAACCTATTAGCGATTCGTCAACGATATTCCCTTACGGTCACACCCTGCGTGGGTGTGTGGATTGAAACCAAACACGCCTTATCCTCCTCATGAAGCTTCAATGTCACACCCTGCGTGGGTGTGTGGATTGAAACAAGGAGATTTGAATGAGAAGTTTGCGGAACGGGTGTCACACCCTGCGTGGGTGTGTGGATTGAAACGGCAATAGAAGGTACGCTTGTACGCCCCGAAGAGTCACACCCTGCGTGGGTGTGTGGATTGAAACTCAATAGCTGATAACAGTGCATCATGTAAGTCAATGTCACACCCTGCGTGGGTGTGTGGATTGAAACTATTTTATCCATAATAACATTGGAATATGCATGGTCACACCCTGCGTGGGTGTGTGGATTGAAACTACCTGTCTGTCGATTATCTCTTGAAACTCTATGTCACACCCTGCGTGGGTGTGTGGATTGAAACAAGTCGACTGTAGATGGTGTGGAACTTGACGAAGGTCACACCCTGCGTGGGTGTGTGGATTGAAACAGGCTCTTTAAGGGGAGGTACTGGCATAGAAAATGTCACACCCTGCGTGGGTGTGTGGATTGAAACATTGGAAGAAGCAGAGGCAATGACATATCTTGAGTCACACCCTGCGTGGGTGTGTGGATTGAAACAATTGGGTAATTACAAGAACGGCAAGTTACAGAAGGTCACACCCTGCGTGGGTGTGTGGATTGAAACCTCTGGTGATAAGACTATTTTAAAAGTCTTAGTGGTCACACCCTGCGTGGGTGTGTGGATTGAAACTTATATCGGATTGCAGAACGATGTGAAGCTTATGTCACACCCTGCGTGGGTGTGTGGATTGAAACTGCTTGACCTTCTCCACTTCAGTGGAGGTCTTGCTGTCACACCCTGCGTGGGTGTGTGGATTGAAACGTATCATAGTATATGCTTTACAAATTGAATATAGTCACACCCTGCGTGGGTGTGTGGATTGAAACGCATCACTGGTTTACTGCCACTGATAGCACTTTTCGGTCACACCCTGCGTGGGTGTGTGGATTGAAACTTTGAGAGTAAGAGATACTATTTTGTTATGATGTCACACCCTGCGTGGGTGTGTGGATTGAAACCTGTTAGCAAAGAATACTCCTGCTTCACGAAGGTCACACCCTGCGTGGGTGTGTGGATTGAAACTTTAGACAAGACTTGTACCTCTGTATTAAATATGTCACACCCTGCGTGGGTGTGTGGATTGAAACTGTGTGCATAGCACAACCATCACGACAAAGCCCGTCACACCCTGCGTGGGTGTGTGGATTGAAACACGGATGAGGTTTGAAATAATGATGTATATTTTAGTCACACCCTGCGTGGGTGTGTGGATTGAAACCTTAAGCTACCAAACGAAAACAATATTTTTTTGGTCACACCCTGCGTGGGTGTGTGGATTGAAACGTTTATTGCTTCGTTAACCAAGGTACGCAGTATTGTCACACCCTGCGTGGGTGTGTGGATTGAAACCGCTGTATCTCGTGCGGTTTAATAAAACCTATCAGTCACACCCTGCGTGGGTGTGTGGATTGAAACAATGATGGCGGATATTGCTTGACGGGTGAGATAAAGTCACACCCTGCGTGGGTGTGTGGATTGAAACCTGCATGAATCAAAGAATGGCAGTCGTGGCATAAGTCACACCCTGCGTGGGTGTGTGGATTGAAACTACATACCGAAATATGGAGACTGGCACGTCAAAGTCACACCCTGCGTGGGTGTGTGGATTGAAACTGAATGGTTATCAGACCATATACATGAAGCGGAGTCACACCCTGCGTGGGTGTGTGGATTGAAACCCAGACTGTTATCCGTAATTTTGCCAATGTGGCGTCACACCCTGCGTGGGTGTGTGGATTGAAACGATTAACTTCATCGGTAATAAACTCACAACAGAATGTCACATCCTGCGTGGGTGTGTGGATTGAAACTATTGACAGTCGAATTTGAAAACCTTTGGATGTGTCACACCCTGCGTGGGTGTGTGGATTGAAACCCTGCAAAATGGGCTGCTCCCTTTGCTGAACCGAGTCACACCCTGCGTGGGTGTGTGGATTGAAACTGACTATGTAATTGAAAACTCAGATAGATCACAGTCACACCCTGCGTGGGTGTGTGGATTGAAACTATAGAAGGAACCGTTTCTAGGCTTGAAAATTTGAGTCACACCCTGCGTGGGTGTGTGGATTGAAACGATAAAACAATGAATATGGCCAAAACGGCTGCTGTCACACCCTGCGTGGGTGTGTGGATTGAAACATCGAATAGCGTCCAAACGGGGTGGCCGATTTCGTCACACCCTGCGTGGGTGTATATGGATTGAAGCATTGTTCACTCGTTGGTCAAGTTTATGGAAGAATTGTAAGCATTCGGCCTCTTGTGTATTTCTCTTCAAGCTGTTATAAAGTCAAAAGCCAAACGAAGTACGTTAGGCTTTTGACTTTGTTATGACTGGAAAAAACACGCACAATCCCGGATGCTTATCTTTTGTCTGTCTTCTTTTGTGGTTTCACCTAGGTGACAATACATTGGCATCTAAGTGGAGAGGCGTAGTCACCCAAGTGATACGATTGCTTCACCTTGGTGAAAC
>OGRQ01002416.1_pt1 | contig 13811 bp, 7 predicted proteins | sample 1553521 | NCBI WGS metagenome assembly OGRQ01 (sample SAMEA2580088, study PRJEB22360) | human gut metagenome | biome: human gut; feature: human-associated habitat; material: faeces | place: Denmark | collected 2008/2010
CAGACGCAATCATGGCTACTGTAAAAGAGAAAATGGAATTATTCGGTTCTATCGGACAAGCTTAAGCAGCGGCGCAGCATATCTGACGTCTGCTTTCGGCGGCTGAATTTTTCAAAAAAATACTTGCCTTTTTTAGTTGGCGGAGTTATACTGACTGACAGAGACATGAACAGGGGCGTTCCAGCATAGCATGGAGTGCCCTTTTTGTAATAGCAACGAGCTAAAGCACGGGAGTGCCAGAGATCTTGGCGGCTGCTTACGATCCCGGAATGTTCTCTTCGGTGCTTCCGGTGATTTATGGTATGCCATAATCTTTTTTGTATTATATTGTAAAAGCAGTAATACATAGAGTAGTCTGATACAAAAAAGCGTTCATGCAGTCTTGTTAAAAGGTAGGAAGGAAAGGTGAATTATGAGTACAGAAGCAATCAATGTAGCTGAAATTTTTGGACAGAATGTTTTTGACGATACAGTGATGCAAGAGCGTCTGCCGAAAAAGATTTACAAAAATCTGAAGCACACGATCGAAGAGGGCAGGGAACTTGATCTGGAGACGGCCGATGTCATAGCTCATGAGATGAAAGAGTGGGCGATTGAAAAAGGCGCGACGCATTACACACACTGGTTCCTGCCTTTAACAGGCGTTACGGCAGAAAAGCATGATTCATTTATATCGGCTCCCCAGCCAAGTGGAAAAGTTCTTATGAGTTTTTCGGGAAAAGAATTGATCAAAGGAGAACCGGATGCTTCCTCGTTTCCGTCAGGAGGATTAAGAGCTACGTTTGAGGCAAGAGGGTATACAGTGTGGGATTGTACTTCTCCGGCATTTATAAGAGAAGACGCGGCAGGCGCGATCCTGTGCATCCCTACTGCATTTTGTTCTTATACCGGAGAGGCGCTTGATCAGAAAACACCGCTTCTTCGTTCGATGGAAGCGCTCGATACGCAGGCAATGCGTCTGCTTCGCTTATTCGGAAATACAACTTCAAAGAAAGTGACGCCGTCTGTCGGTGCGGAACAGGAATATTTCCTTGTAGATTCAGAAAAGTTTCTTCAGAGAAAAGACCTGATCTATACAGGAAGGACGCTGTTTGGCGCGATGCCTCCGAAAGGTCAGGAGATGGACGATCACTATTTCGGAACGATCAGACAGAGAATCGCATCGTTTATGAAAGATGTAAACGAAGAACTTTGGAAGGTAGGCGTTACGGCGAAAACTCAGCATAACGAGGCTGCGCCGGCTCAGCATGAGCTTGCTCCGATCTATGCAAAAGCGAATATTGCGGTAGACCATAATCAGATCGTGATGCAGACTTTGAAACGGGTGGCAAGCAGGCACGGAATGAAATGTCTGCTCCATGAGAAACCGTTTGCAGGGGTGAATGGATCGGGAAAACATAATAACTGGTCGCTGATAACAGACGATGGCATCAATATGCTCGAACCGGGAAAGACACCGCATGAGAATATTCAGTTCCTTCTTGTTCTGACATGTGTTTTGAAAGCGGTCAACAGACACGCGGAACTTCTCAGAGAATCTGCGGCTGATCCGGGAAATGATCACCGGCTTGGGGCAAATGAAGCGCCTCCGGCAATTATTTCCGTTTTCCTTGGAGAGCAGCTCGAGGATGTGATCGATCAGCTTGTAAGTACAGGGGAGGCGACACATAGTTTGAAAGGCGGAAAGCTGGAGACGAGTGTGCGTACTCTTCCTGATCTGATGAAAGATGCGACAGACCGGAACAGAACTTCTCCGTTTGCATTTACGGGAAATAAATTTGAATTCCGTATGGTAGGTTCGAGAGACTCGATCGCATCTGCCAATATTGTGCTCAATACGATCGTGGCGGAAGCGTTTTCGGAAGCATGTGATGTTATGGAACAGGCGGATGACGTTCAAAAAGCGATCCATGACCTGATCAAGGAATATGCGATCGAGAACCAGAAGATCATTTTTAACGGAGACGGATATTCACAGGCATGGGTAGAAGAAGCGCAAAGAAGAGGACTTCCAAACATTAAGTCTATGGTTGAGTCGATCCCGGCGCTTGTATCTGATAAGTCGGTAGAACTTTTTGAGAAATTCGGAGTATTTACACGCACAGAGCTTGAATCCCGCGCGGAAATTCGCTATGAAAATTATTCAAAGGCGCTCAATATCGAGGCTCGTACGATGATCGATATGGGAAGAAAACAGTTTATTCCGGCGATCATTAAATATACAAAGACGCTGGCGGATTCGGTAAAAGCCGCAGGTGTGGATGCCAGTGTTCAGCTTGCGACGCTTGATGAGATTACCGTGCTGCTCAAAGAAGCAAGCCGCGCTCAGGCACAGCTTGAGAAAGTGACGGAGACGGCTTCTTCCATGGACGACGGTCCTGATAAAGCGGCTTATTATTATGAGACAGTGTGCCCTGCAATGGAGGATCTGCGTGCGCCGATCGACAAGCTGGAGATGATCGTTGATAAAGAGGCATGGCCGATGCCGTCTTATGGAGATCTGATATTTGAAGTATAATTAGAAACAATGTTCTTGCGAACGATGTTTCGATAAAGTGGAAACAGAGACTTTTTGAGATATGATTCCGAAAGCCTCTGTTTCTTTTTATAATTGACATCTGAAAAATCTCGGGGCATACTTATTGCAGAAAGAAGAGCTGGAGACTGTATTATTACCGGAATGCGGCAAAAACACACATTGTCCGAAATGAAAACAGGAGGTTGTACTATGATAGGAGGACACTTATTACACGGTGGAGACTATAATCCGGAACAATGGATCGAATATCCGGAGATATTGGAAGAAGATTTAAAGTTGATGAATAAGGCAAATGTAAACTGTGTGACGCTCGGAGTGTTTTCTTGGGCGGAGTTAGAGCCTAAGGAGGACGTTTATACGTTTGAATGGCTGGAGGAAATTATAGATAAACTCCGAGAGAGGAAGATACAGGTAGTTTTGGCGACTCCGTCGGGAGGAATGCCGCACTGGCTTACACAAAAGTATCCCGAGACGCTTCAGGTGCAGGCGGACGGTACGGTAAACCTGCCGGGGAAGCGCCATAACTTCTGCTATTCCTCTCCGGTCATGAGGCGGAAGGTAAAGCAGATAGACCGGGCTCTTGCGCAGCGATTCGGAAAGAAAGAAAATGTGATCCTCTGGCATATTTCCAATGAGTTCGGAGGAAACTTCAAAGATTCCACATGTCATTGTGAAAAATGTCAGAAAAAGTTTCGGGAATGGCTGAAAAACAAGTACGGAACACTGGATAAGCTTAATGCGTCGTGGTGGACGGGATTTTGGAGTCACAAATATACAGATTGGGATCAGATCCACAGCCCTTCTCCGCAGGGCGAATGTCTGACGACAGCGTTGACTTTAGATTGGAAGAGATTTTCTTCCGAGCAGATTACAGATTTTTGCAAAATGGAAGCCGATGCATTGAGAGAATTTTCCGATCTTCCGACAACGACGAATATGATGGGATTTTTCAAAGGAGTTGATTACAATACTCTGAAAAATGCAGTTGATATCATATCATGGGATAATTATCCGTTTTGGCATGAGAGAAAAGATGAAGTGCCGGAGGCGGTATATACATCTGCGGGTAATGCTCTTATGAGAAGTCTGAAAAGAGAGCCGTTTCTTTTAATGGAAAGCACGCCCTCTTCTGTGAGCTGGCGTTCTCACAATCCGCTGAAAAGACCGGGGATGCACATGCTTTCTTCTATGCAGGCAGTTGCGCACGGAGCAGATTCGGTTCAGTATTTTCAGTGGAGAAAGAGCAGGGGCGGCTATGAGAAATTTCACGGAGCAGTCGTAGATCATAAGAACGGTTCTGATACGAGAACATTTCGAGAAGTGACGGAAGTAGGAAAGCGGCTGGAGCACTTAAGCGGCGGGATCAAAACTTTTTTAAACAGGGCGAAAGCGGCCATTGTTTTTGACTGGGAAAACTGGTGGGCTGTAGAAGACACGAGCGGACCGCGTCAGGATCTTGATTATGTGAAATGTGTGACGGATCACTACCGTGCGTTTTGGGAGTGTGGCTTGGACGTTGATTTTGTAAGTATGGACGATGATTTTTCGGGATATCGGCTTCTGGCGGCGCCACTTAATTATATGTATAAAAAGGGATATTCCGAAAAGGTCAGAGCGTTCGTGGAAGCGGGCGGAACTTATGTGACAACGTATTTCAGCGGGATTGTAAATGAAACCGATCTTTGTTTTATAGGACGGCATCCGTTGGAAGATGTACTCGGGGTGGTTTCTGAAGAAATGGACGCGCCGTCAAAGGAGTTTGAGAATTGTTTTGATTATAACGGAAAAGAATATCCGGCGTATACGATGTGTGATATCGTTCATGCAAAAGCTAAGACGGAAATTTACTCTGTTTATAAAAAAGACTTTTATAAAGGATGTCCGGTAGTAACTGAAAATGCATATGGAAGCGGAAGGGCGTATTATCTTTCGGCAGAATCGGATCAGAGGTTTCTAAGTGCATTTTATAAAGATGTGTTTATAAAGGCGGGATTGTTGAAAGAAGCATCATCTGCCGACCGCATATTAAAACGACTTCCCCATGGCGTGACGGCTGCAAAAAGAGAGGATGAGACAGGAAGAAAAGGTCTTGTTTTTGTGATGAATTTTAATGACAGGCAGGTTCGTTTGGAAGGCATTGGAAAGCAGATTGATGCAGAAAGTGGAGAAGTATATGAAAATGTGTTGGAAATGGCCCCGTTTTCATGTACGATTTTAAAGTTGAAGTAAAGCGTCAGTATGAATATTGTCAGGCAGTGAAATCAGAACATTAAGATAACGGCAGACAGAGTAAAAGAACGTAAAACGTAAGCCGATGCGCGGCGCGGGAAAATAGTGGAAGAAAGGAATCGAGAAAATGCAGTCAGCAGCAGATTTGAGAAGTTTATTGAACAGGATCGATCATCGTGGATATCCTGCTTATAAAGATACGAAAGGAACATATCGGTTTCCGGGATATGTGTTGTCTATAGATCATGTACAGGGAGATCCGTTTGCGTCTCCGTCAAAGGTGAGCATACATGTAGAAGGAAAGGCAGCGGCATTTCCGAGTGATCTTTACTGTGGGAAAGATCAGCGGATCGCGCTTCAGGATGAATTGACGCGTCAGTTTGCAAAAAAGGCGGATCAGTTTGCTTTTCAGGCAAAAGGTTCGGGAAAAAGTGGGATGATCGCTGTAAGCCGCTGCGGGCAGGAAGTTTTGGAACGTACGGCCTGCAGACTTGATCCGAACAGTGGAGATATCATTTTGCGGATGGAAATCGGTTTTCCCGCAAACGGAAGAACGATCAATGCGCGGGAGCTTGAGAAGATCCTGTTTCAGTTTGTGCCGGAATGTGTAAAGGCCTCTTTGTTTTATAAAAATGCAGATGCGGCCCGTCTGCGTAAAATTATAGATCTTGCGGAAGATCAGAGGTATATAAGAGATCAGCTTCCGAAACTCGGACTTTGCGCTTTTGTGGCAAACGGAAGCATTCTTCCGAGAGAGTCCGGCGTTTCGTCTAAGCCGATGCGCGGCGCAGTAAAGTTTCAGTCTCCAAAGGAGCAGGAAGTGACGATTACACTTCCGCATGCGGGAGTCATAAGCGGAATGGGGATCAAAAGAGGGATCACGCTTATTGTGGGCGGGGGATACCACGGAAAATCTACGCTGTTAAAGGCGTTGGAAACAGGAGTTTATCCGCATGTTGCAGGTGACGGACGGGAGTATGTGATCACCGACGATACGGCGGTAAAGATTCGCGCCGAGGACGGGCGGAGTATTAAAAAGACGGATATTTCTATGTTTATCAACGATCTTCCAAATGGAAAGGACACGGTTTTATTTTGTACGGAAGATGCCAGTGGAAGTACGTCTCAGGCGGCAAATGTAATCGAAAGCATGGAAGCCGGAACTTCTCTTTTTTTGATCGATGAGGACACAAGCGCTACGAATTTTATGATACGGGATGAACTGATGCAAAGAGTGATTCATCGGGAGATGGAGCCGATCACGCCGTTTATCGAGCGGATAAGAGAATTGTATGAAAAACAGGGGATTTCCACCGTGATCGTAGCGGGAAGTTCAGGAGCTTATTTCCATATTGCAGATACGATCCTTCAGATGGATCGATACGAGCCGAAAGATATTACCGGATATGCGAAAAAGGAAGCGGAAGCATTTCCTGCGATCAGTCTTTCTCAAGAGCCGGCGCGGCAGCCTGATTTTAAGAGATGTCCGATCGCAAATGCAGATTTAAAGGGGAATGACCGGATCAAGATGAAGACGATGGGAAAAGAAGCTGTCATGATCAACAAAGAAATGATCGATCTTCGCTATGTGGAACAGATTGTTGACAGCGAACAGGTGACAGCGCTCGGATATTGTATGCGATATGCTCAAAAACATCTTATGAACGGAAAGAAAGATCTTCGTCAAGTGATCGCAGAGATGGAAAAAGTTATAGAAAAAGAGTCGCTTGATGCGCTCTGTGAGAGCAGATCAAGTATCGCATGTATGGCGATGCCAAGAGCGCAGGAAATTTTTGCCTGCTTTGACAGATACAGAAAACTGAAACTTTAATAAGCGTGTTTTCGCAGAAAAAGAAAACGATCAGGATGAAGCGGAAAGGAACAGTAAAATGAAATTTATACATTTATCGGATCTGCATATCGGAAAACATCTTTATCATTACAATATGAAAGAAGATCAGGAACACATTTTGGAGGAAGTGATCGGATATACAGAGAAGCTTCGGCCGGATGCGGTTGTGATCGCGGGAGATATTTATGATAAATCTGTTCCGTCGGCAGAGGCGGTCGCAGTGTTTGACGATTTTCTGACACGGCTTTCATCGGTAAGCCCTCAGGTGTCGATTTTGATCATCGCGGGGAATCATGATTCGGCGCAAAGACTTGATTATGCCAGCCGTCTGCTTGGAAGCCGCGGCATCTATATTGCGGGGAAAGCGCCTGAGACGGAAAAAGAACATTTGAAAAAAGTTGTATTAAAAGATGAGTATGGTCCGGTGAATTTTTATCTGCTTCCTTTTTTGAAGCCGGGATATGTAAGGTTGTTGTGTGAAAACGAGACGCCGGGCAGTTATACAGAGGCTGTCGATGCGGTTTTAAGGAGAGAGGATATCGACTTTTCGGAGCGAAACGTACTTGTATCTCATCAGTTTTATACAGGAAACGGCGAGACTCCGGAAACGTGTGATTCAGAACTTTTCAGTGTCGGCGGAATTGATAATGTAGACATTTCCGCAATCAGCCGATTTGATTATGCGGCGCTTGGACATTTGCACAAGGCACAGAGAGTGGGGGCGGAACATATTCGATATTGCGGGACGCTTTTGAAATATTCGGTCAGTGAAGCGGACTTAGAAAAGTCTCTTCATCTTGTGACGATAGGGCAGAAAAAAGAGGCGGTCACAATCGAAAAATTTCCGCTTCATCCGCTGCGGGACGTACAGAAAGTGCGGGGATGTCTTTCTGGAATCTTAAGTTCGGCAGATCCGAAAAAGCGGGATGATTATGTGAGCGTGACGCTTACAGACGAAATCGATCCTTATAGACCGAAAGAACAGTTGGAAAAAGTGTACAGCCGTATTTTAGAAGTGCGGACGGATAATGAACGGACGCGTAAAAAACTTGAGTTTAAGGATGAGGATATCCGCATGGAAAATCCACTGGAAACATTTTCGGATTTCTATGAAGAAATGCATGGAAGAAAGATGTCTTTAGAAGAGGCGGAAATGATGACGCAGATTTTTGATGATGTGAAAGGAGAAGAAAGATGAGACCGATCAAACTTACGATGTCTGCGTTTGGTTCTTATTCCGGTATGGAAACGATTGACTTTACGAAAATTCAAGGCGGGCTGTTTCTCGTTACCGGCGATACCGGAGCCGGAAAAACAACGATCTTCGATGCGGTGACATATGCTCTTTACGACAGGACAAGCGGCGGACGGCGCGACGGAAATATGATGAGAAGCCAGTATGCCGACGACGAGGCGGAAACATTCGTGGAATATACGTTTGCATATCGGGACGGGCAGTATACGATCCGAAGAAACCCGGAATATATGCGCGCGGGAAAGCGGAAAAATGCAGACGGAAAGATCCGCCTTGTAAAGGAAACGTCAAAAGTCAGCCTGATCATGCCCGACGGGAAGGAGTTTCAGGGGAAAAAGCGTGAAGTTGATCAGAAAATAGAGCAGATCATCGGATTAGACGCCGGGCAGTTTACGCAGATCGCTATGATAGCGCAGGGAGACTTCCTGCGGCTGCTGCATGCGGAATCAAAAGAGCGAAAGAAGATATTTTCCAAGATTTTTCAGACGCAGATATACAGAGACGTCCAGGAACAATTAAAAGAGCAAGGAAAAGCATTGTATATACAGTTAAAAGAAAATGAAGCCGATATTCGGCGTGAGATGGAGCGCGTCGATGCAGACGGATCGAAGGTGCAAAAGGTGTGGGGAGATTTGATTTCCCAGGAAATGCCCTCGGCAGAGGCTGTAACAGAAACGCTCGGCCGGATATTAAAAGAAGGAAAAGAAGCGTACGAAACGATGGAAGCCGAAGAAACGGCGCTTCGGAAAGAATCGGAGCAGCTCCATCTTATGATCGGGAAGAAAGAGGAGATCAACAGGATCTTCGGTCTGTTAGAGCGAACAGAATCGGAATATAAAAGACTGCAGGAACAAAGCGCGGAATATGAGCTTTTGAAAAATCACGCGCTGTTGGGAGAACGTTCGGAACAGGCGAGAAGATTGGAAGTGCAGGCGCTTCGTACAAAGGAAGATGCACGGAGGATCAAAGAAGAAATCGTTACTCTGAATGAGTGGATGGAAGAGCACAGTAAGCGGGAGAACAGGCTGAAAGAAGATGCGGAGCAGGCGGAGAGTGAGATGGATCGGATCGAACCGAAGCTTCGAGAACAGATCGTGCGTTTGCGTGAGATTCTTCCCAGATATGCAAAAGTACGGAAATTAAAAGCAGAGTATGAGAAACAGACAGTTCAGATGACACGCTGCATAGATCAGTGTAAAGCGGCGTCGGAAGATTATGAAGAAAAATACAGAATCTTTTTCGGCGAACAGGCGGGGATTCTTGCACAAGAACTTAAGGAAGGTTCTCCGTGTCCTGTGTGCGGGTCGGTGCATCATCCGCATAAGGCGAAAATTTCCGAAGGCGGAGTCGATGAAAAGACAGTAGAAGAGGCGAAAAAGATCCGTGATGAAGCGGAGCGAAAGAGAGCGGCGGCACAGGAGAAATATCAGGAAGTTCGCGCACAATTTGAAACAGAAGAAAAAGCGCTTTTTGGAGAAAGGTATTCTCGGGAAGATGAAAAACAGGCGGAAGACCGGCTTGCAGAATATGAGAGCCTGCTTGCGCAAAAAAGATCGAATTTGAAAAAGCTTCAGGACGCATACAGAAAAACTGCAGAAGAAAACCAACGTCAGGCAGGGCGGGCGGAAAATCTGGTTTTACAGAAAACGGAACTGGAAGAGCGGTTCGAGCAGGAACAGGAAATGTTTCGTCAGGAGATACGAAAGCAGCGGTTTGCGGATCAGGAGGAATACCGGGAGGCGAAAAAATGGATCGAAGGCTGGAGGCAGATGAACGATCAAGTAAAGACGTATGAAAGTCTGGTCGTTCAAAAGAAAAGCAGTGTTGAGACATTGAAAGGTCAGTTAAACGGTAAAAGGCGGCAGGAGACGGAAAGTGACGTCAGAAAGAAAAATGAGACAGATATGCTTTTGAAAGAAAAGAATGTGCGAAAACTGGAGATTCACGGGAAAAATATTACCCATCAAAGCGCCTGTGACAGCCTTAAAAAGTATTTTGCGGCAGAGGAGGAACTTCGGGAAAAGTATGAAGTTGTCGGTAATCTGAGCAGGACGGCGAACGGAAGTTTGACAGGCAGTGTGAAGCTTGATTTTGAGACGTATGTTCAGAGAAAGTATTTCCGGCAGATCATACAAGCGGCGAACCGAAGGCTTGCCAAAATGACTTCCGGAGGATTTATCCTGCAGTGTCGGGAATTGAAAGATTTAAGCAGTCAGGGGCAGGCCGGATTAGATCTGGATGTGTACGATCTGGTGACAGATTCTGTCCGCGACGTAAAATCTCTGTCAGGCGGAGAATCATTTATGGCGGCGTTGTCAATGGCGTTAGGACTTGCGGATATCATTCAGAACACAGCCGGAGCGGTGAGTTTGGAGACGATGTTCGTAGACGAAGGATTCGGTTCTTTGGATGATCAGTCGCGGGAGAGGGCGATCCGTATCTTGAAAGAACTTGCAGGAGAAAAAGGACTTGTAGGTATCATTTCTCATGTCAATGAATTGAAAGAGCAGATCGACTGGAAGCTGACTGTGACAAAAAGCGGCCATGGAAGCCATGCCCGCTGGATCATATAAGACTTTTATAAAGCTCTTTTTAAATACCGGATGCTGTATGCGGGCAGGACGAGCTGTCCGTTAAGTTCCTGTACGGAAGTGTCCTTGCCGCTTGTGATCGTTTCGTTTTCAAAGGAAAGGATCTGTTCATATGTGCCGTTTAACTCATGGTGTCCGGCTGTGAATTCACAGTCGGATGCGTTGACGGCAACAAGGAATTGCTCTTTTTCTGTTTTGCGCTCGAAAATAAGCTGATGATTTGTAATAACGATATTTCGATAAGAACCGCTGCACAGCGCATCGCTTTCTCTGCGAAGAGCGATCAGGCGGCGGATCAGATCGGTGAGATCGTTTGGCTTAGGCGCATCGAAACAAGGCCTTAAGGCATAATCATTATCAGGTGATTTCGTTCCTTCCTCTCCCCATTCGCTTCCGTAATAAATACAGGGAATACCCGGCATACCGAACAAAAGTCCGTAAGCAAGGGGGATATGCCGCTTGTTTGTCAATATGGAAGCAAGCCGCGTGACGTCATGGTTATCTGCAAAAGTCATGAGATGCTTTCCTCTGTAAATGCACCACTGCTCCGGTCCGTATTGGCGGTTTAATGAGTGGGCGATCTCGAACATATTCATGCTGTTAAAGCTGGAATATAATCCTTTGTAACATTCGTAGTTCGTGCAGCTGTGAAGCATTTCGTTGTTGACGATCAGGTTGTAGTCTCCGAATAAAACTTCTCCTACAAGAGCGAATCCCGGCTTAATCTCTTCGCAGAAAGAGCGGAGGCGGCGCATGAAGTTATGATCGAGAGAATAAGCGACATCAAGGCGCAGTCCGTCAATGCCGAAAGTTTCGATCCACATTTTTATGCAGCTAAGCAGATGGTCTGTGACGGCAGGATTTTGCAGGTTTAACTTCACAAGTTCGTAGTGTCCTTCCCAGCCTTCATACCAGAAGCCGTCGTTATATGCGCTGTTGCCGTCAAAATTAATATAAAACCAGTCTTTATACGGAGAATCCCATTTCTTCTCTAACACATCCTGAAATGCCCAAAAACCTCTGCCGACGTGATTGAATACCCCGTCGAGCATGATCTTGATATTGTGCGAATGAAGCGTTTCACATACTGTTTGGAAATCTTCGTTCGTTCCGAGGCGACAGTCGATCTTCGTAAGATCTCTTGTGTCATAGCCGTGATTATCTGATTCAAAAATCGGATTTAGAATGATCGATCCGATCCCGAGCTCTTCGAGATATCCGGCCCAGTCTGCAATTTTCAAAATCCGGTGCATTGTCACGCCGTCATTGTGCGTCGGCGCGCCGCAGAAGCCGATCGGATAAATCTGATAAAAAGTTTCATTGTAAGCCCACATAATTTCAGTCCTTTCAGTTATTATATTTTTGCTGTGATCAGATATATGTTTCCTCGTAAACGGACATCTGTACAGCCAACTGTTGATAGGTAGATTGTAACATATCAAGGCAGAATTGACATTAAAAAGTGTAGTAGATATACTGAATAAAGGCACAAAAACAAAGATAAAGGAAGTAAAAACGGTAAAAAATGAGTTTGATGGAAAGGATCCCCAAAGATTTTTATAAATTATTTTCAAGTAAATATACGGATTACTATATGCTGTTTCTCACGGCAATCTATGAGGAAATGAGTCTGTCTTATTCCGTGCTTGGATTGACGGAAAAAGAGTGCAGGGCAGTTATGAATGAAAAGATCGCGGCAGCGGCTCTTCTGTGGGATGAGGAAAATTATGATGAAGAGGGAGAGTTTCTTACACGTTCTAATATGGCGTCCGTGTGTCTGAAACATTTTCAGGAGTGGGGATGGCTGAAACAGGACTATGACGAGGCTTTGAACAGTTACGTTGTGACATTTCCTGAATATAGTCAGATGTATGTGGAGTTGTTTAGGAGTCTGCTTGATGAACAAGAGAGCGAAGAGCGGGAAAGCGTTATGACGATATACAGCCATCTGTATACATATAGTTCCGATAAAGAAAAAAATAATGAGATTTTAAAAAGCGCCCTTCGTGTTTCCAAAAAGCTTGTGCAGATGCTTGTAAATATGCAGGACGGTATGAGAGGGTATTTTGATGAACTGTCCCGTCAGAAAGATTTTCGGGGAATACAGGACGTCCTTGTAAAGGAGATCAATAACAGTGACAGCCGAAAATATGCGATCTTGACGACAACGGACAGTTTTTATCGATATAAAGAAGCTGTTAAAGAACTGCTTGACAGAAATTTACAGGAAAATGATATGAGCAGGCTGAAACTGTTGCGGGAACTGGAAGAGGTCCGTCAAAAGAAGATGAAAGACGAAGAAAACGCGGGAAAAGTTAAAGATCCGAAAAAAACAGATGAGGCGGAGAAAATAAAAGAACTGCGGCTGGAACGGGCGGCGGCAATGTGCGAGGAAGCGGCAGATACGCTGATACGAATCGAAAGGCAGTTTGATGCGATCGAAAGAAGATATAATAAACTGATCGAACAGAAGACGATTTTTGCGTCCAGGGCGGCTGCGAGAATACGGTACGTTCTTCAGGAAGGAGCAGAAGAAGACCGTACGGTTGCGCTTGTAGATCTGTTGAATAAAAGCAGGAGAAAAGAAGAAATATCGGAAAAACTGGCGGAGCGTATCCGCCTTAGCAGACCTCACAGAGCGTTGACGGATGAAAGTCTGTACAAACGGAAAGAAAAAGGGAGAGAAGCGTTTGTTCCGGCTACTGTTTCGGAAGGCGGACAGGCGGAAGAAAATTTGGAGTCGTTTGTCTTAAAACCGCTTTATACAAGGAAAGAGCTGCAGGAGTTCAAAGAAAGAAACAGTGTCGGAAACGTATTTAGAACTACGCGGCAGACGGTTCGGTCGGCTGAAGATTTGGAAAAATTGTTTTTTATATGGCAGGAAGCGACGGAAAATGCGTTTGGCAGTGGGGAGATCACCGTAGGAGAGGAAGAAGAAACCGAACAGGGAATGCGTTTTTCAACGCTGGAAATAAGAGAGGACTAAGTCATGTTTGAGTATTTGGAAAGTATTTCTATCACAGAAGGGGAACAGATAAAAAAGACGATACAGGCGTTGTTTCGCCAGACATGTATTTTGCAGGTGAAATATGATCCGGCAACACTTGTGCCGAAAGATAATGTACAGTATGAAATCTGTGTCCGGCACAGACATTTTATAGAAGACTATCTTTCGGTACTTGGATGTGAGCTTACGCATGATGCACAAGAGCATATTTTCTGTTTGACAGGCGACGGAGCTGCAAGGGAAAAACTGAATATGACAGAAACGGTGATCCTTCTTATCATAAAACTGATCTATAAAGATAAAATTATGGGAGAAGGGTTAAACGCTCCTGTGACAAC
>OGRQ01002440.1_pt1 | contig 13685 bp, 17 predicted proteins | sample 1553521 | NCBI WGS metagenome assembly OGRQ01 (sample SAMEA2580088, study PRJEB22360) | human gut metagenome | biome: human gut; feature: human-associated habitat; material: faeces | place: Denmark | collected 2008/2010
TCATTGACCCCCAGCGCTGTCCGTGGACGGCCCGGGAGTTTTCCGAGTATGAGTATGCCATAGACAAAAAGACCGGCGAGGTGATGCCCGGCTATGTGGATGCTGCAAACCACAGCATTGATATGGCGCGGTACGCGCTGGAAGACGTGTGGCAAAAGAGAGGTGTGCAGAACGCATGATAAACCACACAGACATTGAGAACGTGATCGGGTGCAAGACGCTGATCACGGATCGGATGCAGCAGGCAATCGAGGGCTGGTATGACGCGGCGATTGACGGTCTGCCGCTGAACCGCAACCCGGAGACCCTGACGCTGGGACTGCCGTCCCTGATCTGCTCCGAGCTGGCGCGTCTGACTACGCTGGAGCTGGAGGTTAAAGTGGAGGGCAGCCCGCGGGCTGACTGGATCAACACCCAGCTGCAGCGGGTCATTTCCCCGCGCAAAAGGCGTATTCTGGCCGTTGCCCTTGCGCTGGGCAGCGGCGTGTGGAAGCCCTACCAGAGCGGCAACAAGCTGGGTATTTCCTTCAGCAACGCTGCCTGCTACTTCCCCGTATCCCACGACATTGAGGGCAGTCTAACCGAGGGTGTTTTTATCGACACCATACAGGACAACGGGGGCTATTACCACCGGCTGGAATGGCTCCATGTGCTGGAAAACCGCCGGGATCTGCGGGACGAAGAGCTGGCGCAGCTGGAGGATAACGACCTTGACGCCCCGGCGCAGTTCCCCTGCGTCAAAGTGGTGAACATGGCCTTCCGCAGCTCTACGCAGGACAGTCTGGGCAGCCCGGATGAGCTGAGCATACGCCCGGAGTGGGACGAGATCCAGCCGGTGGCGTATCTGTCCGGGTTGGAGAAGCTGCCGGTGGGCTACTTTGTCACCCCCATTGTGAACAGCGTGGATCCCGGCAGCGAGTTAGGCGCGGCTATGTTCGAGCCTGCCCGCGTCCAGATCATTGACGCCGAGGAGCAGTACACCCGGCTTGACTGGGAGTACGAAGCCGCCGAAATGGCGATTGACGTGCCGGACACCTACCTGAAGCCCGGCAGCGCTGGCGAGGATCTTTCACGCGCGCAGGCGCTGAAGCTGTATGGTGTACCCCCAGAGGGGATCCCCGGGACGGCGCCGCACCACCGGGAGCGCCTTTTCCATGGCATGAACGTGAACACCGGTATCACCCAGAACGCGCCCTTCTATCAGGTGTTTGCCCCCGCGCTGCGTGACACCAGCTATCTGACCGGTCTGAACCAGTATCTGCGCAACGTAGAGAGCCACGCCGGGCTGAGCTTTGGCGTGATCTCGCAGGTGGCAGACGTGGAAAAGACTGCCACCGAGATCGTGAGCAGCCGCCAGAAGCTATATGCAACCGTTTCCGACCTGCAGGCAGCACTGGAGGACGCGCTGCGCGGTCTGATCGATGCCCTTGACTACTGGGGCGATCACGTTAAGGGCGCGCCCGGGCGCGGGAAGCTGAACATCGCGTTCCACTGGGATGACAGCATTATTCTTGACCGCATCACAGAAATGGATCAGTGGCGGCAGGATGTGTCCATGGGGCTGCGCGGTAAGGCTGAGTATCGGCAGCACTTCTTTGGCGAGGACGAGGAGACCGCGGCACAGGCGATCCGGGAGATCCAGACCGAGAGCGCCGCAACAGATATTTTGCAGGGGGTGATCGACAATGGCGACGGCTAAGAGTGCAAAAGCAGCGCAGCTGCGCCGGGCAGCAGAGCGCATGGACTGGCTGATGGCAAACGCCCGGATCCTGCGCAGTCCGGCGCTGTGGGAGAAATACTACGAGGCACAGCGCATGATCCGTCTGCTTGGCTTTGAGGTGACGCTGGAAGGCGGCAAGCACCGGGTGACCCCATGCTGACGCCGGAGCAGGTCAACGCGTATGCCGGGCTGCTGGCAACTCCGTGGGACGAGCTGAACGAGCGGGTCCTGCGGGACATGGTGCGCCGGATCGTGAAGGCGGGCGGTGTTACCGCCACAGCCGAGTGGCAGAGCTACCGGGCGCAGGCGTTGGGCGCCAGCAAAGCCTATCTGATCCAGCAGATGAACCTGATCGTGCAGCAGATCGGACCGAAGGAGGCTGCTATTTTCGCGCAAGCCATGAAGCAGGCCTACGGGATTGATGTAAACGATGCCGCCAAAGCTGGCAGAACGCTGCCTACACTGGGTGAGAACGAGGAGGCGCAGCAGATCGTCCAGAGTGGATACCGGCGCACCATGAACACCCTGTACAACCTGACCCAGACCCGCGCGCTTATGGGTAACCTGAACATGACAGAAACCTCCCAGCGGCAGCTTGCCTATTATCTGGACATGGCGCACGCGGATGCGATCAGCGGAGCCTTCAGCTCTGACGCTGCCGCCCGGCGGGCGCTGAATGAGCTGGCAGCCAAGGGGCTGGGTGCGATCACATACCCAAGCGGTCACGTGGACACACTGGACGTTGTGGTTTTACGGGCTACACGCACCGGAGTAAACCAGACCGCCGGGGAGATCACCCGCTACAATGCGGACACACTGGAGTGTGACCTGATGGAGCTGGACGCCCATGTGGGCGCTCGTACCGGTGACGGCGGGCAGAACCTGACCAACCACAGCTGGTGGCAGGGGCAGCTGGTCAGCCGCAGCGGGCAGCACGGGTACCTGTCCCTGTCAGATATCGGCTACGGGGATGTGCGCGGTTTTATGGGCGCAAACTGTGCGCATAATTGGAGTATGTACTGGGAGGGTGCCAGCAAGCGCAGCTACTCCCCGGAGCGTTTGGAGCGGATCAACCGTGCCACTGTTTCCTACAATGGGAAGGAGATCGGGCGGTACAAGGCTACCCAGATGCAACGTGCACAGGAACGCCAGATCCGGGCTGACAAGCGGGCGTTTCTTGTTGCTAAGGAAAGCGGTCAGAAAGATGCCGAAAAAGCCGCGGCAGACAAGCTGGCAGCCTCTCGTGCAAAGATGAAGGACTTTCTGCAGCAGACAGGGCTGCACCAGTATCAGCTACGAGAGAGCGTGCCCGGCTTCGGGCGCAGCGCAGCAGCCAGCGCGGCAGCGCAGGCGAAAAAATAAGAAAAACCCCGGAGGTGCTACCCTCCGGGGTTTTTCTTATTGTGCGTTCATCATATCCAGCTGACTGCGCTGCATCAGCGCTATGGACAGCGCCAGATCTGTGGGGTGACTGTAGACGTTCCACAGGTTCGCCGCCAACTGCTGCTCTTTCTTCTTTGCCAGCCAGACGGGGTGCGGCTCGCTGTCCGGTGTGCTGCTCGGAGGCAGTTCCGGCGTTTCGATGATCCAGCCGAACACCAGCAGCAGGCTCTTTTCCGGGTCCAGCTCAAGCAGCCCGGTGGCCACGTCCACCTGCACCCCGCGGATCCGGCAGTTCTCCTGCACCTCCCGCAGCGCAGCCTCTATGCACTCGTTCGTGTTCTGGGTGTACTCGATCTCACGGGAAGGCAGCTGGTAGGTATCGTCCTGCTGGAGCACCAGCAGCTGCCCAAGATCGTTGGTGATGACCGCTGCGCAGCGGATCTTCTTTGTGCTTTCGCTCATGGTAGAACCTCCTTAGTGTACTTTGATCAGCATTCCGTTGTCCAGAATGTACCATTCTTCGCCGTTCTTCATGGTCGTCTTGCAGTTCTGCGCTTTAAGCAGCATCCGCATTTGGTTCAGCTGCTTTTCAGTGCACTGCACCCAGAAGAATCCGGCGTAGTTAAACCACTCGTTGCTCTGGATGTTCACAGTGTGGGCATTCTCAAAAATGCGGTTGAAGGTGCTGGTTTTCATGATTTTGTCCTCCTTTTTGATTAAACGTCAAAGCTGACCGAATGATATGCGAACCAGTGCCCACAGCGGCGGTGCAGCTTGTACCAGTTTGTGAAGCGCTGGCCGGAACAGTCGTAGGGTGTGGGGCAAAACTCATAGTAGCGATTTGCCCGGAACCACTCGGCGGCATCGTCTTCGTTGACCTTGTCCAGCTCGTCCGGGAGCTGCACCAGCTCAATGTAGCCATCTATGCCCCGCTCCTCGACAATGCGGCTGTCCGGTGCCGGGTGGCTGTTGTAAGCCCGGATCTCCTTCTTGATGCTGACCATAAAGGCGGCCAGGCTGGACTTCTGTTCGGCGGCGGTGGCGGGAACGTCATCCCGGATGAATGCCAGCAGGGTGTAAGCATCTCGCAGCGTCTCGGTGTCTGTGATCTTAAACATGGTCTCGTCCTCCCTTACTCCTTTACCACTTCAAAGTGCTTGATGCTGTCCAGTACGATCTTCCGGCCTTGCAACAGTTCCACGCCCTGCAGCACCAGCTCAATGTGCATCATGCTGATGGGATCGCACTTTCCGGTGCGGAGCAGCTGGTCTGCAAGCTCATCGCGCAGCTTCAGGTTGCAGCAGGTCTCGCCGGTGATCGGCTTGCCGTTCTCCTCGATCTCGGTGGTGTCGTAAGTGATGTTCAGGGTTTTCATGGTTTAGTCCTCCTCATCCGTGTAAGTGCGTTTCTCTACGATCTCGGCCTTGGTGATCTCTGCACCATCGTCCTCATAATCGGCTACCCAGTACCGAACGCCGGTCATGATCGCTTCTGCATCGCTTTTATCGCCGTTCAGCAGGTACTGGATCAGGCTTTCTTTACCATCCAGCTTAAAGGTGACCCGAACCACTCTGCTTGTCCACGTTTTCATAGTGTTGTCCTCCGTCTGTTTTGTGGGTGCTTTGTTCTACGGCTTTATTATAGCACGAATATTAGTGCATTTATACTAGCGTTTTGCACGAATATTAGTGCAGGCTTTTGGAGTTTTTGCACTTGTTTTCGTGCAATGGTTCTGCTATGATATACTGGAGGAGGGATATTATGCCACTGAAATACAAAATGGACGTACTGGAAGCCCTGAAGGTTGCCGGGTACAACACCACAAGGATCCGCAGGGAGGGGCTATTCAGCCAATCTACACTGCAGAAATTAAGAACCGGTGGGCAGCTTTCGTGGTCAAACATTGAGATGATCTGCAAGCTGCTGGACTGCCAGCCCGGTGATCTGCTTGAATATACCTCGGAATAATATGTTCTTTGCCGCGCTCCAGATGCTCTGGGGCGCTTTTTTGTTGACACGAAAAAGCGTGTACCGGTGCGGCTTTTGGCGGCTGTCAACCATGTCAACTTAAAAGCTATATCCAGACCTGAAAGAGAAGAAAAGAAGAATATACCCGCGCGAACCCGCTTGATGCGCGCCCGCGAGAGATTATAGGGAACCGGCGTTGACACGGTTGACAGGTTGACGTTTTTCTAATCGTGTTCGTTTTTCTGTCCGGGATGCTGCTATCCTTTACCCAGATCACACCGAGCCCCCGGTGTACAAAGAGGGGCAGAGAGCCCGTGTAAGGCAACACGATACCAAGTGCCGTAGCTCTCCAAGGAGGAAAACCATGAAACGCGAGGATTTGAGAGCCATCGAAGGTCTGACCGATGAGCAGATCAACCAGATCATGCGCCTGCACGGTCAGGACGAAACCGCCCATCAGGCCACTGTACAGGGCTTGCAGGCGCAGCTGACTACTGCGCAGAAGGGTCTTGCAGCTTTTGATGGTGTGGACGTGAACGATCTGCGCAACCAGATCACGGATCTGACCAACCAGCTGACCACGCAGGCAGCGGAGTATACCTTCAGCGGTGTGCTCCGTACCGCCGCCCGGGAGGCCGGCGCGCTGGATGAAGAGGACGTGATCGCGCTGCTGCCGAACAGAGCTACACTGCGCGACAGCAAGAACCAGAGCGAGGACGTCAAGGCAGCTTTCGCGGATCTCAAGGCCCGCAAGCCGTATCTGTTCCAGCAGGAGGATCCCGCCGGGCAGGACGATGACAACCACGAGCAGGATCAGGACCAGCCGGGCACTCCCCCGATCATCATCCCGAAGCCCCGTGCTCAGGGCGGCAATGCACAGCCGAACCTGAACGAGTTTCTGGCAATGACCGGTGCCGAGCGCATGGCGCTGCGCACCCGCAACCCTGCACTTTTCCAGCAGCTTTCGGCTCAGATCCGGGCTGCACGACACTAAAGAGAGGTAGATACTTATGCCTGCAACTGGCACTTTTGGCGGCTTTCCGTTCGATTCTGAAGTTTATCAGGGCTTTGTAGATCAGGAAGCCACTTTCTCCGATTCCATCTATGCCTCCGGAATCCTTGCCAACGATCAGTCCCTGACTGACGCAATGAGCGCGCAGGGCGGCGTGATGGGCACCCTGCGTTTTTACAACCCGCTGGATCCTGCCGAGGATGCTCCGCTGGTGCGTGACGGCGTGAACGACAACGTGCCCACCGAGATCTCCGGCGGTAAGCAGACGTGGATCCGTGTGGACCGCATGAAGGCGTGGAAGGCAACCGACTTGACCCGCGAGCTGACCGCTGCCGATCCTATGGCATAGATGGGGGGGCGCCCGCCGCCCGACCCGAGGCCAGCCGTAGCGCGTAACACTGGCCGCTACTGGCGTATGTACTGGCAGAACCTTATGACCACGATGGCAAACGCCGCACTGGGCGCCACCGGTCTGGAAAGCCACATCATGACCATCGAAAAGAGCGCCGGCGGCGTGACCGCCAACCAGCTGATCGACATTCAGCAGAACGCTCTGGGCGATATGGCCGGCAAGTTCGGCCTGCTGGTGATGCACTCCAAGATCTACGCGGAGTACCAGAAGATGGGTCTGGTAAACTTCAACAAGTACGTCATCACCAACGTGCTGGAGAAGGAAGTCAACCTGCCCACCATCAACGGTCTGGTTGTCATCGTAAATGACCGCGGCACTTCTACCGCGGATAACTACGAGTCTCTGCTGTTCGGTCAGGGCTCCATCCTGACTGCATCCCCCAAGGTCATCACCCCGGACTATACCGAGTACAACGCATCCAAGGCGGGCGGCACCGATATCCTGTATAACAACCGCGCCATCGTGCTGCACCCGAACGGTCTGTCTTTCGATGGTGATCAGATCGCCAAAGAGACCCCGACTGACGCCGAGTTTACCACCTCCAGCAACTGGAAGCTGAAGTTCAACCACAAGAACGTCCGCATGGGTAAGCTCGTGATCCCCAAGGCTAACTTCACCGTGTAAGGAGCGCCCTATGGATAGCTGGTTGACTTTTGCCGACTATCAGGCCCAGCACCCGGACGCCTCGCTGACGGAGGCGCAGTTTGAGCTGCTGGCCCGGGACGCTGCACTCTTCATCGAGAACGCTACTCGCTGGTGTGCTTCCCTCGCCCAGACCGACGGGGAGAAAGCCCTGCTGAGTACCTGTCAGGCCCAGCTCGTCGAGCTGGCCGCCGGCGTCGAGACCGGATGGGACGGTGTGACCAGCGTGAACAACCACGGTTACACCGAAAGCTATGCCTCCGGCATGGACGTCCAGCGCTACCTCGGTGAACAGCAGCTGGCCATCGTCCACCGAACGCTCAGCGCCCCGGCCACCCGCTGGATGCTTTATGCGGGCAGCGGCGTCAGCCGACCGCCCCGCCGCAGGTAGGAGGTGTGATATGCGCTCTCCTCTCCATGCTGGTCAGAGCATCCGGCTGACACACACGGTGCGCAAGGGTACCGCCACCAACAGCTACACCGTCGTCCTCTCGCGAGTGAGCTGTCATGAGTCGGACAGTGTACTCCCCTCCTCCCCGGGCTTTGCGCATTCGGCGGGACGCATCGGCGCTACCGGAATCTGTATTTTTTCCGGGTGGAGCAAAGCAGCCCCCGCAGACGCCCCGGAGCAGGCCGCAGACGCCGCCGGGCAGTTTCTCACCCCGGGGGCCTTCAAGGCCGCAGACGAGGCTGTCCGGGCCGCTGGCTGGACGCTGGCGCTGGAAGATAAAGTCCTGCTGCCCAGCGGGCGAACAGGTACCGTCACCAGCATTCAGGACAACCGCAGCGGACGATGCCCGCACTGGTACGTGGAGGTGAGCTGATGAGCGACCCCATCTCTCTCCACGTCAAGCTCGGCCCTAACTTTGAGCAGCGGTACGATGCTGCCTTCGCCCGGCTCCAAAAGGAAGCCGACGCCGAGTGGATACGGCTGATGAAGCCCTATATCCCCAAGCGCACCAGCGCGCTCGTGGGCAGCACCGACACCCATACCGTGCTGGGCAGCGGACAGGTCGTGCAGGCCACGCCCTACGCTGCCGCCCAGTATTACCGCCTGCCCCTCGGGCAGGGCGTCCGGGAGGACGGACGCGGGCCGCACTGGGGCGAGCGCTGTGCCAACGACCATCGGGAGGATTTCGGCAGCTTTGTGAAAAAGCGTGCTGGGGAGGTAACGAAATGAGCCAGACCCCCATCGTGAAAGCCATGCTGGACTGGCTGGCCTCCTGCCCTTTGGTCAGCAGCTACAACGGCGGTGACGTCGCTTTTGCCATCGAATATCTGGGCGCAGAATCGGCGCAGTTCTCGCTTGAGGTGTCCCCCAGCGCTCCCACCATCGAACAGTACATCTCCGGCAGCCTCCGGGCGCGGAATTTCGTGCTGGCTTCCCGGATGATCTACTCGCAGGACGAAGCCCAGCAGGCCGCAAACAGCGGCTTCTGGGAAGAGTTCAGCGACTGGGTGGAGACCCAGTCCCGCCGGGGCGAGCTGCCCCTTCTCGGCCCCGGCAAAAAAGCCGAGAAGGTGGTATGCCTCTCCCCCGGGTATATCATCGGGCAGGACGCCAACACCTGCCGCACCCAGATGCAGCTTCAGCTTCAATATTATCAGGAAGGATGATAAGCCTATGACCGTAGCAGAAACGCTGGCGGGCATCAAGAAGAAGTTTGGCTTCGAGCCCAGCGCCGAGTATAAGGGTACCGAGGACGCCAACGACTTCATCTTTGCCATCCAGACCGACAGCACCACTCAGACCAAGAAAAGCCAGTGGATCGTCGCCGCCGAGCGCGTGAAAGAGCACTCCGGCTCTCTCAACGCCTCTACCGAGGACGTCAACTTCATCCGCGCCTCCGCCACCACCAAGGGCACCACCCAGCGCACCTTCTCCATCAACGGCAACCGCTGCGTGGGTGATGCATTTCAGGATTTTCTTCTGAGCCATAAGATCGTGTTCGGTTCCGGCTCGGACGTGGTGGTGCCGTATATCTATTTCAGCGCCCGCACCGGCAAGGGTGAAGTCGGCGAATGCGTCCTTATCGTCACCTCGGACGTGGGCGGCAGCGCCGGTGCGGCCGCCACCTTCGCCTGCGATGCCAAGGGCATCGAGACCCCGGAGGAGTTCGACTACCTCAACGAGGCTCAGACCGGCAGCGAAAAGGCTGTCAAGGCGTAAATTCTCGCAATGCAATACCGCCCCTGTCACCCATTGGCAGGGGCGAATTTTATAGGAGGTCAACATGATCATTTGTGGTCAGGAGTTCGCATTTTCGGCGCTCAACGCCAACGACGTGGAGCGAATGGAAACGGCGCAGAAGCACCAGCAGGAGGCCAACGCCGCCGAACAGGAGCGCTACACGGCGGAAAACGTCTCCTATCCCGGCATCCTGCGCAGCCAGTGCCGGATGATGATGGATTATCTGGACGAAGTTCTGGGCAAGGGCGCATCGGAGCGCCTGCATCTGGACGGCGGCGACTTCGGAGCGGTGCTGAAGGTCTGTGAGAGCTTCAAGCAGGCCATCGCCGCAGAGAAAGCCACCATCAACGGCCAGCTCTCCGCATCTTTGGAGCCGCCCCGCAACCGTGCCGAACGCCGTGCAGCAGCCCAGAAGGTCACTTCCGGCAAGGTCGTCCCCCAGCCGCCCGTCGTCCTGCCCACGGCGCAGCCCGAAGCAACTGCCGAACAGGTCAAGGCGGCACTGCCGCAGGTGATGGAGTTTCTCTCCACCCCGGAGGGCGCAAAGCTGATGCACAGCTTCGTGGCCTCCTATAAGGCCCCCGACAATGGCTGACCTGCTGTTGGACGAGCTGCCCACCGTCTGGGAGGGGCGAGCCATTGACCCGGACTTCCGGCACATGCTCTGGCTCAGCGACCGCATCCAGCGCAGGGTCGAGGAGAGCGCCACATGGGACTTCCTGCGAGAGGCTTTCGGGCGCTTTTATCGGGAGCCGCCAGATAGTATCTCCGACCTCGAGAGCGCTTACCAGAGCCTCTGCCGCTTCTATGCGGGCATCCCCAGTGAGCTGGGTACGGGCTCCGGCGATGAGGATGGCAGCGGCGAGCTGACCTATGACTTCCACTGTGACGCCCCCTACATCGTGGCCGCATTCCAGCAGGCATACGGCATCGACCTCACCCGGGCAAGGCTCCACTGGTGGCGCTTCAAGGCGCTGTTTGCCGCCCTGCCGGAGGATACCCGGATGTTCCAGATCATGAGCTATCGCGCCGTCGACCTGTCGAGGCTCGAGGGAGCCGAGCGGGAGCGGTATGCCCGCCTCAAAGACATTTATGCCCTGCCCGCCGGGCTGGAAGGAGGGAAACGCATCCGCAGTGTCGAAGACCACAACGAGGCCTTCCTCGACCGCTTCCGGCCTCGGGAAGGATAACACCCGCGCCCCTGTCCGCTGCCCCCTGTGCGGCCATCCGCTGGCCGTCTGGGCCATCCCGGAAGCCAGCGCCCGGGGCATCTGGGTCAAATGCAAGAACCCCGCCTGTAAGCGGGAGATAGAAATCAGAATCTGAGTCTGTGCCTTTGTGCCTGCGCTCCCGAATGAGAGGTGGACACATTGGCAGATTATACCGTCACCGGCGACACCCGGCTTGACACCAGCGGCTTTACCAAGGGCATCAGCTCCATGACCGTGGCGGCAGGCAACCTGATCTCGGGTCTGGTCTCCACCGCCACCAGCAAGATGGCCGGGCTGGCCAAGTCCTCGGTCAGCGTGGGCATGAGCTTTGAGGCGTCTATGTCTCAGGTGGCCGCCACCATGGGCAAAAGCACCGAGGAGATCGAGAGCCTGACCAAAGTCGCCAAAGAGATGGGCAGCTCCACGAAATTCTCGGCTACACAGGCTGCGGACGCCCTGAATTATCTGGCCCTTGCCGGTTACGATGCCGACAAAGCCGCCGAGGTGCTGCCCTCGGTGCTGAATCTGGCTGCCGCAGGCGGCATGGACCTTGCCTATGCTTCTGACCTCGTCACGGACGCGATGGCCTCCCTGAACATCGAGGCCAACAAGAACAATGTAGACGACTTCGGCAACAAGCTGGCCATGGCCGCCAGCAAAGCCAACGCCAACGTCTCCCAGCTGGGCGAAGCCATCCTGACGGTCGGCGGCACTGCTGCCAACCTCAAGGGCGGCACCACCGAGCTGACCACCGCCCTCGGCCTGCTGGCGAACGTAGGCCTCAAGGGCGCTGAGGGCGGCACCCACCTGCGCAACATCATCCTGTCGCTGCAATCCCCCACCGATGACGCCGCGAAGCTTATGCAACAGCTGGGCCTGCAAGTCTACGACGCGCAGGGCAATATGCGGGGCCTCGACGAGATACTGGGCGACCTGAACAACCGCATGGTCGGCATGACGCAGGGTCAGAAGGACAGCATCATCAATCGGCTGTTCAATAAACCCGCCCTCGCCGCCGTCAACGGCCTGCTGGCCGCGCAGGGCGAGCAGTGGGATGCCCTCGCCGCACAGATCGACGCGGCGGGCGGATCGATGGAGCAGATGGCCGAGACCCAGCAGGACAACCTGCAGGGCGTCATGACGTCCATGAGCTCCGCCTTTGAGGGCCTGCAGCTGGCCGTGTACGAGCGGCTGGAACCGGCCCTGACCGACGCGGGCAGCTGGGGCGTCGAGTGCATCCGCACCCTGACCGACGCTCTCAGCAACGGCGGCCCCGAAGCGATGCTGTCCGCAGCGGGCGGCATCCTCTCTGATCTGGCCGCAGGCATCGTGGATCAGCTGCCCGGGCTGGCAGCCGCCGGTGTGGACGCCATCACCTATCTGGCGCAGAGCCTCGTAGCAGCTACACCGGAGATGCTGACCACCGGCGCTTCCATCGTCGGCGCACTGGTGGACAGCCTGAGCTCCGCCCTTCCCCGGCTTCTGGACACCGGCATCGAGATGCTCTCCCAGTTGGGCGCAGGTCTGGTGCAGGGCATCCCGGAGCTGCTGACGCAGGCGCTGCCCCTCGTGGCCGACCTTGCCAGCGGTCTCCGCGAGAATGCCGGGGAGCTGGTGGACGCGGGCCTCGAACTCATCTTCAACCTGATGCAGGGCCTGATGGACGGCCTGCCCACTCTCATCGAGTACCTGCCCGGCATCGTCTCCGACCTCGCGGGCATCATCAACGATAACGCCCCCAAGCTCCTCGCAGCGGGTGCGCACCTCATCGTCATGCTGGGCAGGGGCCTGCTGGAGGCACTGCCTACCATCATCGAGAACATCCCCCAGATCTGCAAGGCCATCTTTGACGTGTTCACGGCCTTCCGCTGGCTGGACATCGGCAGCCAGATCGTCACCGGTCTGTGGAACGGCCTGAAATCCGGCTGGACGGGTCTCATCTCGAAGGTTCAGGGCCTCGCCCAGCAGCTGCCCGACATCGTGAAAAAGGTGCTGGGCATCCACTCGCCCTCCCGAGTGTTCTCCGAGATTGGTATGCAGACCTGTGCCGGTCTAGCGCAGGGCATGACGCTGGGCAACGCCAAGGTCAAAAAAGCTGCCAGCGAGGTGCTGGCCTCCGTCACCGAGACCGCGACTCAGATCACCGACGGCGTGACCCGCACGGTGGAGATCACGACCCAGCGGATGGCCGATGGTGCCACCAAGCAGGCCCAGACCATCACCTCCACCAGCCGAGAGATGGTGGACGGCGTCCTCAAGGACATCAAGACCGTGGAGACCATCGCGGCGGACGGCAAGCGGACGGTCAGCCAGACCATGGAGACCGTGCGGGACGTGGTGAGCACCGTGACCGCCAGCAGCACGGCTATTGTGGACGGCATCAAGACCACCACCCAGACCGTGACCAAGACCCTCGCGGACGGCACCACCGAGCAGCAGCAGATCATCACCCAGACGCAGGATAAGGTCATCGACGGGGCGCTCCGCACGGTGGAGACCGTCAAGACCATCGCCGCCGACGGCACCAAAATTCAAACGCTGAACGGCAACAAACTGACCATCGGCGTTTTGATCCTGGCCATTCTTTCCATTGTGATTTTCTTCGGTCACTACAAGCTGACCAAGGAGAGGATCGCACCGATTCAAAAGAAAAAAGGCGACTACAACGCCTTTAAGGCGATTGGCGACCTGGCAAAGAACAGACCGTTTGTGATGCTTTGCCTGGTGTCCATGCTGCTGATCGCGTTTCAGTTCTATTATCAAGCCACCTATCAGTACCTGTTTGCGGACTACTACCACAGCGCGCAGCTGTACGCACTGGTGACCATCTGCACCTACTTGCCCATGGCCATCTTAATTCCTATTATGAACAAGCTGATCGACAAGTTCGGCAAAAAAGAGCTTTGCGCCTTTGGTATGGGCTTTGCGGCACTGGTCAGCTTTATTCTGTTCTTTATCGAAACCAACAATCCCTATGTATTTTTGGTGTTCACCTTCTTCTCCGGCCTGGGCCAGACCTTCCTGGTACTGGAGGTGTGGGCGCTGGTGATGGACGTGATTGACTACCACGAAATTCGCACCCATCGTCGAGAGGAAGGTACCGCCTATGCGGTTGTCTCCTTTGCCAGAAAACTGGGGCAAACCCT
>OGRQ01002441.1_pt1 | contig 13679 bp, 7 predicted proteins | sample 1553521 | NCBI WGS metagenome assembly OGRQ01 (sample SAMEA2580088, study PRJEB22360) | human gut metagenome | biome: human gut; feature: human-associated habitat; material: faeces | place: Denmark | collected 2008/2010
TGTCCGGCCTTGTACTGCTTGCCGCCGATGGTCACGTCGCGCAGGAAGTAGCCGTTCATGACCTTGGCGGTGTTGGCGGGCGAGAACTCGTGCCCTTCCATCCACTTGTCGATGCCGAGGCCAAGGATCGGTTCGGGGAAGGCGCCGCCCTGCTCCTTATAGAGTTTGCGGATGGCGAGCATCATTTCGACCATGATATCGCCGTCGGGCTTGGTTTCGCCGTAACGGTCGGGGCCGGCATAGCGCCACTGCATCCAGCGGCCTGAGTTGGCGATGGAGCCTTCCTTTTCAATGGACGTGCAGCAGGGCAGGAAGAAGACTTCCGTGGCGATCTGGGTCGGGTCCTTGCCGGGGCCGCGCCAGAACGAACCGGTTTCGTTGTCGAACAGGTTGACGTTCACCAGCCACTTGAGCTTTTCCATAGCCCCGCGGCTTTTGTTGGCGTTCGGGCCGGAGCAGGCGGGGTTCATGCCCCAAGCGAACAGGCCGTCGAGCTTGCCTTCGACCATGCGGTCAAAGATGGACATCCACATGTAGTCGGTCCGCTTCTTGTCGGCGTCGAGGCGCGGGACGTAGCTGTAGGCCACATCGGGCGTCACGCCGGGATAGAGCGACATGAGGAAGCTCGCCGTGTACTTGGGCCGGTTGCCCCACCAGTTCACGCTCTTGGGATCGTTGGTCTTGGGCGTGGTGGCGTTGTAGTCCGCGAGGGTCGTCAGCGTGGAAGTGGGCACGGGCAGGTAGCCTGGCCAGATGTCCGCGAGGAGCGCCTGGTCGGTGGAACCCTGTACGTTGGATTCTCCGCGCAGCGCGTTGACGCCGCCGCCCGCCACGCCGATGTTGCCGAGCAGGAGCTGGATGATGGACATGGCGCGGATGTTCTGCACACCCACGCTTTTCTGGGTCCAGCCCATCGCGTACATGATGGTCCCGGCCTTGTCGGGCGCACCGGTGGACGCGAAGGTTTCATAGACGCGCAGGAGGTCTTCCTTGGGCGTTCCGGTGGTCTCGGACACCTTGTCGAGCGTGTAGCGGTCGTAGTGCTTCTTGAGAAGCTGCAAGACGCAACGGGGATGCGTGAGCGTCTCGTCGCGCACGGGAACGCCGTTGGCGTCCATTTCGAACGCCCACGTTTTTTTATCGTAGCTCTTCTTGTCGGCGTTGAAGCCGGAGAAGAGGCCGTCGCTGAACCCGAACTGCTCGCCGACGACCGTGGGGCCGTTGGTGCTGTCGATGACGTACTGCTTGAAGTATTTGTCGTTGTTCAGGATATAGTTGATCATCCCGCCGAGGAAGGCGATGTCCGTGCCCACGCGAAGCTGGACATAGAAGTCGGCCTTGCTCGAAGAGTGGGTGAAGCGCGGGTCGACGCTGACGACCTTCGCGCCCTTATCCTGAGCCTTGAGCACCCATTTGAAGGAAATGGGATGGTTTTCGGCAGGATTGCTGCCCATGATGAGGATACAATCACTGTTCGCCAAATCGTTCCAGTGATTCGTCATTGCACCGCGTCCGAACGACTCTGCCAGAGCCGTAACAGTGGCGCTGTGTCAGAGACGCGCCTGGTGTTCGATATACACCAGGCCGAGGCTGCGGAGGATGGACTGATAGGCCCAGCACTCCTCGTTGTCCATAGCGGCGGAACCGAACGAAGCCATGGCTTCGGTGCGGTTGACGAGCTGGCCCTTGTCGTTCTTTTCCGTGAACGACTTGTCGCGGCTTTCCTTCACGCGCTTGGCGATTTCTTCCATCGCCCATTCCCATTCCACTTCTTTCCATTCGGTGGCGTGGGGGGCGCGGTAAAGTGGCTTCTTGGGGCGCTGATCGTTGACGGTAAGCTGCCACGTGGACGCGCCCTTGGGACAGAGGGAGCCCTCGTTGATCGGGTGATCCGGATCGCCTTCGACGTTGATGGCGCGGCCTTTGCCGAGCGGGTTGTCAGACGTGCTAGTGCTGACGATGAGCCCGCAGCCCACGGCACAGTAACAGCAGATGGACGTGGTCTGTTTCGTCCACTTGAGTTTGAATTCCTTGGCCTGCGCGAAAGCGGGGCGCAAGTTGAATCCGAGCCCGGAAACGGCGCCCGCCAGCGCGGCCCCAAGACCGAACTTCAGAAAGCCTCGGCGTGATACGCTCATGGTGATCCTCCCGATATTGGGCGGAAACAGTGGTTCCGCCGCAGGAATGCCGATATATGCTCGTGTAAGCATATATAGTTTAAATCATTGCATGATTTGGTTACAGATACCCTACTGCTAGTCCAGCATGGGCCTTGTGTCAATCCTGTTTCGGAGAAAAAGGGGCTTGTGGAAATATTCCTTTGTAAAGCGGAAAATAAGGGGAAGAAAAAGGCGGTTTTCCCGTAAAACGGGAGGAGGCGTCTTGGCGAAATGTAATGGGTTCCCTACAGTGAAACGCCCAGGGTTATGGCCTGAATGGTATGGGCAACATGGATGGCGGACAGGCAAGGCCCGGGCATTCTCGGTTGCGTAGGGGGGAGTGAATGGCATAGACATGATGACCAAATCATGGGATGCCTCGCGTCTGAAGGCAAGGTTTTCCGGCATGGAAAAAAGGCGCTGAAAAGGCTCTGATGGGTCGGCGGTTTTCCGCTGTACGGGCCGGTGTCCGGGAGCCGGTTGCCGAGGTCTGGTGAAAACGGCCCTGTATGGTTGGGCCGCGTGCTTGAAGAGATATCCCGCCGATGAGGAAAGGAAGGCTGAAGGATGAACCCCTTTGAAAATATACTGAGCGCCGTGCGGCAAAAAAGGCCGCTGGTGCATTTTATTACCAATTATGTCACGGTCAATGATTGTGCCAACATGACGCTGGCTTTGGGCGGTTCGCCCATCATGGCCGATGATTTGCGTGAAGTGGAGCAGATCGTCGGGCATTGCTCCGCGCTGGTGCTGAACATAGGCACGCTCAGCGAGCGGACGGTACAATCCATGCTGGCGGCGGGGAAGGAGGCCAACAGGCTGGGCCGCCCCGTGGTATTCGATCCCGTGGGCGTGGGGGCTTCCCGTTTTCGCAATGAAACAGCAGCGATGTTGCTCCGGGAAGTCCGTTTTGACGTCATTAAAGGCAATATTTCGGAAATCGCGTATCTGGCGGAAGGGATCGGCACAACCAAGGGGGTGGATGCGAACCTTGACGCCCTGAGTACGGAAGGCAATCTGAGCTGGCACACGGATCTTGCCCGGAAGGTCAGCGCCCAGACTGGCGCGGCCATCGTGATCAGCGGCCCCATTGATATTGTCGCGGACAGCCATGAAGCATGGGCCATCCGTAACGGGCATCCCATGATGGCCAACATCACGGGGACGGGCTGCATGTCGGCGGGGGTCATCGGCTGCTGCGTGGGAGCCGACCCGCAGGCGCTTTTGCCGTCCTGCGTCTGCGCCATGTCGGCCATGGGGATTTGCGGGGAGCTGGCGTATGAGAAACTGCTGTCTGTGGACGGAGGTTCGGGGACGTACCGTGTCCTCCTGATGGACGCCATGAGCAAGCTGGACGGGACGACGCTGACCCACAGAAGCAAGGCGGAACGGCTGCGTATCTGAGGCTTCGCAGAGCAGGGGAGGCCCTTTGTATCCCGTGGGTCAGCGCAGAGGAGAATGTGCGGCCTCCATGCGGCGGTATCCTTCGGGCTGGAGTCGGGTTTTGCCGTCTGTGCGGCTTCTTATTCCGATAGGCGATGGGATCGCCCCGCAACTCCTTTTGGGGTGAAAAGGCTTTTTCTTCAAGGAACACTTGAACAATTAGGGAAGGATTGAGCCCTCCGCCGCTGGGAAGGGGGCTTTTTCAGACGCGGGTGAGAAAGAGTTTTTTCGTGTGTGCCTGTATATGGCTCATGGTTGGGCGATCCGGGGACGTTTTGACGAGGCGATCCCGGCGCTTGGATAAAGGAGAGTGCCAAAACGTCTTGCGCTGACACCGTTGGGCCGTTATGGATGAAGTTGATCAGCGGCGGGTGCCCCTCTTGGGCCTCGTCTTTTCGTATGCATTCTTGAGGTGCCGGCCCAGCGCCCGTGCACGGGAGGATAGATGGAAGCGTCGAAGAACGACAGATTGGTGAAGAAATTCACGGCACTTGAGGATAAGACGTGGTTTCCGCAGGAACTTTTGGAACTCGTAAAGGCCGTATGCCGCCTGCAAGGTGAGGTGAAGGCTTCGTTGGCGGTTTCCGTCGATCCGGCTTTGGTCTGCGGCGATTTGGAGCATCGGCAGGGGGCCCCGCTGCTGGCCAGGGAGCAATTCCCCGTCGATGCGGAGGGGGCCGAGAAGCTTTTCCGCGCTATCCTGGAAGTGGCGGAATCCCTGCCGCAGCTCCGCACGACTGCGCAGCTTGTCCGGGATAAGCTGATCCGGGGCGACATCCGGCCCGAAGAACTGTTCCGCGCCTACATGCTGGAAAACGCCGAGCCCTTTGAGGCATGGGCCAAGGAAGCGCCCGACGCGCCCAATTTGCTGCCGTTCCTTGTGTACAACAGCATGGAGCCGTGGCTCGAAGCGGCGGGCGAAGCACTTTCCGCCGCCTACCCGCAGAACGACGTTTGGCAGCATGGGCACTGTCCGGTATGCGGGAGCCCGGCTTTCATCGGGCATCTGAGCGGCCCGGAGCCGTCGCGCAACGAGGGCAGGGACATCAACAAGGGCGGAAAGCGGATGCATACGTGTTCGTACTGCCGGACGACGTTCCGGGCCAAGCGCATCCAATGCCCGTTCTGTCTTGAGGAAGATGCCAAGAAACTGGACTATTTCACGACGGAAAACGAACCGGGGTACCAGGTGCATGTCTGCCGCTCGTGCAAGAGCTATATCAAGATAGCCGACTTCCGAGAATTTTTCGGCCGGGAGAGCATCCCCGCGCTGGACGATCTCGAATCCCTTCCCCTCGACATCGCCGCCCAGAACGAAGATTTCCACCGGGTCGCGCCTTCGGAATGGGGGTTATAAGCACTTTGCGCTTCGCCTCGTGAAATACGGGCCGTCCCATGCCAATAGGCGGGGACGGCTTTTTTTGTTTTAACCGAGTGGCGTATGAAACGGCGCGGGGTGGGCCCGGCCTCCTTGTCCGGAGGCTGTCTCACGTAACTCCGCAACAAGGGCATATCCGTTTCCGTCAGTATTTTTTGTAATTATTTCCAAAAGATAGACAGTTAGTGTCGGATGGATATCCGGCAGGGCGTTGGAGTGCGCAGGGGCAGTTCAAGCTTTTCTTAGGATGAGGCCTTGAGCAAGGTACAATCCGCTCTAACGGCGTTTCAAAGTGAATCCGCTTTGACGTTTTGTCTTGTGAAAAAAGAAACTGAGTGTGCTGAAGTGCCGATCTCTTCAGGGTACTCACCAGGACAATCGATGCCACGGGGGTGAGTAGTTTCTTTTTAGAGAAAAAGAATATTCAATTTCAAATGATTATATATTTAAATGGTAATCTGTGTTCTTTTTCACTTGACAATCTTATATAAGACATCTTACAAAAGATTCACAGTGAGAGGGACAATACGCGCCGAACCGGAGTATCTCGGCCTTGAAGGAGGCGGAACATCGGGATTCGGAAGGAACCACCCGCGACCCCACGGGGAATCATGTTTTCCCGTGAATGGCGTTCTTGAAACTGATACCGCTTCAAGGATGGCCCGCTCAGGGAACGGCGCGTTGTCATACAGCGTCAGGAGTGTTGTATCACCGACAAGTAAGGAGAGCCTCTATGAAACTGTTGTCCTGTTTGCGTACGGCGTTGTGTCTGCTGGGGGTGCTGGCTATGCCCGCAGCGGCGGCCTATCCCGAGAAACCTATTAACATGATCATCGCCTTCACTGCGGGCGGTTCGAGCGACGTGCAGGCTCGGATTATGCAGAAGTACTGGAATAAGTATGCGCCGCAGCCGTGGGTGTTCGTGTACAAGCCCGGTGCGGGAGGCATCATCGGGTTCACGGAAATAGCCAAGGCCCGCCCGGACGGCTACACCATCGGCGGCCTGACCGCTTCCGATTTTGTGGTCTACCCGGATTTTTCCAGCGTACGCGACAGCGGCGAAAAGACCCTGCGCCTGCTGGTACGCGGTGCCAACGGCCTGCTGAACGGTGTGACTGTGACCATGGAAGGCAATGACAACACGGTGGATGTGGTGTTTGACGTGGTGGAGGAAAAGACCCTGCCCGTTACCATTACCACCAACTACCTGACCATCGCGGACGGTTATATCCTTTATAGTACGGATGTTTCCAAGGAGAATATCACCCTTTCCGGCCCCAGCAGTGAGCTGAATAAAGTTGCTACCTGCACAGCAGAGGTGACCTACAGCGGCGAACTGACCGAGTCCATCACGCTGAACACGCCGCTGCGCTTCTATACCTCCGGCGGCAAGGAAGTCAAGTTTGAGTACACGGAGCTGGAAGAGAACAGCGTGGATGTGACCTTGCAGGTGTACAAGATGGCAACGCTGCCGGTGGACGTGAATTTCATCAATGCACCGCGTGATTTTGATGATTCGATGCTGGTATATGCACTCAGCCGCAAGCAGCTCAAGGTGGCAGGTCCGGCAGATAAGATCGATATGCTGTCCACGCTGCCCATCGGCAATATCGACCTTTCCACCTTTACACTGAACAAGAGCTATGAGCTGCCCATCGACCTGCCCGCAGACATCTATCTGCTGGATAACATTTCCACCATTACGGTCAGCTTTGACTGCTCCAATCTGGGAACCAAGACCATGAACCTGCCCAATACCTGCGTGCAGGTGGTCAACCTGCCCTCTACCTACCAGCTGACGGTGCAGACCGAACGCCTGATGAATGTAACGCTCTGCGGCCCCAAGGGCGCGATCGAAACGCTGACCCCGGAGCAGGTGGTCATTGAGATCGATGCCGAGGATTTCTCGGTGGCGACCGGCGAGCAGAACATTGCCTGCCGCCTGTATGTGCCCTCCAACGGCAAGATCTTTGCACTGGGCAGCTATGTGCTGCAGTGCCGCATCGAAAGCAACTGAAACAAAAAGGAACACACGATAACATGATTCTGGTTCGCAACATCCGTCTGCCGCTCTCTGCCGGAGAGCCGCAGGCATTTGAAAAAGCCCTGCACGCCGCCCGCATCCCGCGTGGAAAGGTGCAGCATCTGGGCGTGGCAAAGCTCTCGGTGGATGCCCGCCACGGCCAGCCCAAGCTGGTGTATACCGTGGCTGTCACCCTGAAAGAACCTGCCGAGGAAGCGGCTTTTGCAGCCCGCTGTGGTGATGCTTCTCTGCAGCAGAAGGTGGATTTTTCGGTGCAGAATGGCATCCAGCCACTGGCACATCGGCCTGTGGTGTGCGGCCTTGGCCCGGCGGGCCTGTTTGCAGCGCTGCTGCTGGCCCGGCAGGGCTATCAGCCCATTGTGCTGGAGCGCGGCCCGGCGCTGGACGAGCGCGTAAAGGCGGTGGAACATTTTTCTGCTACCGGCGAACTGGATGTGAATGCGAACATTCAATTTGGCGAGGGCGGTGCCGGTACCTTTTCGGATGGCAAGCTGACCACCCGCATCGGCGATGAGCTGTGCGGCTTTGTTACCGAGGTGTTCCTGCAGCACGGTGCGCCGGAGGAGATCGCTTGGAAGCAGAAGCCCCACGTGGGCACCGACCTGCTGCGCGGTGTGATCACATCTATCCGCAAGGAGATCGAAGCTCTGGGCGGTGAGGTGCATTTCAACACGGCCCTGACTGGCTTTGAACAGAAAAATGGTCAGCTCACCGGCATTTTTACCACAAATGGCACCTTTGCCTGCGAAGCTTTGGTGTTCGCGGTGGGCCACTCGGCCCGCGATACCTTCGGGATGCTGATGGACGGCGGCCTGCAGCTGGAATGCAAGCCGTTCAGTGTGGGCTTCCGCGCCGAGCATCTGCAGAGTGAGATCGAAAAGAGCTTATATCACGAGGCTGCCGGGCATCCGGCTCTGCCGCGGGGCGAGTATCAGCTCTCCCAGCATGTGGGGGAGCGGTGCGTTTACACCTTCTGCATGTGCCCCGGCGGGCAGGTGGTGGCATCGGCCAGCGAGGAAGGCCGTGTAGTGACCAACGGCATGAGCTTCCACGCCCGCAATGGCAAAAATGCCAACGCGGCCGTGGTGGTGAGCGTGGGCGGCAAGGACTTTGCAGACGATCCGCGCCGGGCCATCGCGTTCCAGCGGGAGCTGGAAGCCAAAGCCTACGCCGCTGGGCGCAGTGCAGGGGAGTATGCCGCTCCGGCAGAGAACATCCAGAGCTTTCTGGAAGGGCGCGGCCAGCTGAACATTGGACGCGTGCAGCCTACCTATGACCGCGGCGTTACTGCGGCAGACCTCGGCGCACTGCTGCCGCAGGAGCTGGCCGAAACGCTGCGGGCGGGCCTGCGCTCCTACGAGCGCAAAATTGCGGGTTATACCGCGCCGGAAGCGATCCTTACGGGTCTTGAGACCCGCACCAGCAGCCCGGTGCGGCTGAAGCGGGAAGAAAATTTTGAATGCACCCAGCTGGCAGGTCTGTATCCCTGCGGCGAGGGCGCCGGATATGCGGGCGGCATCATGAGCGCCGCCGTGGATGGCCTGCGGGTGGCCCGCGCCATCATCAGCCGGTATGCACCGGCAGAAGGGTGAGAAGAATTTGATGAACGATCGTGAAAACGATACAATGAGAGAAAATGAGGGCCGTCAGGTGCAGCAGGAGCTGGAAAACCAGCTGCGCGCCTTTGGCGATACCGTGTCGGATGCCTTTGCCCATGGCTTTGAGGGCAAAGGGAAGGACATTGGTGACCGCGCCTATGGTGTGGGCCGTGCGGCGGTGAATGCTGCAAACTTTGGCCTTGGCGAAGCGGCAAAGGCGTTCCGCAGCAGCCGGGAGGAATACTATCGCAGCCGCCAGAATGCGCAGAATACGAAAAAACAGGGCTTGAATGAGGACAATATCAACGCGCAGGCCGCAGGTGTTTCCGGCTGGTTCCGGCAGATGTTCGGCAAGGCAGAGACGACCCCGGCAGACGAGATCCGCGCCAGTGCCAAAAAGCGCTACAGCGCAGGCTGCGCATTGCTGGCAGTCGGCATCACGTTTACGGTGATCTTTGGCATCACGGCGGTTTCCTGTCTGGGTGCGGCGGGCCTGTTTACGCCCAATGCGGCGGTTCTGCAGGCTCTTCTGCAGGACAGCTTTATGGCTGAAAATGCTGCAGCCATGGGCAGCTTTGCACTGGGGGCGGTGCGGATCACCGGCTGGTGCTTTGCGGCTGTCACCGCCGTGTTCGTGTGGATGATCACTGCCGGTGCGTCCCGCCTGAAGGCCAGCAAGACGCTGCTCCGTCTGGCCGAGGCAGCAGAAGGCTTTGACTGTAAAAAGGGCCTGCCGCTGGAAGCCGTGGACGAGAAAAAGGCCCGTGCCCTCAAGCGGGTGCGCAGATTCATCCGCAATGGCTGGCTGAGTGCATGGGTGGACGAAAAAGCGGAAAAGCTTTACCTGACTGCTGAGGATTACCGTGCCGCGCAGGAAGCTGCCGCAGCCTCCAAGGCACCGCCGCAGCCGGAACCGGCGGCAGAAAAAACAGACGATGTGCCGCTCAATCTTGAGACGGCGCGCCGCTTTGCCGCCGTGCTGCAGCAGGAAAAACAGCTGATGCAGGATGCGCAGGGCCGCGAAGAGCTGGACCATATGCAGACCACCACCACTGCCATCTGTGACTGGCTGGAAGCACACCCGGAAAGCCTGCCCAAGGCCCGCCGCTTTGCGGAATACTATATCCCCACCACCCTCAAGCTGCTGCACACCTACAACGATGTGCAGGGCCAGCAGGGCGAAAATGCCGAGACCATCCGCCGCGATATCGCGGGCATCCTTCACACGCTGAATCAGGCCTACGACACCCTGTATGATACGCTGCTCTCGGATGTAGCGATGGATGTCTCTTCTGAGATCGCTGCCCTGCAGGGAATGCTGGCCAACGACGGCCTGACGGGAGGAAATTTTGAATGACCTACCGTGCATGGAATCTGAAGCCGCTGGACCGTGCCGCGCTGCGGGAGCTGACGCAGGCGATTGCGGAGCAGGCCACCGAAGAACTGGAATATAACGCACAGAACGACGAGCCGTGGAGCGAGCAAAAATATGCGGCCGCCCTTGCCGCCCAGCAGAAGGAAAATGCCCTGTTGGCGGGCGTGCTGACGGCCCGCGGCATCACCGACCCTACCGAAGCACTGACTCTGCTTGCCGGTGAGGAAGAGTTGAGCGACCCTTCGCTGCTCACCGATATGGACAAGGCCTGCGAGCGCATCTGGCGGGCCATTGACGAGGGCGAGACCATTGTGGTGTTCGGCGATTATGACGTGGACGGCGTGACGGCCACGGCCCTGCTGTACCAGCATCTCAAGGGCATGGGGGCTACCGTAAAATGTATGCTGCCCAGCCGCGAGGGCGACGGCTACGGCCTTTCGCGCAATGCCATCCGTTCCATCCACGATAAGGGCTGCAAGCTGATCGTGACGGTGGATAACGGCATTTCTGCTGTGGAAGAAGCCGATTATGCCGCTGAACTGGGCATTGACCTGATCATTACCGACCATCATCTGCCGCCGGAAACTCTGCCCAAGGCCATTGCCGTGGTAGACCCCCGTCGTGAGGACGACACCAGTCCCTTCAAGGGCCTGTGCGGTGCGGGCGTGGCGTTCAAGCTGTGTGCCGCACTGGATGGCTGCCCGCCGGAAGAAATGCTGGACTACTGCGGCGACCTTGCCGCTGTGGGTACTGTGGCGGACGTGATGCCGCTTACCGGCGAAAACCGCACCCTTGTCAAGGCGGGCCTGCGCCAACTGCAGAACACGGACCGTCCGGGTCTGGAAGCGTTGCTGGAAGAGGTGGGCCTTGCGGGCAAACCGGTCACCGCAGAAAATGTCAGCTACGCCATTGCGCCCCGCATCAATGCGGCTGGCCGCATGGACAACGCTGTTACGGCTTTGCAGCTGGTGATGTGTGAGGACCCGGACCGCGCCGCAGAGCTGGCCCATAAACTGAACGAGATCAATACAAAGCGTCAGGAGACAGAGCTGCAGATCTTCAAGGCCGCGCAGGAACTGCTGGAACAGGAACCGGAGCGGCTGGAAGACCGCGTGATGCTGCTGTGGGGCCGCGATTGGCACCCCGGTGTCATTGGCATCGTGGCATCCCGGCTGGTGGAACGCACCGGCCGGCCTGTGATCGTGGTGACGATCGACGAGCACGGCGAATGCAAGGGCAGCGGACGCAGCGTGCAGGGCTTCAATTTGCATGCCTGCATTGGTGCCTGCGCAGATCTGCTCATCCGCTACGGCGGCCATGCCATGGCTGCGGGCCTTTCGGTGCGGGAAGAAAATCTGCCCGCTCTGCGCCGCCGCCTGAACGACTGGGCAGCACGGGAATGCCCGGTGCTGCATACCACCCCGCTGGAGTGCGACCTGCCCATCCATCTGGACCGTGTGACCGTGGAAAGTGTGCGGAAGCTCGACCAGCTGGCTCCCTATGGGGCCGAGAACCCGACCCCGGTGTTCCTTTTGCAGAACGCCGTGCTGGATGGGGTATACCCGGTATCGGAGGGCAGGCACAGCCGCCTGCGCCTGCGGCAGGGCAATGCCTGCATCTATGCGGTCTGGTTCGGGATGCACCCGGAACAGGTGCCTTACTCGACGGGCGACGTCGTGGACGCAGCCATCAGCCTTTCGGTCTACGATTCGCCCCGGGGCGCACAGCTTTCGGGCCGCATTCTGGACCTGCATCCGGCAGGGCTGGGCACAAAGCTTGCGGAGCAGGCTGCTTTTGTGGTGGCGCTGCGCCGCGGCACACCCCTGACTGAGGAACAGAAAAAGCTTATTACGCCTGAGCGCAGTGATATCGTCACAGTATACCGTGAGCTGCAGGCGCGCCGCTGGCACGCAGAAGATCTGCAGCCGCTGTGCGCAAAACTGGGTGAGGAAAATACAGGCAAAACACTGGTGGCAGTGACGGCTCTGGAACAGGTGGGCCTGATCGCCGCTGTGGAAAAGGGTGGGGCAAAATATCTGGAGCTTGTGCCTGCGCAGGGCAAAAAGAACCTTGCGGATGCCCCGATCCTGAAATGTTTGGAGGGAATGTAAAATGCCAGAGGGAAAGAAAGCTGCGGTCCCTGCACCGAAGCCGGTGCGGGAAGAGGATCTCTACTCCGCAAAGACCCACCTGCATCAGCCGGTACCGGTGCAGGAAACGGCTACCGTTTCTGCAACAGCACAGCTGGCCGATGCCCCGGAAGGCGCGCTGCCTTCGGAGGTGCGGCCGGAGATCGTTACCTGGGAAAAGCTGTGTGAGGCCATCAAGGCCAGCGGCCGCTCCTACAATATGGAGATGATCGAAAAGGCATATGACCTTGCCAACACTGCCCACAAGGGGGTGTGCCGCCGCAGCGGCGAGCCGTATATCTGCCATCCGCTGGCTGTGGCACGGCTGGTGCTGGATCTTGGCATGGACTCCGAGAGCATTGCTGCGGCCCTGCTGCACGATGTGGTGGAGGACACTCCCACTACACTGGACGACCTGAAAGCCGCCTTTGGCGAGGAAGTTGCCCTGCTGGTGGACGGCGTGACCAAGCTGACCAAGATCCAGTTCTCTAACATTGAGGAACTGCAGGCTGAAAACCTGCGCAAGATGCTGCTGGCCATGAGCCGCGATGTGCGCGTGATGATCATTAAGCTGTGCGACCGGCTGCACAACATGCGCACCGGTGATGCATGGCCGGAACAGAAGCGCCGCGATAAAGCCCGTGAGACCATGGAAGTGTATGCCCCCATCGCCAACCGTCTGGGCATCCTGAACGTGAAGGAAGAGCTGGAAGACCGCAGCCTGCATTACCTTGACCCTGTGGGCTACGAGGAGATCAGCCGGATGCTCAGTGAGCGTGCAGGCGAGGAGTTCCTTGCAAAGGTGTCCGGTGTGATCGAGCGGCGGCTGGCCGAAAGCGGCATTGAGGGCGCTACCATCAAGCGCCGCGTCAAGAGCATTTACGGCATCTATCGCAAGACCATCATGCAGAACAAGTCCTTTGATGAGATCTACGATATCTATGCGGTGCGTGTCATTCTGGATACGCTGGCCGAGTGCTACAGCACTCTGGGCCTCATCCACGATATGTACCATCCGCTGCCCAACCGCTTCAAGGACTATATCTCCACTCCCAAGCCCAATGGCTACCAGAGCCTGCACACCACCGTCATCGGCCACGAGGGCATCCCCTTTGAGGTGCAGATCCGCACCCGCAAGATGGACGAGCAGGCCGAGTACGGCGTTGCGGCCCACTGGAAGTATAAAGAAGGTCTGGATGGCCACGACAAGCTGGACGAACGTCTGGCATGGGTGAGCCAGCTGTTGGAAAACCAGCGCGTCAGCGAGGATTCCGGCAATCTGCTGCACGACCTCAAGAGCGATCTGCTGCCGGAGGAAGTGTTTGCCTTTACGCCCAAGGGCGATGTCATCAACCTGCCCACCGGCGCTACCTGCATCGATTTTGCCTATGCGATCCATTCGGCGGTGGGCAACCGCATGGTGGGCTGCAAGGTGAACAACCGCATGGTGCCCATCGACCACATCGTTTCCACCGGCGAGATCATCGAAGTGATCCTTGGCCCGGCGGACAAAGGCCCCAGCCGCGACTGGCTCAAGATCGTGCGCACCAGCG
>OGRQ01002448.1_pt1 | contig 13648 bp, 9 predicted proteins | sample 1553521 | NCBI WGS metagenome assembly OGRQ01 (sample SAMEA2580088, study PRJEB22360) | human gut metagenome | biome: human gut; feature: human-associated habitat; material: faeces | place: Denmark | collected 2008/2010
ACTTTCGCGGGTTTTCCCTTCGCTTTCGCAGGCATCGGCCACGCGGCAGAGGCTCTTGTACAGCGAGTCTGCCGCCTTGCCCAAATTCCGGCTGGACTCAGCAAGTGAAATCAGGCGCTCCACAGCAGCCTTCAGACTGGCATTGGTGCTGTCGTGCTTTTTCCATAGCGCAACCTCCTGAACCAGAGCGGCCCGCAAGGTTTCCACATCGGCATTGAACAGCTCGCGGGCGGCATCGTAGTCTTCAAGGGCCTCCACATGCGCGGGCTCGTCTTCAGTCTGGGCGTCCATAAAGGGCTGCATGGCTGCCAGCAGGGCGTCCAGTGCCTCCATGAATGCAGACAAAGGCGGTGTAGTTTCATCCTGAACCGCAAAGCAGTTTTCTGCTTCTGCAAGCACACGCTGACAATAGCCTTCCAGCAGGTGCAGATAACGCTCTGTCTGCTCACGGTAGAGCCAGACTATAGCAAGAATGTTTTGCTCCTGCTCCGGACTGAAGTCGTTGATGCGACGCGTCACCTTGCGGTAAATGCTCTGGGCGTCGATCATCAGCACCTTGTCTTTGTGGGCTTCCGGCTTGGCGCGATCCAGAAACCACAATTCACAGGGCACCGTGCGGGTGTAGAAGAAGTTGGGACGAATAGCCACCATGAGGTCTACATCGCCTGTTTCCACCAGCTTTTGACGCACTTTGGCCTCGTCCCTTCCTGCGGAGGATGCCTGAGACGACATGACGAACCCGGCGCGGCCAGTTTCGCACAGGTATCCATAAAAATAGCTGATCCACACATAGTTGCCGTTGGAGACTCGCTTTTGCTTGTTGATGCCCGGCAAACCAAAGGGAAGGCGCGGATCGGATTTCACCTTTTCGGCGTCGATTTCATCCACATTGAAGGGCGGATTCGCCATGACATACTGCGCCTTACCCAGCAGCTCGTGAGGGTCTTCATAGTAGGTGATGGCTTTCTGAATATTGCCTTCAAGCCCATGCACCGCCAGATTCATCTTGGCAAGGCGTATGGTGGTGGCGTTCTTCTCCATGCCCAGGAAGGTGAGCTTTTCTGTGGGATTCTGATGTTGGCGCTCCACCACACGAGCACTCTGCACAAACATGCCCCCGGAGCCACAGGCAGGATCAAGCACAATGCCGCCTTCAGGCTCAAGCACATTGGCAATGAGCGACACCAGCGAAATGGGTGTGAAAAATTCGCCCCCGTCGTGGGCTTTCTGGTCAGCGAACTGGGTAAGAAAATATTCGTAGATGCGCCCGAACACGTCCCCTTTGACCTGCTTCAGCTCCTCAGGGTTCAACGTGCGCAGAAGCTGGCCCAGCACAGTATTGTCCAGCTCCTGATATTCGTTCTTGGGCAGTATGCCTTCAAGGCTGGTGTAGTCGGCTTCAATGGATTCCATGGCCGCGATGATGGCCTGTGCACGATCGTCACTGTCAGATAGGGCAACAAGGAAATCGAACCGTGCTTCAGGGCGCAAAAAGATAGCACTTTTTTGCGAAAAATCTTCCTTGGTCAAAGGGCGAGCCTTGCCGCCACGAGTGGGCAGGTTGGCTTCTATGTCATCCTTTACCATGAGAAAGCGACTATACGCATGCCGCAAAAAGATGAGGCCCATTACAGGAAGAAAATACTCGTTACTGGCATAGTTGGAGTTGGCGCGCATGGTGTCAGCGGCACTCCAGAGTCTTTTTTCTATGGCCTCAATGTGTTCAAGCTGTGACATGCGGCTCTCAATTTTTGTGATGGGGGTTGTGATAGTAGGGGGTATGTCGGGTAAACATTCTTTTTTTTAAAATACAATAGAGTAACATGATAGTCAAAGATGGCTGACGACTCAGCTCAAAAGGGTAAGCCCATTTCCTCACCCAGCCCTGAAAGAGTTTCAGCGGAGCAGTACTTCTCCATAAAAATATGGGCCTGAAGTTACTTGACCAGATACTGAAGAGCAGAGCGTGTAGAACTTGCCAGCCAAATCTGATATTCCGTGTCCATCTGGTTCAGCTCTCTTATAGAGAGCTGAACCATCATTTCCCACGGACAGACTGAAAGACAATCAAAAAAATATTCATGAAAAGTTAATATGTTGTATATAAAATCCCCTCGTAGAATACAAATCTTGGCGTGCGTGCGAAATTCTGTGCGTTTTGGACACGTCCGAGCTGTCCAAAAGCCCCGTCCACCGACAAAAACGCCCCGAACAGGCACTGTTACGTTGAAAAAGCGGATTCCGCACAACGCACCGCACGCACAACTTTTTTTGCAGATTGAGTTCGCAGACCATCTCGGCTACTCTTACGGGGAAGCGTAATAGGGATTTTCCCATGAGAACCAGACAGCCCTTCAAGGGCACAAAGGGATGGACGGTAATGTCAGACCTTTTCCAATGCTTGGACGCCATTCCCGAATACAGGCGGGCAGCCTTGCAAGACGCCCTGATTGCCGAGTGGACATGCGCGTCCGCCGGACTTGAAGGAAATACCTTCTCTCTTGGCGACACGGACTTTTTCCTGCGGGAAGGGCTGACCGTCGCAGGGAAGACGTTTCGCGAGCACTGCGAAATCAAGGGCCATGCGGATGCGCTCAAATGGATGGAACAGCTTGTCATCACCAAGACCCCGCTTAGCCACGAGCACCTGTTCACCCTGCACCGCTTCATCCAGACTGAGACCGTTATTGACGTCTATGCTCCCGTTGGGGCTTTCAAAAATGCTCCAAACGGAACCTATAGCCGAGATAGTGAGGGGAAAGCCGTCTGGATGGAGTATGCCTCTCCCGAAGACGTGCCTTCGCTTATGGCCCGCTGGCTACGCTTCTTCAACGAGCAGCGAGTGACGCGGGAAAATGCCCCATCCATATATACACGACTGCATATCCCCTTCGTCCACATCCACCCGTTTGCGGACGGCAACGGACGGCTGGCCCGCCTTGTCTCAAATCTTCCTCTTTTGCGAGCAGGGCTTCCCCCCATCATTATTCCCAAGGAATGGAGGCAGGAATACATCACGCTCCTTGCCGAACATCAGCGGGAACGGGGGACACTTGTTTCAGGCTCGGAACTTTTGGACATCACTCCCGCAATGCGGAAATTTGAGGAGATGGTCGCTCAGGCATGGGAAAGGACTTGGACAGTGATCGAAAATTTTTCTGCGTAACTTATTTTCATGTTGGGCGTGCGGTGTGTTGTGCGAACAGCCTTTTCTCTCGACTGGACGGGTATTCTGGACAGTCCGGACAAATTCAAAACGCACAGAATCCCGCACGCATGATAAAAAAGGAGCCCTCCAGCTTGAGGAAGACTCCCTTCTTTACCCCAACTCCCCACAGGAATCGATCTTGCAAAAACGAGTCTCCGCATGTTTCTGGAAGAAGGTCTTGATCCGCTCCAAAGTCTTTTCGACCTCCCTGTCCCCGATTCCTCCACATTCCTTAATCCAGGCGGAAAAACCGAACAGGGGCGCACGCGCAGACCGTTTGTTGCCGAATGACACCAAAGCACCTCGAACATCCATATGGAAAAATCCACTTTGACGCGCTTGCTCTTCTTGAGGCATTGGTTGATCTGCTCTTGTTTTTGTGGGTTGGAATCATGGTCAACGCCCCTCTCTGAGAGGTCCCCCGGAGGAATGTAGAGAGTCCCATCTTCTGGTTTGGCCTGATTTTCTTGATCTAGTTCAACATACTGAAATAACACAAATTTAAAATGTAATTCGTTGCGTTGCGTGGGTTTTACGGCGTAATTCCGGCGAAAAGAAGGAGATTTGGAACACGTTCACCGGAGCAATACCGCCGAATATCCGGCGCTTGATGCTCTGGAAAAACGAAGCCCCCGGAATACACTGCCGTATCTCGGGGGCTACTCCAGCGGTTTGGAGCGTGGTTCTAGGATGCTGACTTCAACGTATAATACGTCGCTTTCCCTTGGCCTTCTTTGATGACGACCCCACGCTCGATAAGCGACTTCAAAAGAGCGCGAGTCTTGTCTTCACCAAACCTCAATTTTTGCTGGATGGCCTCGCGTTTCGCACTGCCCCCTTCCAGTACCTTCACAAGGCTGCGCTCGTCCGGCGAAAACTCATGCTCTGTATCAAAGGCTCTCAAAGGGCTCTCGGGCGCAATTTCAACTTCGGTCAGGTCTTCGTTCTGCTGAAGCTCAAAGGGAATTTCTTCCTCGTCTACCCCTGTAGCGGCCAAAAATTGCCAGTTGGAAGCACCCAGAGGCAAATGCAGCCAAAAGGTCTTCTTCTCCAGCACAGGAGCCGGTTTGCTCGCGTTATAGCGTATCCCCACCGTCAAGCCATCTTGTTTCGCTGCCTCCCGTACAGCTGGAGTCCCAAGATCACTTTTCAAAATCTCGTTGCTACTGAGTAGCGCGATGATCGTCCTCGCTCTGATAGTGAATATCTGACTTCCTCTCGCCTTATCTGAATTGGGAGATGCCGACTCAAACTCTGATTTGTGGTGGACAAGGACAACACATAAACCGCTCTTCTGGAGCTCTTCAACCCACTTAAGAACATCTTGTGCAAATTTACCCTGATGGACGCTATCGCCCATCAATGCCGTAAGGTTATCAAGAAAGACAAAACGGCACTGATGTTCCATAAGGTATCTACGTAACCCGTCTCGAAAGGATTGATCGGTGAGAGAGAAGCTGTTGCAGAATTCCGGAAGTTCTGGCGCGAACTTTGAGAGTCCAAAAAAGTGTTTCCCCTTTTCCATATCAAGATGGTGTTGTTTCAGATTGGCACAGAACTCATCATAAGGAGTTTCCGCATCCACATAAGCGATGTTGCCAACATCATCAAGACATCCTGCAAAAAATGGCCACGGAATATTACCCGCAAGAAGAGCGTGGCAGGCGGAAAGGGCACACTGTGTCTTGCCAGCCCCCTTTGCACCCAAGAGTATGACCAAATTCCCTGGTCGAAAGGAGTGATAGAGCGTCACATCAGTCAATTGGAAGGCAGTAGGAGGCATCATGGTCTGATTGGCCGGCGGAAGCTCTGATGCCGGATGTGCAGATGCCGATGCATCCATTGACTTGTCTCGCCTAAAAATACCAGCCTCTTGTCCCCATTGGACAAATTCCTCGTATCCACGGGCGTTATTGGCTAAATTCCGCAAAAAAACAGAAGGACGCTCAATGCCGTTGATATAGACTGCCGTACGGAGCAATTCCGCTTCTGTAATATCATCCAGCTGATCTGCCACCCTCTGGAGATCACAAGGCGGGGCAGCATGAAGGAGGAGATTGCTGGCAACAGAGAAACGTTCTTTAGATGCCCCCAATATATACTCCCTGTAGGCTTTTACAGACGCGAAGCTTGCCGTGCTGGGAGCAGGTACGAATACAACGGGATGATTGTACAGATAATTCCACGGCAGAATAGACAGATCTGTCCCCAGATGTCCAGTGACGATAAAACCTTCTATGTCCTTTTGACATTCTTTCAATGCATTATTCAACGCTGTAGCGGTACGGATATCCGCACAAAAAATGATAATATCACTCTGATTTCGATCCATTTCGTCCTGATTCAGAAAAAAAGCTGGTGGCTTACATTTGCCAATAGACAAAACGCCATCGACAGGGGTTGCAGGGAGGCAAAGTAAATGCTCTCCAGCACGGTATTGGACAAAGCCTCCAATGCTCTGCCCCGAGGGACTCATAACCTGAGTCAAATCAGTACGTATAGCCTCACCGCTTTGGCGAGGAAGGTTAATTGTGCCCGGTATCCCCCCAGAGGCTGCAACGGTTTCTGGGATAGAGCCTGTCGACGAAAAGAAAAAAATATTCTCGTAATTCATACCAAGAATATCAGCAAGCGTAGCAAGAGCATCTAGCCAGCTAAGGTTCAGTACATTTTGTATAAATTCTATCACAGATGTATGAGTTGTTTTATGATCAAGAGTCCATATAAATCTATCAGGCATCAGATCGTAACGGGCAGACTCACAAGAGAGTAACAGGCAACCTAAAATATGATAATCTTTAATATGAAGTTGGCGCAATGCCTCATATTCAACCAATCCTGAAAATAAAATTCTGTAAAGAGGATCATCAATATTATAAATATATTGCGTATTGTGACTTCCCAAAGCTCTTATCAGTTCTTCAGAAAAATCATGGTTAATTTTTATAGAATTTTTGAAAATATTGTATTCATGAAACTTATTGATATAAAATTTACGCTTAATAGAATAAAGCCGATTAGATTCAATACATTTACAACCATAACTAGTAAGATTGTCTACTAGTTGTCGTGTACTATAATAGCTTAAAAGTTCGTCGTAGTTTTCATTCATAACCATCTCTCCTTATAAAAATAAACATTACTAAGACCATCATGAAGTACAACTAGCCAAAAAAACAAAAAACCCCAAAGAACAATTTAAAATTGCTCATTGAGGCTCAGAAAACCCTAACAACAGCTAAAGTTGCATCTGGGTATTCCATAATAAAAATAGAATATTACGATTACATCATGTAGACTCTCATAATTAAAATGAAATTTTTGACTTTTTATTTATAATGTGTGACATGTCTAATGTCAAGTACCTGTGTTCAGTTACTGTGGACACTTTCCGTTATTATTCTAATTGGATAATTGATCACTTTTTTGGAGAAATGAAATCCAATTCAATTTTTGAATAACATCCGTCAGCAACGTCTTCACAGGCCAGTCACCAGCATAGTTCTCCGTTACCCCCATATCCATCATCTCATGCCCAACCACAGCCTGAAGCATGGAAAGGTCCACACGGGCCTCTTTGTGCAGATACTCGATCACCGTATGGCGGAAGCTATGGAAAGCTTTGGTGCTCGGCTCACCATGTTGACCACCTACTCCGACAGAACGACGATAGCGTGTGAACCAGTGCGTCAGGGCGGAACCGAGCTTCACAGTGGCATGGTTCACGGCGTTTACTCTTTCCTGTAAATCAGGAAAAAGCAAGGTTGATGTGTACTTTTCCTCCGGCGTTTTTGCCCATCTGGAAGCAACGAACTTCTTCAGTCCGAGTTCATCCCACAAATGAGGATGGACAGGCACCTTGCGGATACCAGCAGAGCTCTTGACGTGCTTCACATACCCGGAGCCCCCGCTTTCCTCATTGATGGAGAAGCACAGCACTCCATCCTCCTTTACGATGTCGGAAAGGTGGAGCTGACAAATCTCTTCCAGCCGCATCCCGGAATACAGCGCAATCAACGGAGCCCAGAAGCGTGACGACAAACCTTCCGTTGCCTGAACGTACTTTCCCATATCCCCGAAAAGGGCTTTCAGCTCATCTTGTGTGAACGCCTCACGTTTCACGCCTTTTCGTCTGATGTCCTTGTCGGAGAGAACCTTCGGGAACCCTGAGTTCACGTATTTGGCCTGTACAGCTCCGCGATACTCCAACTCGCACCAGTTGACGAAGCTCCGCACGTTTGTCTGGCGGACTTCCATCGTCTTCACGCTTAAAAGCCGTTCAATCTGCCCGGAGCGGCCCATATCGGCAAGCTGAAGCCAGCCCTTGCCTGTAAACGGCCTCTGCCCGCAAAGGCGGCAGGGCAGGTGTTTCAGCGTATCGAAGTAGCTTCGGATGTGCTCACGAGAAAGCTCATCCACACGAATATCCCGACCGTGCTCCAGCTCACTTACGATTTCCACAAATTGCCGTACCTGAGGAGGAATGTCCTTGGCGCTTGCGGCTGACCATGTAAGCGTCTTGGCCTTGACGTAGACATCAAAAGCTTCCCTGAGATTCGGAAGTCTACCCTTCTCCTCCAACTTGATTCTACGGCGAACTGTCTCTGTTGGTTCCACGGAAGGTGTTTCTTCTTTTGGAAAAGAAAAGTCCTCCTTCCCTGCCCCGTCAGTCTCGGTAGCCTCAACTTTTTCAGAAAAACTTTTGTAGAGGAGGCAATTCCTTCCTGCTCCCTCAAAAAAGAGGGGAGCAGGAGGGTCAAAGAAGCGGGAGACAGGTCTTTTTTCAGTGTGGAGTCGAATAGAAATGTACCCAGAAATTTGATGTTTTCTTTTGTAATACCAAATGATTGAACAGTTTTTTCCTGTGTGGAATGTATCCGTTCATGGGCAAGATCATTAGCCAGGGCAAAAAAATGTTGGGCAGCAAGCGAGAGCCGCAACGCCTTGGTACGGGCGGTACGGCTGTCCAGCCCATTCAAAGAACGTCTGATCTCGCGTTTACCTATCAGTGATTGCAGATGGTTGGGAACAAGAATGCGGAAGTAAAGAATACCGCGATGGGTCGTCAGATAGGAACGGTACCGGGTATGAGAAGATGCCCCGACGGATGGCATGGTGAGCTCCAAATGTATCCCTGAACTGTATCCACGGGAATAAAGCTCATGCCAAAAACAAAAAACCCACTGTTTCCAGTGGGTTCAAAATTTATGGCGGAGAGGGGGAGATTCGAACTCCCGGTACCTTTTGAGTACACACGATTTCCAATCGTGCTCCTTCGACCAGCTCGGACACCTCTCCGCGTCGTGCAGCGATGTAACTAGCGAAATTCAGGATGGCTGGCAAGCCTTTTTTTGAAAAAATCGACATTTTTTCCACACCACGAACGGTGCTGGAAAATAACATACGATAAATAAAGCTGATTTTATTATCATGAGACTCTAAAAAAATGCGGTTCTCCTGTTTCGGAATGCCGAGTATTCGAATTCGCCGGGAATTTCCTTGACAGTTCATCTTTTCATGGGGCAAGAGTCGAACCAAATTCTAAGGAGCGTCTTCATGTCTGTACAAAGCATCATTCAGCTTCTTGGCGGCGTTGGGCTTTTCCTCTTCGCCATCAAGCTGATCAGTGAGGCCCTACAGCTGATAGCCGGGGACCGATTGCGACAGCTTATCGGAACACTGACCAAAACGCCGATCATGGGCGTGCTGGTGGGTGCCTGCGTCACCGTTCTCATCCAAAGCAGCAGCGCCACCACGGTCATGACGGTCAGCTTCGTCGACGCGGGGCTCATGACCCTGACGCAAGCCATCGGCGTCATCATGGGCGCCAACATCGGGACCACGGTCACGGGCCAGATCCTTGCCATCAAAGTCCAAGACTATGCCTACCTCTTCATTATTATAGGCGTGCTTCTCTCCTTCTTCGGACGCTCCAAGGTACAGAAGTACGCCGGCAACGGCCTCTTGGGTTTTGGTCTGCTTTTCGTGGGAATGCAGACCATGGAATCCTCCATGAGTTTCCTCCGGAATGAAAAGGAATTATTCCTCATGTTCAGCCACAACCCGCTCATGGGGGTTCTGGCCGGAACGCTGCTCACCCTCCTTGTCCAATCCAGCGCCGCTACGGTCGGCCTGACCATCGCCCTCGGCGTACAGGGCCTCTTGCCCCTCCACGCGGCCATCCCCATCATCTTGGGTGACAATATCGGAACAACCATCACCGCGGTCCTCGCTTCCATCGGCACGGATCGGACCGCCAAACAGGCCTGCGCCGCCCATGTGCTCTTCAACGTCATCGGCGTATGCATTTTCCTCACCATCCTTCCGCTTTACCAAGAGCTGATCGCCATGACGGCTACGGGCATCGCCCACCAGATCGCCAATGCCCATACGTTGTTCAACGTCTTCAATACCCTCATCTTCCTGCCCTTCGTCAAGCCGTTCGCGGCGCTCATCCGCAGGCTCCTGCCCGACAAGGCCCATAAGGTCGTCGAAGGGGCCCAGTATCTTGATCCCAAGCTCATCGAAGCCACCCCCGGCATCGCTGTGGAAGCGGTCAAAAACGAATGTGCCTATATGGGCTTTTTGGCCATCCACCTTCTTGATTCGGTTCAGGAAGTATTCTTCAACGACAAGAAAGACCTCATCCCCAAGATCGAAGAGACCGAAGCCAAAATCGACCAACTGCACAAGGCCGTCAAAGCCTATGCCGAAGACATCATGCAGGCCGGGATCTCCGATGACGCGGCCCGCGTGCTGACGCTGTATGTCGCCAGCTCCGGGAACATCGAGCGCATCGGCGACTACGGCAAGAAGCTCCTTGAGTACTACGCGTACCGCCAGAACAGGCCGAAGGATTTCTCCCAGCAGGCCATGACGGAGCTCTCCGGCATGTACGCCGAAGCCCATCACGCCATTGTGACCGCGCTGGACGGCTTCATCAACGACGACCCCGACAAGGCGCGCGAAGTCGCCCCCATCGCCGGGAAGCTGCGCGGCCTCGAAGCCGACCCCCGAACCCGCCACATCCAGCGGCTGGACAAGCAGGAATGCGACTCCGAAACGGGCCTTGTCTATGTGGATATTCTCGGGATCATCGAGCACATCGGCTATCACTCGAACAACGTCGCCAAGGCCACTATTTCCTCCTGCACGGCAGAGTCCAAAGCGAAAGCGTAACATAAGAGAAAGGGGAGGCCGCGCGGCAGGAGTTCCGCCGCAAAAAGGCTCTGCACGAACACACGTGCGGAGCCTTTTTGCGTTTTCCACAATCCACTGTGATCATGAAAGGGCGTTTCCGTACTGTCGCTTGCCCTTACTGGAGTTTTTTTCTTGGCTTGTTCAGTTCGTTCAATTCATCAGTCACCCTCTTGAAAAACTCCAGAGGAGAAAGGCCGAGGGCTTCACAGATGGAATAGATCGCGGTGATGGTGGGATTCCTTTTTCCTTTTATGATTCCACGGACATAGCAATCCTGCAAATCCGAAAAGTCCGCGAGGGCCGTTTTGGTCATCTTTCGTTCTTTTCGGATTTTTTCGATTGTAATGCCAGTGGCTTCCAATAAATGAGGATAGGTTTTCATTCCATCAAGGTACACAATGTATTGACAGAAATTCGATACGATAGTACCGAAACAAACAAAATAAGATACTATCGTATCGCTTTTATGCTTTCACGTGTGAGGGAGGAGCGTGTCATGACTGACATGGTGCAAGACAATCTCTGTTGCAGCCGCAGCGTGGTTGATTGGCCCAAGGTGACACGTTCACTCCTAGGCGCGGTGTCCTTTCTGGTGATAGGCCTGCTTGTCCTGTACGGCATGTTGAAGCAAGGCATACATGATATTTTCCCCTATTTTTTCATCGCAATAGGCATTGTGAACCTGCTTCTCTTCAGAGTGAACGCCAAAGGATACGTCATCGACACAGAAAACGGCATGCTGGAGTTTCCGGGCGGCGGCATCAAAGCCCAAAACTGGACGGCGCACTTCAACCCCCTTTATCTGTTTCAGGAATTCATGAGGCACAAAATAGCTCTCGCCGAGATACGCGAAATCCACCCGCCTCCAAACATGAGGCAAACGGTCTACGGCAATGGCCGTTCGCGTGCGAGCGTACCAAGCAGGATCGAGCTCAACGGCGACTTTGGCGCCGTCTCGTTTTCCTTCCGATCAAAGGAAAAACGGGATGAACTCTACCTTGCCCTCGTACGGATACACCACATAGGGAGGCTCATCCCCACGGGATGAACCGTATCCGTCACCGCCAAAAGCGAGGAGGTTTCCCTTATCTCCCATAGCCGAACATACACCCTTGAGGGTAGGAAGCCACTGTTCTCTGCATCAATCATGCACTATCACAGACCATTTCACCCGTTCCCCTCCTGTCGGCAGGGATTCGGTAAAGATGAACGTCTTTAAAACGTGAGAGAAGGAGCTTTTGGGGGAAGGAGAAACTTTATTCAGAAAGTTCCTCCCTCCCCAACCTTCCGTGCACCTCCCCTACTCCAGCGGAACATTGGGATGCATCGTCCAAATGCCGCAGGGACAGACGCCGGAGCAGACGCCGCATCCGATGCACCGATCGGGATCGGAAACATACCGATACGCGCCGCCCGCCAGCGTTTCCCGGCTGATGGCCCCCTCCGGGCAGGACTCCAAGCACATTCTGCAATCCCGACAGGTTCCGCAACTGACACAGCGGTCAAAATCCCGGTTCGCGGCAGGCAGATCACCATGAAAACAGCGGGTGAAATACGCTGTGCTCAATTGCCCTGAGGGTACCGGTTTCTTCTCGACAGGCGCATAGGCCACACCGCGAAGCGAGGCGTCAACGGCCTCAGCCGCCTTGATTCCCGTTCCGATCGCGTCCGCCAGCAACCCGGGCTTGATCACGTCGCCCGCCGCAAACACGTTTTCAAGAAGACTCATGTCCTCCCCGGGAACGGCCCAATCGCGGAATTTCCGCACGCCTTCAGGCAGGTAGCCCAAATCCGGGGATTCGCCGATGGTGATGATGACCATATCGCCGGGAATGAGCGTCCCGTCCGCCGTGATGAGTCCGTCATCGGTTATTTCCTTGGTCATCACCGGCCAGAGCAGCTTGCCGCCCAGCGCTTCGATGTGCGCGATTTCATGGGCAAAGGCCGCCGGTTTCTGCACGTCAATGCAGGTCACGCTTTCCGCGCCCATCGCATAGGCCCCGGCTGCGGCATCCATGCCCGCGTTGCCGCAGCCGATGACGATGACATTCCGGCCGACACGAGGATTCCCGCCCTTGTTGATGGCCTTGAGGAAGTCGATGCCCGCCACAATCCTCTCATGCCCGGGCCACGGGAACACGCGGGGGATATGCCCTCCGGTGGCGACGATCACCGCATCGCTTTCCCGCCGGAGCCGCTGGAACCCGTCCGCGTCAACCCGGTTGCCGGTCACGAAACGCACGCCCATGTCCTCAATGCGCTTCAGTTCCTTTTCCAAAACCTCGTGCGGAAGACGGGCGCGGGGGATGACCTGCTCCAGCTTGCCGCCCATGCGGTCGTCGGCTTCGTAGACGGTGACCTCATGCCCTTTCCGGGCAAGCCGCCATGCGGCGCTCAAGCCCGCGACCCCGCCGCCGATCACGGCGACCTTTTTCCCGGTACGCCCAGTGGGACGGGGCAAGGCCACATCAATGGAACAGCGCCCGAGCGCCCCGATTTGGACGGCTTCGTCGATGCCGCCGCGTGTGCACCCTTCCATACACGGGTGGGGACACACGCCGCCACATACCGAACCGGGGAACGGCGTATAGTCGAGCACCAGCTTGTAGGCTTCCTCCACCTTGCCCGCGCGCAGCAGGTTGTACCGTCGCTGTGTAGGAATGGAGGCCGGGCAACGGAACTCACAGGGCGCGGCACAGGCGGCGTTGTCCCACGAGGGGACACGCTGGCGGTACAGGCCGCGCGCTACGGTGGCGTTCACGGCGAAATCATCACGGCATACGTCGCTGAAGATGCCGCCCTGTATCCATTCCTTGGCCCGGAACGCACCCATCGGCATGGGCTCGGGCCTAGAAGGGTATTCCCCCAGGGTGAGGGGATGAATCTTCCGCCACTCGCTCCAATCGCTGAGGACGGCGTACAGTTCCGGCCTGCCCACGGCGGACAAAAATGTTTCCAGCCCGGCGTCGAGGTAGGCGATGTCATCCGGTTCCAGCCCGGATACGGCGAGATCGTCCGCAACATCCTCGGAAAACGCGCCACGCACATACACTATGCCGCCGACCATGCCCACGCAGGGACGTTCGCCAAGGACGGAAGGAAGCCCTTCGCAATCATAACCGCAGACCACGGCCTTGCCCCCACCCATGAACTCGAAGGAAAAACTGCCCACATTCTTGAGCACCCACAGTTCCGGGGGCTCATAAAGGGGATCGTGCTTCATGAGCGAACCGGATCGCG
>OGRQ01002461.1_pt1 | contig 13581 bp, 9 predicted proteins | sample 1553521 | NCBI WGS metagenome assembly OGRQ01 (sample SAMEA2580088, study PRJEB22360) | human gut metagenome | biome: human gut; feature: human-associated habitat; material: faeces | place: Denmark | collected 2008/2010
ATGAACGGCTTGTAAATTCTCAAAATTTTTTTAGTCCCTACTTGACACAAGAAGATTTATCTCGCTTCGGCAGAAACTACATTGAAACGGGCCGTTATCTGGAACGAATCTTTCCATTCATGGGTGTGCGCTTCATCGCCATCAACGATCATTATGACAGTGCAGAGGAAAACGATGATAAGGGCCGTATTCTGATTCCATTCAACAATCTTATCAATGACACCTACTGCCGGGATATTTCGCTGCGCGTCCGTAGTCACCTGGATGTGAAACGAAAAGAAGGTCAGTTCATTGGCAGCTTTGCAGGATACGGGTATCGCAAAGATCCCAAGGACAAAAATCATCTGGTTATAGATGAATACGCTGCGGGCATCGTGCAGGAAATATTCAAGCAGAAATTGAACGGAATGAGTTCACAGCGCATTGCCAGCCACCTGAACGAACTGGGTGTCCTGCCGCCGAACGAGTATAAGAGAGCCAATGGATTCAACTATACCTGTGGTTTTCAGGCTGGGCTGAATCAAAAGTGGACAGTGGTTTCCGTCAATCGTATTTTGAAAAATGAATCCTATACGGGAACATTGATTCAGGGCAAACGCAGGAAAATCAATTATAAAGTAAAAAAGAGCCATGATGTTGGAAGTGAAAACTGGATTCGGGTGGAGGATGCGCATGATGCCATTATCAGCAAAGGCGAGTTCCAGCAAGTACAACAGTTGTTGGAACTGGACACTCGTACCGCACCATCGCAGACAACAGTTTATCCATTATCAGGTTTTCTGCGCTGTGCAGACTGCGGGCAGAATATGATTCGCCGCACGGTGACGAAAAACGGAAAGAAGTATCAATACTATCACTGCTCTACCTATAAGAATGGCGGTGGCTGCACACCGCACATGATAAACAGTGAGAAGCTGACGGAAAGTGTTCTGGCTGCGATTCGGCATCAAGTGACACTTCTTGTAGAAGCGGAAAAGGTACTCTCCAATGCAGAGCTGGAAAGCGGCGAACAGATTGGCATAAAGATTCTGGACAGCCAGATCACTGCACTGGAAGCTGAATTAGAACGGTACAGTAATTTGAAAATCCGTCTGTATCAGGACTTATGCGATGATGTTGTCAGTCGGGAAGAGTACGGAGAAATGAATACTCGCTTTGCGCAGAAGATAAAAGAGGCACAGGATAAGATTCAGGAAATCCGCGAAAAGAAGCAGGAGGCATTAAAGCACGATACGCTGCTTCCCACTTGGTTGGAAGAATTTAAGCAGTACGAACATATCAAAACGCTTGAACGCAGGGTCGTGGTGGAACTGATCGACCACATAGATGTTCATAGCAAAACAGAGATTGAAATTCATTTTTGTTTTGAGGATGAACTGCACAGCATCACAGAAAAATTTATGGAATATCAAGCACATCATGGAAATGAGGTGGCAGAGGAATGAAATGGGTCAGCTATACAAGGTCAATCTCCAGTAGAATCGGAGAAGAAAATCCGTCCAATACGATTGCGGAACAGAATGAACGAATTGCGCGGTATCTAAAAAAGCGTGGGTGCAGCGTATCCGAAAAATACAGTGACCGCAAGAGAACAGCAGAAGCCACAGAGGGCTTTGACAAATTGGTACAGGATGGGATGGCTCGGAAATTTGATGCGGTTGCTGTGGATTCTATCTTCCGCTGTGGAAGAACCCTTCCGTTTGCCATTGAAGCACTGCAGAGGACGTTCTATCCGCTTGGTATCCAATTTGCAGTTGTGGAAGATGACTTTTGCAGTGCAGATAAAACTGCCGAAGAAGTTGCAAAGTATTTCAATGAAAAGACCATTGATAAGATTCGTTCGGAATTTATTACCAATCGCCAAAATCACTTTGAAGAAGGTACACTGACCCATCGACAGGCTAAATATGGTTATGCGCTGTCGGAAAATCGCAGAAACCTTGTTCTTAATCCTGAGAGCGCACAGGTTGTAAAGCTGATTTTTCAGATGTATCTGGAAGATATGAAAATCCCGGAAATCGCAAGAGCATTGGAGGCACAGGGCGTTCCATCTCCACAAATCCAGATGGCAAAGAAAAAAAGATCAAGAACAAAAATCAAGTGGCCGGATTCAACAATTCGCTCGATTTTGAAAAATCCACTCTATATCGGAAAGTGTACGCTGACACTGGCAAAGGCAAAGCGAGAATTGGAGGTTCCGGCGATTGTTTCAAAGACGGAATTTCAGAAAGCCCAGAAAAAGTTGGAATCTACGAGGTTGCCTTCGAGAAAAAAGGCTCGAAAAAAACCAAATCTGCTCTTCAAAAAAATCTATGACAAGGAAAGCGGAAAAGGTCTGCTGTGCAGAACATCAGAAGATGAAAGCCGTCAAATCTATTCGTTTGACAAGGGGTATAGATGCTTCTCTGGAAAAGCCCCTTTCATCGAAAGCGAGAAAATCTTTCGAGAGATTCTTTCAGCTTTGGAAAAAGAAAAAATGCAAGCTGCGCATATTGATAGGGTGCTGGACTTGAATCCTGAGAAAGTCAAGCAGTGCATGGATGCTGGACTGTTGCAGTACAGAAAAAAGGCAAATGAGATCGTTGCTCGCTTGATGGCCAAGGACGATGAACGAACAGCGGTTTATCGGGAATACGAGCAGGAATCAATTTCACTAGAACAGGTAGAGGAGTATGAACATCAGTATCAGGTGGCGGTCCAGAAGCAGGAAGCAGCTTTTAAAAAAGTAATGCTGGCTGTTAATGACATAGAAAAAGCATTTAGCCATGGGAATCCCTGGTTGATGAAGTTCCGAGCGATTTCAATTCCTGAAAAATTGGAGCGCACACATCTTAAAGAATGGCTTGACCATGTATGGATCGTAGATTTTGAACAGGTAGAAGTGATCCTACAAGAAAGTGAGTGGAAGGGATTCTTCCCGGAAGAATGGCTGAACAACGGAGAGGAAGATTGTAATGGCAAGAAAGAGTAGAAAGAATCTGATGCCGCAGGCCGCTGCGCAGGAGGCCGTACAGCAAAACGAAAAAGAACTTCTGCGCACGGCAGCGTATGCGCGGCTGTCGGTTGAGAACGGCGGGCATGAAACAGAAGATTCCCTGCACACACAGATTTTGCAAATTCATAATTATATCAGGGAAAACCCGGAATTGACGCTGACCGATACCTATGCAGACAACGGTTTTACGGGAACACGTTTTGACCGACCAGAATTTGAGCGTATGATGCAGGATGTACGGACAGGCAAAATTCAGTGCATCGTTGTGAAGGACTTATCTCGATTTGGTCGTGACTATATCGAAACGGGAAGCTATCTGGAAACTATTTTCCCGATGCTCCATGTTCGCTTTATCGCCATCAACGATGATTTTGACAACATCCGGCAGTCGGATGTGGATAGTCTTGCGGTTCCCATCAAGAACATGGTAAAGAACATAAGCTGTTTGGGAAGGGTGTTCTGCTGAATCACTCTTTTTCGACAAAGCGATGCGGTTCAATCGCAAACCGTTTTTATAGAATGTTGTCAGGTGTATGCCCGGACTGCGGATGCAGCCGGGTCTTTTCTTTTTCCCATTATACCACACCAACAAAGCGGTAAAAGATTTTAATATCCTGTTGACGCTGGCCGTCTATGACGGAGCGTTCTCCGATCTCGATATGGTCAATCAGTTCCTCAACGATTTCCCGGTCAAGCTCCTGCACATTCAGGTAGCGGCGGACGATGCCTGCCCACTGTCGGATGTTTTCAACCTCCTGCTGGGCTTTTCGCTCCTCTGCCAGAAGTGTGTCTAAGCGGCCAGTCTTTTGTATGCGCTCCTGTTCACTTTTCTGAATCAGGACAGCAAAGGTATCGCTATTGATGACACCGCTGACCTTATCCTCGTAGAGTTTAGCGGTCATGTGTTCCAGTTCTCCGATACGCCGCTGCAACCGGCTGATTTCCAGTTTGGAATCTTCCTGCCTGGCTGCGCTCTCGGAAAGTATCTGCTGTTTCAGCTTGTCCAGCACCGCGTTTTCATCCTGCACTATCGCTTGACTGTGCGCCCTGATTTCATTCAGCACCAGCGTTTTCAGCGAGATTTCATAAATCCGATGCCAGGAACAGGCACTGCGTCCGGTGGTGACAAAGTGGGAGCAGATATAGGAAACATATCGCTTGGATGTCCCGTTTTTCCTGCGCTGGGTCTCACGGGTGGCTACCAGAGGATGCCCGCAGTCGGCACAGACCAGTTTGCCGGTGAATAGGGCGGGCATAGGGGCGGCATGATTTGCCACCTGCTGTTTCACTGCCCGGTTCTTTTCCTGAACCGTTTCCCACAGTTCCCGGTCAATGATCGCTTCGTGGGCATCCTCTTGGCAAATCCATTCTGTTTCCGGCTTCTGGATCATGGTCTTATCCTTGTAGGAACGGGAGCCGGTACGGTTCTGTGTAACTGTGCCGAGATAAAGGGTATCGTTCAGGATGTTTTTTACCGTGGCATAAGCCCAAAGTTTAGAGTATTTGCAGCTGCCCTTTTTTCCGTAGTGCAGCTCCCAATGCCAGCGGGGAGAAAGGATGCCTTTCTTGTTCAGTGCCGCCGCAATCTTGCCGTAGGCCATGCCGGAGCAGCGCATCTGATAGATCTCCCGCACCACAGCGGCAGCTTCTTCATCCACCACCAGCCGGTGTTTATCCTCATCGCTCTTGCGGTATCCGTAAGGAGCATAGGCGGTCAGGTATTGGCCGCTTTTCTTTTTGGCGTACAGCACCGATTTGATTTTCCCCGACAGGTCTTTCAGATGATAGTCGTTCATCAGACTGCGGAAGTGCAGCATATCGGTGTTGTCATCCTCGCTGTCCAGACAATCCAGCACAGATACAAACCGGCAGCCCAGGGATGGGAAAATCACATCCGTATAGCGGCCTACCTCCACAAAGTCACGCCCCAGGCGGGACAGGTCTTTGACCAGAATCAGGTTAATCAGGCCGTGGCGGGCATCCTCCAGCATTTCCAAAAATCCGGGTCGCTGAAAATTCCCACCGCTGTACCCATCGTCCCGATAGGTCTTGACCTCCATCCAGCCGTTGAGCATGACAAATTTGGAGAGGATTTCGTACTGGTTCTCTATGCTGGCAGATTCATCGCCGGGGATATAGTTCTTTGCCTTTGCGGAATTGGAGGCATCATCCACGCTCAGGCGGCAGTAAATGCCGACCTTATATTGCTTCTTCAAGTGGCTGCCTCCTTTCTTCCTGCGACAGCGCCGCGTCCACATTTCCGACATAGCGGTAGTAAACACGGAGGTCACAAATCCGCTGTCCATTGATTTTTTTGGTTTCTCCCACCTCAATGCGGTCCACCAGTTCAAAGAGAATGGATTCATCCAGCTCGGTAATCTCTGTGTATTGGCGGATAATGGTCAGCCAGCGGTCCGCATCCGTGCGGTTTTCCAGATAGCTTTTGACCTTGCGTTCCAGTTCCGGGATGGCTTTGGACTTTTCTGCCCGTTCCGCTTCATACTTGTGCATCAAGGTTTGAAAAACGGTCTGCGGAATGGTTCCGGCACATTTATCCTCGTAGAGATTTTGCATCAGCCGTTCCAGCTCGGAAAGCCGCGCTGTGTATGTTTTCAGCTCCTGCTCACAGGAGGAAAGACGGCTTTTTGCTTCCTTATCCTTTAGGCGGATAATCTGTTGAACCAGCTGCTCCGGGTCATATTCTGCAAAACGGGCCTTTTCCCGAATGTCCTCCAGCACCAGCTGGGTCAGCACATTCTCATAGATGGTGTGAATGGTGCAGGCTCCCTTGCCGCTGCGGGAGTAATTGCCGCAAATAAAGGAGCTGTACCGCCCCGGCGTTCCATCTTTATAGGTGAATCGCTCCACCTGATTTCTCATTTTGAAGCCGCAGTCCGCACAGTACACAAGGCCGGTGAAGATGCTCCTGTAACCGTCAGCGGAAGAAGATTTCCGCACTTTCTTTTTGTCAATGCTGACTACGGTATCCCACAGTTCCTGTGAGATAATCGGTTCATGGGTCCCTTCCACACGAATCCATTCTTCCTCCGGCTTATTGATGAGTTTACGGGATTTATACGACAGCGTTCCTGTCTTTCCCTGAACCATGTTGCCGATGTAAACCTCGCTACGGACAATGTTTTTTACCGTCTGGTCTGCCCATTTGTGATTGACCCGGCGCGGATCGGTCTGTCCCTTGCGCTGGTAGTACAGCACACCGGGGGACGGGATGCCTTCCTCGTTCAGTATAACGGCGATGGCGTGAAACCCTGTTCCGGCTGCCCGCATCTCAAAGATACGGCGCACAATCGGGGCGGTGTCCTCGTCGATCACCAGATGGTGCTTATCCGCTGGGTCCCGTTTGTAGCCGTAGGCAGGGTAGGTTCCCATGAATTTGCCGTTTTCGGCACAGGCTTTCTTGACTGCCTTGACCTTCTTACTTGTATCGCGGCTATAAAATTCGTTAAATAAGTTCAAAAAGCACATGACATCGGTGCTGCCATTGGTGCTTTCCGTGTCAATGCCGTTGTTCAGAGCGATAAACCGACAGCCCAGAGATGGGAATAGGTAGTCTGTGTACTGTCCAAATTCAATGTAGTTACGGCCAAAACGGGACAGGTCTTTAACCAGAATCACATTGATCCGCTTGGCCTTGGCATCCTCGATTAGCCGTTTGACCCCAGGACGGTCAAAATTCGTACCTGAATATCCATCGTCGATATAGGTATCAATTTCATTCCAGCCCCGCTGCCGCACATAGTTCTGGAGCAGCAGCTTCTGGTTCTCGATACTGACGGATTCGCCGTCGCGTTCATCGTCGTTACTCAAACGGCAGTAAATGCCGACGTTGTATGTTTTTGTAGTCATCTTTATTTTCCCTCCCGATAATTCAGATTCCATACCTCGTGCAGCGTGATGGCTCCACAGGGAATGTCCCTGCATGAACATCGTAACGGAGAATCCATCGCCGCGCAAGAATGCGGCAATGCCGGGAGGATGGTGTGACTATGTGGCCGTGTGTGCAGAGCAGCCGGCGGGTGTGGAAACCTCCGACATGGCGCGCCGGACAGCCAGCTGCTCCAAAGTCTTTCCCAGCTCCTTTTCGCCCGAAAAAAAGCTGGTCACACGGTAAATGGTTTTCCCGATTTTCACCTCTTTGTAGGAGGTTGTAGGGGTATTCCTCTGATCCATATTGACGCACCTCCAGTCAAAAAACCTGTTTCTTCATAAGATATGAGGAAACAGGTTGTCTCAATTCATATAAAAAAGCAGCCGCACCGATAAAGTTGAGGGGATATGCTAACCAGTCAATCGGTACGGCTGCTGTATTGTAGTTTGGTTATTGCTCGCCACATTTGCCACGCACCCCTGACGATGGGGACATTCCGGTCTCCGCTGGCGCGGCTGTCATAACTCCGCAGCGTCGTTTTACTCGTGCGCCGCAGGGTTCCTCCCAAGTCTTTAGGAGGCCGTGAGGAAGTATCATTATTCCCCCATGCAGTCACCGCGTCCCGAAATGCCGCTTTCGGGTTTTAGGCTGGCGTTGATCGCTCGGAACAGTCCTGTTCATCACCTCCTGGGGCTGTCCATCTTCGCGGCGCGCCTGATTCGCTCGTACATGGGTTATGTACCGGAAATGCCGTCTATTCAGTTGTCAAGCTGCATGAGGGAGATAGACCCTCTCACTTATTTCCCCGTTGGGAAAGCAGTTTAACAACCGATTTTAGAAAAATTCTTCAAAAATTTTTTTCAGCTTCAACAGTAGTGTCTGTTTTCTCTTATTGACCGACTGCTGCGAAATGTGCAAGATATTCCCAACTTCCTGCTCTGTCTTTTCCTGATAGAAAAGCAGAGAAATCAGTTCGCGTTCCGCCTGAGTTAATTGCCCCAAACAAAAGCGTATCTGTTCTGCTTCCAGATGTTCCGATACAAGCTGTTCAACGCTTTTTCCGGGTGCGGCAAACTGCTTGTCCTGTTCCAGCAGACGCTCATAGGAATCTTCTCTGCTGGGCAGAAAAGTTGCGGTGTCTTTCTGGAACTTTTCCGTTTTCAGATCGTAGGAAAAGTATTCTTCTTTTCGCTCGTAGTGCTGATATACGCGGTAAACCTGTTTGCTTACCGGCACAGCTTGTCCATCTATGTAAAGATAATAATTCGCCCTTTCTTCACGATTTTTACTCATAACCATTACCTCCGAAAAGTTTGAAAAGTGGATAGGTTTTCAAACTCTCGGAGGGCGGTGAACGGCAATGGTAAGGTCCAGGATGTTTTTCTAAAAAAGAGTAAACAAAAGCGCCAGTTTCCCATAGAAGGAAATTGGCGCAGCAAAATACACTATGATAATACCGAAAATACTGCCATGATAATGCCGGTGGAGGTGCATAATGTATCCGGGCAAAACTCAGGCTTTTTTTGACAAGACGGGTCTTGTCGTTTTGTGTTGAAACACTTTATAGTGCATGGCGGTATCCTCCTGTTGCCGCCATGCTAAATTGCAAGGTATAGGGTCGTCGTTACCCTTTTGGCAAAAAGAAGCGGCGGCTCCAATTTGGGGGGCCTCAAATTTAGAGCCGCCGCACGATAGAACGGACGCGTGAATAGGGCTGCTGTACGACGGCTTTTTTTCTTTTGCCGTCGTCCGGCAGATACTATATTTGTTTTGCACGAAACTACAAATTTATGATTTTTTCAAGTAAAGCACTGTCTGCTTATTATCAATTTCTGTTTTAATGGTAACAATTTTAGCTTACAAATAGGTGAATTTTGGCTTACAAAACTGTAAGTTCAGAAAGAAGCAGACGATTTCGTATCGAAACCGTCTGCTTTATAAACATATGAACTGAATTTATTGTGCGCTGATCGTGTCAACAATGGACATCTTGTGGATTTTCCGCACCGGCCCACGCACCGCAAATATCACCGCTAAAATCATGATGAAAAGGATAATCGTCAATTCCATCCATGGAATTCCCCAGGCATCTCCCCAAAAGGATGTAATCAACATTTCAAAGAGTTTTTGATTACAGATCAGGCCCAGTACAGTGCCGATGATACTGCCAGTAATCGTGTAAACACAGGCCTCAGCGATAATCATTTTTTTGAGTTGGCGGGTACTGAGTCCAATCGCCCGGAATACGCCGTACTGCCTGGTTCTTGCCGCAACGCTCATGGTGATGCTGTTAATAATATTGAACACAGTAATCAGGGCAATCAATACTAGGAATCCATAAATGAACAGGCAAAAACAATAATAAGTGCCCCTGACACTGCTGTTGCTCATCCGTTCATCGGAGAAAGTGTACGAAGTCCCTGCTATCTGCTGGATGGCGTTGACATCCTCGTCTGTAGCTTTGTTTGTCAGCTGGATGTCAACGATCGTGTAGTTCGATGTCCCGCTGAGCTGCCAGAAAGTGTCCTCGGAACAGATGAGCAGAGCCGTATCGTTGGCGTTGCCAAAGGGGGCGGTGGAAAGCATTCCGGCTATCTGGAGCTGCTGATTCTTCCCGCCAATGTCCAAGGTGACGGTATCACCAACTTGGATCGTAGTTTCCGGTTCATAGACAATCAGGGCCGTTCCAGGTTGGCTTGCGACAGTGTCTAAAGATCCTTCCAACAGGTATTCCTTCGCCCACCCAAACTGGTTCTCCTCGTAGGTAAGCAGGTCGGCTTTTTGGGGGTCGATCGCGCCCTCCATGGGCAGGTCATAGGCAAACATCCGCCCATAGGCAGCTTTTACGGCGGGATTCTCCTTTAATTTTCCCAGAATCCCGCTGTCCACAGACAGGGAATGATCCGGACTGATAATGGACAGATCCGCTGTCCAGGGACGCAGAGGCGTCAGAGAATGCTTCATAAAATCCACAGTCACAGAAAAAGAGAGAAACAGGATGATGCTGAGCGCAAAAGAACCCGCCATCAAAATCAGATTTTTCCTGCTTGCCGTGGCATGATGGACGCCCAATGCCGTTTCCACCTTGAAAAGGCGGGTGTTGGCCGCTCTTTTTGCAGGTTGCTGCCCATTCGCATTGCCAGAAACTGCCGCCAGGGGCGATACTCTGGCCGCTTTTTTGGCGGGAGAACGGGCCGCCAGCAAAACGGTCAGAAGCCCCACCAGGATTCCCGCCAGGATACTGGGGATACTCAGCCCCAAAGCCGGCATCTGTGCAAAATATTCTGGACTGAGAATCCGTAACACAGCGCAGAGAATCCAGATCACCACGACGCCTGCTCCAATCCCTGCCGGGATTGCAAACCGGCACCAGAGGAGGGCTTCCTTGCGAACCAATCGAATCACCTGTTTGGGAGTGGCTCCGATACACCGCATCAAGCCAAAAAACTCTGTGCGCTGGGCCACATTGCTGTTCAAGCTGCTGGCAATCATCATGACGCCCGCAGCCAGCACCAGTACAAACAGGATGGCGGCCACTACGTAGATCTGCATCATCTTGGAGCTGTCGCTCTGACCATACATGCCCATGAGCTTGACATTTTCATAGACCTGTTCATCGGACAGCCCGAGGTCCGCTTTCAGCTGTTGAATCTCCCGGCGGGCATTCCAGGGGTTTTCAAACTGAACATAGCAAACGCTGTCGTAATCCTCCAGAGTTTCATGCTTGACAGCGGGATAAATCGAACGGAATGCGTCCGTGGTGATGGAAACTCCTATGGAATCCTCACTGGTAGTTTTCATGGCGTCTTTACAGAATCCAGAAATAATATAGGTCAGTTTCTCACCGTCAGGTCCATCTATGACAACGGTATCACCGATTTGAAATCCCAGACGGTCTTTTGCACTTTGCGTCAGCATGGCTTCAGATTCTGTCTGAGGGAAATTTCCTTCCGCAATACCATCAACCATCATATCCGAAAACCACGGCGCATCGCAGCCCATAATAATAGCTGTTTTCCCGGATAGAGTATAGCCGTCCTCTCCACGATAGTTGAGAACGCCATAACGGGCGGCGGCTTTGACAGCGGGACGTTTGGCAATCAGAGAGCAGTCCTCATCGGTAACATACCGCAGACCGACATGAAAGTTCCCGCCATCCATCTGAGCCTGCAAAATCTGGCTACGGATAAACATATCTGCCATGCCGAAAATCGTTGTAACCAGAAATACCGCCAGCACGATACAGAAAATGGACATCCGGCTTTGTTTCCTGTGAATTTTTGCGGATATGGGAACAAGGTCAAGATAACGCTTCATCTGTTTTCCCTCCCAAATCCGTGAGGACACCATCCGATACCCGGAATACCCGGTCAACCGATGTTGTCAGGTTTTTGTTGTGAGTAATCATCAGGATTGTTTGCTGGTAGCGGCGGGATGCTTGGGTAAGCAGCGCAATGACATCCTGACTATTCTTGCTGTCCAAATTGCCCGTAGGTTCGTCCGCAAGAATCAGTTTCGGTTTTGTGATTAAAGCCCGTCCAATGGCGACGCGCTGCTGCTGGCCGCCGGAGAGCTGGCTGGGTAAATGGTTTCGACGTTCTGTAAGACCCAGTAACTCCAAAATTTCGTTTACCGCTGCCGGATCAGGCTTACGGTAATCCAACAGCAGGGGAAACATGATATTCTGCTCTACATTCAGTTCGGAAACGAGCTGAAAGGATTGGAAGATGAAGCCGATATTGCGGCGGCGGAAGATCGTGCGCTGTTCTTCTTTCATGGAAAACAGGTCTTGCCCATCCACCAAAATATGGCCGGAAGTGGGGGAATCCAGCGCGCCAACACAATTCAGCAAAGTGCTTTTCCCAGAGCCGGATTCTCCGACTACAGCAGCAAACTCTCCTTTATTGAGGGAAAAAGATACATTTTTTAAGGCATCCACCTTCGCTTCGCCTTTCCCGTAAGTTTTACATAGATTTTGTACTTTCAAAATTTCCATGGTGATTCGTACCTCCTTTCTCCAAAGGATAACAAAAGCAGCTTACAATCAGGTGAATTTGACCTTACAATTCCGTAAGGAACGACAGGGTGAATGTCGTTCCATTCCCGATTTCACTTTGCACCGAGATTATACCGCCCTGCCCCTCGATGATAGACTTGGCAAGGGGCAGTCCCAGTCCGATTCCTTGTGTATCAAGGGAATGCTGGCTGCGGTAAAAGCGTTTGAAAATGTGGTGAATATCTTCCGGGGCTATGCCGGTTCCATTATCCGAAATGAGAATCCGAAACATAGCAGGAGTGCGATCCCATGTAATATGAACAATGCCGCCAGCTTGTGTATGATCCAGCGCATTTTTCACGATATTTCCAATCGCTTCACCCGTCCATTCCATATCGCAAATAAGCTGTTGGTCATCATCGCCCTCTATCTGAATCTGCTTGCTTTCGCTTTTAGCCCTTGTGGTTAGGTCATTGACGGAATGGGAGATCAGTTCGGACACCTGGCAATTCTTTTTCTCAAAAACGATGTTTCCCGTATCCAGCCGGGTTATTTTTAGCATAGATAAGATGAGCTGCTCCATGCGGGCCAGGGATGCCCTCATTTTCCCGGCAAATTCCTGAACGATTTTTGCATTGTCCGGTTCCTCTGCGATGATTTCCTGATACATAACCAAAGCCGCCAGCGGGGTTTTTAACTGGTGGGAGATGTCCGATATGGTATCTTTCAAAAAAATTTTTGCCTGATGCTCTGTTTCGTTTTTGGATTGGAGCATGGTTGCAAGCTGCTCCACCGAGGAAAATATCTGGAAGATGCCTCCCTCATAATTCTGTGGTAGATGACAGGAGTAATCCCCGTTAATATAGTTGGTTAATACTTTATCTGCCTGCTGGTACAATCGCTGCCTTTTTCTCAAAAAGACGAATATTCCCATAGCAAGCACAACGAGCAAAAGCAGCACCGTACAGAGCATCATGCAGAAAGTAGATTGCAGAAATTGATTGAGGAAAGGCCGCATACTGCTTTCTGTCCGTTTTCCCAAACCCGCAGCTGCTAATAATGACTGGCCGTTTTCGCTGATTTCTGTATTCATGAGGGCAGCTGCAATCGTTTCTTTGGAAACACCCTGTTCCAAAAGCGAGGATGCGACTGCCTCATCATGTGTGAGCCACAGGGTTTCCACATTGTTCACCTGATAGATAGCAAAGATAGTTCCCACACTCAAAAGCAACAAGGCAAACGAGAGTAAAAACAGTAAAAAGCCTTTCACCTGCTTATCACGGCATAAACTCATACAGACACCTCTTTCCATTGGTAGCCAAACCCACGGATGGTTACAAGGTGTTCCGGGCTGGACGGATCGGTTTCCACTTTCTCACGAAGCCGCCGTACATAGACCGACAGGGTGTTATCATCCACAAAGTTTCCTGTATCGTCCCACAATTCGTTCAGAATAATGTCCCTTGTCACTACATGGTTTGCGTTTCTTACCAGCAGGCAAAGCAGACGGTACTCGGCACTCGTCAAATCCAATACTTTTCCCTTTAAGGTTGCTCGGCTTCCCAGCAGGTCAATGGAAATGTCTCCGCATTCCACAGAAGTGCTTTTTTCGCTTTTGGAAACTCCGGCCCGCCGCAGCAGCGCCCGGATGCGGGAACACAATTCCCCCAGCTTGAACGGCTTGGTGATATAATCGTCCCC
>OGRQ01002471.1_pt1 | contig 13543 bp, 17 predicted proteins | sample 1553521 | NCBI WGS metagenome assembly OGRQ01 (sample SAMEA2580088, study PRJEB22360) | human gut metagenome | biome: human gut; feature: human-associated habitat; material: faeces | place: Denmark | collected 2008/2010
TGTGAATTTGTATACCATGTCCTTGCACAGGTGGTTACCATGTTGCACTTGACACTTGTCCAGCCCTTACTGCCCTTGTAGTAAATTCTGTACTTTTCAGCACCGTTTGATTTGTTCCAACTGATTTTTACACCGCCGTTTACGCTCTCGGCTTTGGTAATCTTCGGAGCTGAAATATATTTTACGGATTTGCCCTTTGAATCGTATCCGCTTGTGAACTTAGTTGCAGATGAGTTGATACATCTTACGGTGTAGGTGTATGTCTTGCCTGATGAAACCTTACTGTCTGTGTATGCAGTTGAGGTTGTATCTGCAAGCCTTGTCCAGCCTTTACTGCCCTTGTAGTAAACTCTGTATTTTACCGCACCTTTTACCTTGCTCCAGCTTATTTTTACACCGCCGTTTATACTTTCAGCCTTTGAGATTTTCGGGGTTTCAAGACTTGTCTTTGCTGACTGTGCCGAAACAACAGGGGCATTCGTTTCAACAGCACTTGCCGTAAACGGAACTGCTGTTGCCGTGCCTACTGTCATTATTACAGAAAGCAATAACGGCATTATTCTTTTTGCTTTCATTATTATGCCTCCTAAAAAGTATGTTTTGATGATACTTGCATCTGTAACTAAATTTTATATCTTTAATTATAATTAGTCAACAATATGTAGGTAATTTTTCTCATTTGTGATGATTTTTTGTTGAATCAAAACCACCCGTCCAACGGGTGGTTTGCTCTAGGGCTATAAGCCCATGCTACCGGCCAGCGCCTCAAGACGCTGGCTTTCACTTGGTTCAAGCCTATTGCCTTTGCCTCTTTCGCCACCCCTTAAAGGGTGTTTGTATTACTCGCCACCCTTAAAAGGGTCTTCATATTCTCGTACACTTAATTTATCTAGTGCTATATCATGCTTTTCTTGGTCTTCTATGTATTTCCTTATGGTTGCTTCATTTAGACCTACTGTACTCACATAATATCCTTCTGCCCAAAAGTGCCTATTTCCAAACTTATACTTCAGATTTGCGTGTTTCTCAAACATCATTAACGCACTTTTTCCTTTTAAATATCCCATAAAACTTGACACACTCATCTTCGGTGGTATACTTAATTGCAAGTGTACATGATCTATCATCATATGCCCCTCTAGTATCTCCACTCCTTTGTACTGACATAACAATCTTATTATATCTTGCAAACTCTGTCGGTACTGTGCATATATTATTTTTCTTCTATACTTTGGTACAAACACTACATGGTATTTGCACATCCATTTTGTGTGGGATAAACTATTTGTTTTTTTGCCATTAAAATCACCTTTCTTTTTTACAATAGACTTGAACATTCTTATTGTAATACGATTGGTGATTTTTTTGTATAACTTTTTATGCACACCCGCATAGCGGGTGGTTGTTTGTACCACGCAAGCGCGGCACTGGGTAAACCCATTAAAACAAGCGACAGCTTAATTCGCTGCCGCTTGTAATTCTCATATATTCTGTTTTTTCGGGTTACCCCAACTATTGACATTGAGCCAGCAGATAAAAGGCAAAAAAACAACCGCACTAAAAAGCTCAAAAATGGCTTTCTAATGCGGTTTTTTCTATGGTGCGGGTGTTCATAAGGGATTTAATAACAACGCCGGGGCGTACAATCATATTCATCAAAACGCACATTTTTAAAAAGTCCTCTTTTGCGGTACAATGTACTTGCAAAGGAGGATTTTACTATGAAAGAACAAAAACGATTTTTGAAATTATCGGAATTTGAGTGGCGGTTGCTTATCAAGTGTTTAAATGAAGCAAGGTCATTATTTCTCGACAACGGTAATCCCGTTGAGGATATAGATGAACTTTTGATAAAAGCATTTAAAATGAAGCATAAGAAAGCGAGAATTTGATTATGGAAAAGTATAAATATGACGAAAGCAACGGACTATGGTATGAACTGCAAGGGAATTATTATTTGCCGTGTCTGAAATTGCCGGAAGAAAAACACCAACCTATCGGCATATGGGGACAGCGTCATCACGAATATCTCCGCCGTAACAAACGAATTACTTTGTCAAGCCTGCAAATCAGCGGTAAATTAAATGATTATCTTGCTGATATTGACCGACAGGCGGAGGAAATGTTTGAACGCCTGGTAAAACAGATGGCTGCAGCAGAGGGCGTTACCGAACAGTTAAAAGCGGCTGACCAAATGGCATGGGTGGGCAAGATGAAGAATATAAAAATTTGGCTTACGAGATTATAAATGCAGAAATTATGATTGTTTAACAGCAAATAAACGTGGCGTTGAGCTACATACCTATACGATATTGGGTATGTAACTCAACACTTTTAATTTGGGCTAAAATTAATTTATCAATTTTTTAAAACTTAAGTTGTTGCCATGCACGCTGCGGCCGTTAAAATTTGTTGAAAGATAATAGTACAATGTGGTATAATAGAGAAAAATGTCGAACGGGGGTGTTCGGTTCATATACGAGAAAAATTACGTATTGTTCTGCTTTATAATGATTGAGAATTTTTTATAGCAGACACACATGTGTCCCGATGAAACTGTATAATAGAATTGTATTAAGCACGGAGGTGTATGAATTGTGAAGCAAGAACGGGTTTTGGAACTGTTTTTTCGTGCTATCCGCGGCGAAGACCTTTCTATAAAAAAATTGGCCGGTGAATACTGCGTTTCCACCAAAAGTATTAGTAGAGATATAAACGATTTAAAGGCATTTTTGGCCGACCACAGAGAGCTGGTTGGAAACACAGAACTGCAATACTCCCATCAAGGAAAAAGTTATCATCTCTATATGGATGAATTTCTCACCAATAAGGAGTTGTTTTCACTTATTGAAGTCTTGATAGGTGCGAGAGCCTTTTCAAAAATGGAACTTTTGATCCTCGTGGAAAAAATGAAACGGTTCACCACGCCGGAAGAGCGTCCGAAATTAAACGAGCTAATCCGAAAAGAGTTATACCATTATCCCGAAATCAAACATGATTGTGAAAGTGTCCAAACGGTGTTGTGGCAGCTTGTAAATTGCATTACGGAAAAGCGCGAAATATCAATTGAATACTATCGCTCTGACCAAAAGTGGGTAACACATCGAATCCGACCTGCATCCGTTATATTCTCGGATTACTATTTTTATCTGATTGCTTTCAATACGGAAGGAACGCTTGATAAGCCGCTCTATTTCCGTGTTGATCGAATTAAGTACATAACCGAGCACCGGAAAAAGTTTACCACTAAGACAACACCGGAGTTTGATGAAGGCTTACTTCGACAGCGCAGTTTGTTTATGTGGCCGGGCAAGCTTCGTACCATTCGATTTGAGTTTTCAGGTCCGTCGGTTCAGGCGGTTCTTGATAAGCTGCCGACAGCAAAAATTATTGAGCGTTTGGGTGGCAACAAATATCTCATCGAAGCCGAAGTTTACGGTGACGGTATTAAGATGTGGCTATTGAGCCAGGGTTCTTGGGTAAAGGTGGTTGCACCGAAAGATTTTGTTGAGGAAATGAAAAAAGAAATTGAGCTAATGCAAATTTAATAAGAAAAATAAATACACCGCGGTGAAATCAATAATTTGCCTTTTAAAGATTGAATTGAGCCTTGAGAAGGCAAAACAAGTCGAAGGAACTTCTTGGCGGCGTGAGGAATGGCAATATTGCAATGGTTATTGTCCTTGGAGAGGGACACTAAAAAACTACTACTTCATTATACGAGGAATTTTTGATATGTCAAAAGAAAATGAAAAAATTGAAAAGGTTTAAAAAAACGCAGATGAAAACATAAAATTTGCACAGGCTTATCTAAAAACCGGCATATGGGATAATGGAAAAGCACCGGAAGATGTTAAGAAGGCAAATACAATAATTAGATCAGCAATAGCGGGTTTTGCGGCTGGGGGTTTCCTTGGCGGCGGACTCGGTTTAGCAACTGCCGGCGTTTCGGCGAGCATCGGCGCTGTGGACCTTACAAGCACAATGGGCGTAGCCATGGGTTCTGCATTTTTTGCACCTTTTCTAACGCCGGTACTGCTGGGAGGAAGCATTCTCGTTACGAAATATTTAAAAAAGCGCAAAAATGAAATCGCTCAAAAAAACGATGATTTGAGCGACTGCATCAAAAAAATACAGTTTCAATACGAAGACAACGACAAAAAGACAAAAGACAATAATGACAAGTATTTTGTAAAAATAAATTCTGTCATCAAAAAATACGGGGAAGAAGCGAAAAATGCAGGCAAAAAGATATCTATTTTTCTTGATGATGCAGTCAATGTCGATGTCAACAAGCGGATACTTCAATACCAAAAAATTGTTTGTAAGCTGTATGAGCGCCAAAACGAACTTGACAAGAAGTTATATGATGTAGCCGTGGCGTATACTGAAATTTTAGAAGGAAATAAGCAACTGATTGAAAAAAACAATAAACTTATGGCTTTGTTGCAGGCTCTTGGCAAAAGCAAAACCGAGATCAAATCGCTTATTGGCGAATAAGGGTGGTTGAATTTATGCTTTCTTACAAAGAAAAACAGCTTCTTATGGTTCAAAAATATTTACTTGACAGGACTCAATCATCATATTTTAAAATAGAGAAACTAATGCTACAATCCGGTCCTGCGCCTAAAGCGAGTACCATTGCCCCGAGTATCCCAATTTTAATAATTTTAACGATCTGGCCTCATTTGTTTCAAAATTGGATGGATACAATACCTATATTCGGGTTGAGAATATTTTGTCTAAAGAAGAAATTGAACAGCTGAATAAAGAATACAAACAAATCAATGAACAATTTGAAAAAATTCCCAAACTCACAAAAGTTGATTTAGGATTTTTGTTTGTCGCAGTTGCCTTACAGGTGATGAGACAAATATTTCAGCCAAAAATAGACCCAGATTCGGAAGTGTTTGTCAAAGCAAAGAGAGACAATGACAAGCAGGCGGAAAAGGACGCTAAACAAGATCCTGATTATAAAGATAAGATGGACAAACAATCCGAAAAAGCGGAACAAGATGAAACAACTGGTTCACGCTATTATTACGCTCTGTTATCCGAAATATCAGACATAAAAAAAGGGTCCCTTATGATTCCATAAAAGGAACGAAAAAATTTGAGCTTGAAATGTCAGGAAACTCTCACAGATTAAAAACATTGGGCCATGACCCTGTTCTTGGATATTTGTTCGGAACCTGCAACATTTTAACAAATACTATGACTCTTGGCGCAGAAAACCTTTTTGAAACCTATCATGTGAAGGATTTAACCGTCTATGCAAAGGGCGATTCGTTGAAAATGTTGGAATACAGTTACAGAAGGTTCCAACAATCAAAGGCAACAGTCGGAGCTGCCATGGTAAAACAGTTTTACCACATAAAATCCGATGAACTTTCCAAAAGGGGCTTGGCTCTTCCTTTTTTACAGCTATTTTCGGATTCGGAAAGAATATCCGATTTAACTGACTCGATGGATTGGGCACAATTGAAATATGTTTTAAAAATCACAGGAAAGCAGTTGGGATATGCCGCATTGATCAACGGTATTATTGGTTTGACACATAAACTGTATGTGTTTTTGGACGAATATAAGACCGAACACCCTGTGGACTTGCAATATTCGGAATTTATTTCTGACAGTGTAGTTAAGAACATAAGGATACGCAAAATATTACTTTTTTCAAACACAATTGCCACAACCTCAAATCTTATTGTATGCGGTGTATCTGCTGCTGCCGGAGGCATAACAGGAAACGAAAAGCTTGTAAAATTTGGCGTCAAAAATCTTGATGTCGGCGGGTTAATATTAACAATTTCGCATTTATTCTCCGATATTAGATTTATTACAAAAGTGAAAAAGGAGTTTATACAAAATGTCATTCAGAGTAATTTTGAAAACAAACTTGAAACAATTAAGAATCCATCTGAATTAGCAGAACTTATGGATGAGTTTGATAGAATAGTGTATAAAAACAAAATTATAATTATAGATAATCCGATATTTTATGTAAGAGCAAAATTGCTCTATTCAAAATTTTGTAAATACGCAGAAATGCGGTAAAAACAAAAATGAATTTCTTCCGACTGCAGCGATGTGCTCTGCTGCACCTTCAGGAATATTATATCAAAAAAATTCAGTGAAAATTTGCCGACCTGGGTTTATAGCTTTGTTGGTAGCTTTCGCGAGAAAGGCGGTTTGTAATAATGGAAAAAGCAATAATTGAGGAATTCATTTATAGATTAGTCAAGGATGCAAATCAAAACACCATTCTCAAAAATAATGTATTCCAATGGTCTTGTCCCGTAATTGGTTTCTCATATGATAAGACGTTGCCTCCAAAATTCGTAAAAGAATTAGTAAAAAAAGAATTTTTCAAGGAAACCGAAGATAGTATTATTTGTATTATGGGCGATTGGGATGGAGTTGCCGAGGGTATTATTTTAACGAACAAAGCTATTTATGTGAATTCACCAAAAAATAAAGATAAGCAGTTTTCCGTGAAGTATAATGAGATTACAAGACTTGCTTATTATCGAAATCCTGCCATATTACGCATTGAGGCGGAAGATAAAACTTACACCATTACGACTGAACTGTGGAGTAAACGCTGTCTTTACAATTTCTTACAGTTTGCAACATATAGGAATCACTTTCTGAAAGATGATGAAGATAAAATTCTTTCATTGTCTTTGGACAGTATAAATGATGAAAATGTTCAGGACTATATTTCTGGTGTTGTCTATAGCAATGTGAGCAACGCAAGTTCTATGTACTTTGATGATAAAATTGTCACACCGAGAGGTCATGGTTTCGCAGCGGAACATGCTAATCACATGGCAGATAAGTTCATGGGAAGAAATGCGAAAATTGTTGGTGATGATAACGCAAAGAATGGTGCAGATCGCATTGTCGATGGGGTAAATGTACAAACAAAATATTGTCGAAGTGGCTCAGCTTGTGTTGGAGAGTGCTTTGAAAACGGCAACTACCGATATTGGAATGCTGATGGAACTCCAATGCAAATTGAAGTTCCTAAAGATATGTACAATGCAGCTATCAAAGCAATGGAAGAGCGCATTAAAAAAGGTGAGGTTAAGGGGGTAACAGATCCTGCTGAAGCCAAAAATATGATACGAAAAGGCCATTTCACATACAATCAGGTTAGAAACATTGCAAAAGCAGGTACTGTGGAATCGATCATATATGACGCAGCCTCTGGCGCAATTATCGCACGCAATGCATTTGGTATTACTTCCGTAGTTTCTTTTGCTTTATCGATTTGGAAGGGAGAAGAATTCAATGCGGCTATAAAGCAGGCAACCATCCAAGGACTTAAATCCGGAGGGGTTGCGTTTGCAACCGCTGTCTTGGCTGGCCAATTAAGTAAAGCTGGATTGAACAGCTTATTGGTTGGTAGTTCGGAAGCAATAGTAAAAGTTATCGGTCCCAAGGCCTCCGCTGTACTCATCAATGCTTTTAGAAGCGGAACCAACATTTATGGCGCGGCGGCCATGAAAAGCCTTGCAAAACTGTTGCGTAATAATGGGATAACCGCTGCCGTATCATTTGCAGTTTTATCGGTTGGAGATGTAACTAATATTTTCCGGGGTAGGATATCTGGAAAACAATTGTTTAAAAACTTAACCAACACAGGCGCTTCTATCGCTGGCGGTACTGGTGGTTGGATTGGCGGAACCGCTCTTGGAGCAAAGGTGGGTGCGACAATAGGAACATTTATTGCCCCTGCCGCAGGGACTGCAATTGGTGCCAGTATTGGTAGCACCATTGGTGGTTTGCTTGGAGCTCTTGGCCTTGGTACTGCGTCAAGCAAAGTTTCTAAGGCCGTTTTAGATCCATTCATTGAGGACGACGCAGATGCAATGGTAAAAATTATTCAAAACATTTTTACAAACCTTGCTGAAGAATATTTGATAAATAAAAAAGAAGCTGAAGATATCACAATCGCTTTGCAACAGGTGTTAGATGGAAAACTGTTAAAGATAATGTTTTCTTCTGAAGATAGAGAGCAATTTGCACGCGACCTGTTAACTGGCTTGTTTGAGGATGTTGCCCGAAACAGAAAATTTATAGCATTACCCAGTGAGGAACAATTTCAGGACAGTCTGCGCATAGTGCTGGAAGAAATAGCTGACAACAGCACTCAAACTGAAGAAACAGTGATTCAATAAGATTTCAGCGACATGTTAGGAATATGTAGAGATTGAATGCTTTCTTAACGAATTTGACTTAGATTTTCAAAAACGTATTATTGAAGATTATTTTCTGTAAAGAGGTGAACAGTTTAGTTGCTTAAAATATTAGCAATTCTTATTTTAGTATTCTTTTTGATGCACAAAAGAAGAATGCTAAAATATCAAAAATCAATAATGTGATGTTAAGGGCAGGAGTATATATTATTTTGGGGATTCTTTTAATCTGTTTTGCCAAGATATTAATAAACATTATTCTATCAAACTTAAAGTTGCTTTTGGCAATTTTAATTGTTGGATCGGTTTTGTTTTTTGCACTGAACAAGGGCGGCGTTAAGGAATAAATCGGTGTTTACCGTTTTGTAAAACTGAGAATATTTATTATATAAAATTTGGTCCGTATAATGCATACATTGTTTTTGTGTTATCTAATTTTGTCGCAAAAACTGCGAGTATTGATCTAAACAGTGTGGTAAATATACACCAACAATGTAACGATAGGATGTGATATAATAGACATATAAAATCGGAGGAGATAGGGTTTATGGATAAGAAAATAAAATTCACTCCAGCTCAATTAAACGAGCTCCAAACATTTTTCAGCAAAATGATTTTACAGCTAATATGACGTTAAATCGCGAATATGATTTTGACGGTGAACAATCTGAGATTTTCGTCCGCGCCAAAAAGATTTTCGGAGATTATTGGCGCGGGAATTTGCGTCAGCTCGGTGTAAACCGGAAGATGAAAAACTTTTCAAAGGACCATCCGGTAAACTTTCTGGAGAATGCCGACGCAGACTATTTTTCCGAAGAGATTTCAAAAATCTATACAAACCCCGAAATGTTGAACGAGTGAATAGACCGATTTTTTGAAATGTATGAAGAATCGGTTATGCTGGGGCTTGATTGTTATGCAAAATCCGTCGGCAAAGAGGTTGATGGACTTACCGGATGAGGAAATACATACTGTTGTGGAAAAGGTCGCCGGAGTGATTGACGAGACGCTGATTGAAACGGTTATGCAAGGTCAACAGGTTTCGGAAATTTTCGGAATTTCAAAAAAGATTCCGCAGCACGAGGATTTTTCGGAGCAGTTGAACCAAGACAAGATTAACTTCTACAACAAGTGGACTCATTGCAAAACCAAGCTCGGCTCGCCGCTCTTTTTCAGCGAGTTGTCGGAGGATGAATCTACAAACATTGAGGGGGTAAAAAACTTTTTCGCAAATGATCCTGCTGAAGAACAGCGGTATATTTTCCTGCGTGATGAGTTTGCAAAAACCTTAAACAGCACCGATAAAGAGATATATTATCTTTCGGAAAAAGGACTTACTCAAAAAGAAATTGCCGATCGGCTCGGTTACAAAACCCACAGCGTGGTCAGCAAGCGGATGAAAATAATGAATAAGGATTTTAAAAAATTCATAGGCTTTGAAAACTGAATAAGTAAAAATCTACGGCGGTGTTCCCCAAAAAGGAGCACTGCCGTTTTTTATATCCGAAAATATTTTTTAAAAACCTAAAAATTTTTTTCAAAACTCAGGAACATTTTTCGTTTTTCGCTTTGTACTGTATATGGATAGAAAGAAAAATATTTTAACCGGGAGGAAATCAAATTGAACGAAACCAGACAAAGCACAGAAAAGAAATTTTCGGAAGCCGCTTCCGAAAATACGAAAAAACGCGGTCGTACCACCGTTTACAAGCGTGACCACATGGAAGGCATAGGCAGAGATTTAGAAATATTTGACGGGCGCGCGCACAGAACTCATGTCAACCAATACTACCGTGCCGCTGTATTCGGAATTTTAGAGGAACACAAAGAAATACCCTATCTTGAAGAAATTTTTAAGATAGGTCAGTGCTTATGTATTCAAAAGGATGAAATTATAGAGCAGCTCGGACGAATGTATGCACAGGATGGATATAGCGAAGAAACCATCGTGGAGGCGGCAATGCTGACAGCAAGATTTTATCACAACGGCAACACCGTGAAAGAAATAGCGGCATATTTACGGCGCGTTAGAAAAGCAAAAAGCTGGGATGTTTAATGTATTTCGAAAACCGCTTCCGAAAAGGAATAATATCGGATCGGCTGAAAAGTCGGTCTTTTATTATATAAAATTTCAGAAAAGAGGTAATGCCTATGAGGGTATAAAAAGCAAAACTATCATTAAAGATTAAGGTGTGTCTCACACCTTAGCAAGCAGGGAATTTGTACGGCAAATTCCAAATACAACAGCTCCAAAGCTGTTGTAAATCTTTAGGGACACCCTAACACCCGAAGAAAGAAGGTATATTATTGAACGATAAGAAAGCAAGAATTGAGTTGCGTGTTACGCAGTCCGAGAAGAACAAGATAGCCCGGATCGCCGAGAACTGCGGCTTATCTCAATCCGAATATATCAGACAAAGGACATTGGGCTATGCGCCGAGGACGGTGCAACCTGATGTCTTTTTTGATTTCTACCAAACGCTCTGCCGTTTGTGTGACGAGGTTGCCGATAAGGTATCACCTGAAACCGAACGAAAGCTGCTTGAAGTCGTAGACGAAATCCAACAGCGCCTACTTCTGCCGGAGAAATCCTCTGCCAAGCAAATCTGTAAGGAGGTAACGACGTGGCAACAACAGGCTTCTGGCCCGTCAAAGGACGGCTAAAAGATGTTATCAATTACGCTGAAAATCCTGATAAAACTATCGAGCGCAAATATCTTGATGATGACTTAGCTGCCGCTCTCAATTACGTTGAGAACAGCGACAAAACCGACCAAACAATGTACGTCAGTGGAATAAACTGTCCGAAGAAAAGGGCCTACGAACAGATGATAACCACAAAGCGGCGTTTCGGTAAACTTGGTGGCAACGTAGCGTATCACGGTTATCAGAGCTTTCAGTCAGGAGAGGTCACACCCGAAGAAGCACACCGTATCGGCATTGAAACCGCACGTCGTATGTGGGGTAATGATTATGAGATAGTTGTTACGACACATCTGAATACGGCAAACCTACACAATCATATCGTCGTAAATAGTGTATCGTTTCGCACTGGACGGAAGTTCGAAAATCACATTTCCGACCATTACAAGCTGCGTGAAATTTCCGACGAGGTCTGCCTTGAGTATGGAAAATCCGTGATTGAAAATGCTCCGTTCTACGGCGGCGATAAAGCGTATTGGGTACGCAAGAGCGGACGAATACCGCACAAGGATATGCTGCGTCACGATGTCGATGAAGCGTTAGCCTGTACGATCAAGCCGTTTGATTTTGAATTATATCTACGGTCGCTCGGCTATCAGTTTGTGCGGACTTTCAAATATCAGCATCCGTCAGTGATCGCTCCTGACTGGCTGAAGCCTGTCAGATTAAGCAGTCTCGGCAAGGATTACACCAGAGAAGCGATACTTAGGCGGCTTCAATCTCAGCTTGAGGATAAATACTTTGTGGATTTCTATACACCGAAATCGTATTATCAGCGCCAACCGCTGATAGTGAGAATCAGAGATTTTGAGAAAAGAACAGAGCCTGATGTTATCACTGCGCTGTTCGACCTGATAATCACCATTGCCAAACTCATCACAGGCAACAACGTCCAAAAGCGTGATTATCGTCCGGTATCACCTGAGCTGCGGGCAGAAATCAGAAATCTCGACCGAACGCTTGAGGAATACCATTTTCTCCGTGACCATAATGTGAAATGCGCAGAGAATTTTGTATCTTGCCGAAAGGAAATCGCCGAGCAAATCAAAACCTATGAAACCGAGCGGCAGCGTATCCGCAACCGAATCCGCAGAGCGAAAACACCCGAAGAAGATTATTCTCTAAAAGAACAATGCAGAGAAATCACAAAGAAGCTGACACCCTTGCACAAGCAGCTCATTATCTGCGGGCGCATTGAAAACAAAGTGCCTCGACTCCGTGCTTTGATCGAACAGGAAAAGCAGCTGGAGCAAGGCAGATACAAGTACAAATATTATCACCAAAATAAAACGAAACAAAGGAGTTATGAACGATGACCAATATATCAATCAACAAATTACACGAATTCAGAGACCACCCGTATCAGGTGCTCGACAATGAGGAGATGAACAGCTTAATCGAGAGCGTTCAACAACAGGGGATTATGACGCCGCTGATTGTACGACCGCTTGAAGGCACAACCGACGAATACGAAATCATATCTGGACACCGCCGTTTCCGTGCGGCACAGAAGGCAGGACTTGCAGAAGTACCTGCCTTTATTCGTCCCGTTAGCCGTGACGAAGCAGCGATTATGGTGGTGGACAGCAATCTCCACAGGGAGCATCTTCTGCCGTCGGAAAAGGCGTTTGCTTACAAGCTGAAAGCCGAAGCGCTCAAGCGTCAGGGACAGCGTACTGATCTCACTTCGGAGCAACTTGCACCGAAGTTATCGACTGAGCTGATTGCCGAACAGGAGGGAACCAGCAAAGATACAGTAAAACGCTATATCCGTCTGACTAAGCTCATCCCCGATATTCTCAAAATGGTCGATGAACAGCGTATTGCATTTTCTGTAGGCGTGGAGCTATCCTATCTAACCGAATACGAACAGCAGGATTTGTTTGAAGCAATAGAGCTGGAGGACAAAACGCCCTCGCTCTCACAAACAATCCAAATGAAAAAGCTCTCTCAGTCAGGCAAACTTGACAGCGATACCATATCAAAAATCATATCTGAGGAAAAACCGAATCAGCGTGAGAAAATCAGTTTTCAAATTGAAAAGCTGACTAAATTCTTTCCGAAAAGTTACACCCCGAGAGATATCGAACGTAAAATAATCAAGCTGATTGAGGACGACTATCGTAGCCGTCAGCGAAACAAAAACAGGGAGGAAAGATAATGAGTATTATACAATCACTTTACGGCGAAGAACACGAATACAAAGTCAACGGCGCTACCTACATTGTTTCAGCGGCGTTCAAGCACACAGGACGGAAAGAGGACAACACCTCTTTCCCGACTTGTGTTAAAAGGATAATAAACAGCGATTTCGCACATTTGATAATCACCAAGGAAAATGATACTATGGCAGCAGAAAATGTGTGTTCGGCTGTCGGAAAGGAGGACAACATTGCAGTCGAAAAAGAAACAGGATAAGGCAGGCATTACCGCCTTGTACTGCCGCCTTTCCCGTGACGACGGCGTGGAGGGTGACAGTAACTCGGTCGCCAATCAAAAGAAATTGTTAAAACGTTTTGCAAAGGAAAATGGGCTAACCAATACCCGATACTATGTTGACGATGGCTATACCGGTACAAATTTTGCTGGGGTTAGATAGCGATACTTTTTACATCTACCATGTTGCGGCGGTCATG
>OGRQ01002485.1_pt1 | contig 13478 bp, 7 predicted proteins | sample 1553521 | NCBI WGS metagenome assembly OGRQ01 (sample SAMEA2580088, study PRJEB22360) | human gut metagenome | biome: human gut; feature: human-associated habitat; material: faeces | place: Denmark | collected 2008/2010
AAACAGAGCCGTGCTCGATATCGGCCCGTGCGGGGTAGCCGTCCTGCCATTGCAGGCTTCCCAGTGCCCGCATCTGCGCCTGCGCCTGCCGGATGATCTCCATGATGCGCTCCGTGTCGGCGGGGCGGGCGCGCCGGAACAGTAATTTTTCGTTCATACGGCAAATATAGGATAAAATGCCGTGATACGCTACTGCACGGTAGAATATCGGTGCGGCGGAATTTCCGCCGTACTGCATTTTTCGCTACCTTTGATCTGCCATAACATACCTTCCATGAAGAATCTGCTTATCGTGTGCCTGTGCCTTGCGGCCTCATGCAGTGCCCTGCGGGGCTTTACCGATGCCGAATGCGGCGTGATCGCCTCGCAGCAGGGGCACATCATGCGCCTGTGGACGGTCGCCGACCCCGGCGATTCGCTGTTCCTGCGCCGCAAGGCTGTCCCGCTGGGGCGCGAGGAGTTGCAGTCCGCCCATTTCCGGATGCTCAAGGAGGGGATGCTGGCTACGGTGTGCGACACGACCGACCGGGGCGTGGGGATCGCCGCGCCCCAGGTCGGGGTGTCACGCAGGCTGATCGCCGTGCAGCGTTTCGACAAACCCGGTGAGCCGTTCTGCTTCTATGTCAACCCCGAAATCGTCTGGTATTCCCAGACCCGGCTTCCGGGTTCCGAAGGGTGCCTTTCCATCCCCGGTGTCTCGGGCAGTGTCCTGCGTTCGGAGAGGATCGTCGTCCGGTACCTGGACGAGGAGTCCCTGCGCATGGCCGCCGATACGGTCGAAGGGTTCACGGCCGTCATTTTCCAGCACGAGGTCGACCATCTGGACGGCGTGCTGTTCATCGACAGGCTGCTGCCGCGGTAGTCCCTGCCCGGTTGTTGCCCGGTCTATTCCGGTAGCCCTCGTCTGTCCCCTGTTATCCCCGTTCGCTTCCGGTACTCCTCGCTTGCGCTCCGGTTATTCCCGGCTGTTTCCGGGAACCTTCGGTTGCCCTCTTCCTCCACACACTCGCTCTTCTGTTATCCCTGTATAGTTCCCGGCAGCCGTGCAATCTTTTCCCGGCTGTCGCCCGCAGGACACGCCGATGGGGTAGCGATGGCCGCTCCGTTGGCCGCCTGACCGTCGGGGACGAATAATACCGCAGCGGGCGGAGCGGAACGCTTCTTCCGCTCCGCCCGTTTTTCGCTGCCCTGCCGGGAATTTCCGGCAGCCGGTTTCGCACCGTTTTCCGTGGTGCGGCTTTTTTGTCCCTCCCGCCGCCCGGACGGGATGCCTTCCGCACCTTTTTTTACGATGCTCCGTGCGTATCCTGCAAAAAATTCCGGGATAAAATCGTACATAATAGGCAAAAATCGTAGCTCCAGACCCCTGGTTGTGTCCTGCGGACTTTTATCCCGATACCCCGTCCTAAATTCGCTATTAGCGGGACAGCCCTTCTGCGGGGCGTCCCCCGGGATACCAACCAAACCTATTTTTTAACCTTAAAATTAGTGTGTATGAGTTTTTCTACTAACCGTTTTTCCCGGAAAGCACTATTACTTGTGACAGCCGTGTTCTCTGCGTCGTTGCTGTGGGCGCAGACCACCGGCATCTCCGGACGTGTGCTCGATGAGACCGGTGCGCCGGTCATCGGTGCGACGGTCATGGTCAAAGGTACCACGATCGCCACGGCGACCAATGTCGACGGTACCTTCAACCTGAAGAATACCGACCGCAACGTCACGCTCGTCGTGTCGTATGTCGGTTACGAGGCGCAACAGGTGTCGTCCAAAGGCGCCGGGTCGGTGACGATCACGCTCAAGCCCGAGGCCATCGGCATGGAGAGCGTCGAAATTGTCTCCGTGGGCTACGGTACCCAGAAACGCGAATCGGTCGTGGGGGCCATCTCCACGATCCGGCCCGAGGAACTGCGTGTCCCCGTGCGGTCGCTGAGCCAGACGCTGGCCGGTAACCTGGCGGGCGTCGTCGCACTGCAAACCTCGGGCGAGCCGGGCAAAGACGACGCCCAGTTCTGGATCCGCGGTATCGCCACCTTTACGGGCAGCCCCGATCCGCTGATCCTGGTCGACGGCATCGAGCGTCCGCTCAACGATGTCGACCCGCTGGAGATCGAGTCGTTCAGCGTCCTGAAAGACGCCAGCGCCACGGCCGTATACGGCGTACGCGGTGCCAACGGCGTTATCCTTGTCAACACGCGCCGCGGTTTCGACGGCCCGGCCCGGATCGACCTGCGTTACGAGCAGGGCTTCTCGTTCGCCAGCAAACGCCTGTCGTTCGTCGACGCCGCTACCCGCTCCGAAATGTTCAACGAGGCGGTGGATGCCGTGAATGCCTCGGCGGCACTGAAATACGGCGCCGACGAGATCAAGGCCATGCGCATGCAGACCGACCCCGAGGTCTATCCCGATGTCGACTGGCAGAAGCTCCTTATGAAAAAGGTGTCTCTTTCCGAGAAGGTGAGCGCCAACATCTCGGGCGGCGGCAAGTTCGCCCGCTACTTCACGGCCCTCTCCTTCTACAACCAAGAGGGGCAGTATGCTGTCAAACCCGGCGAATATTCATGGGTGAGCGACAAGATCGGCCGTTACGGCGAGAATGTCAACTACAAGCGCTATAACTTCCGCTCCAACGTCGACATGGACATCACCAAGACCACGGTGGTGAACCTCGGCGTGCAGGGCAACGTGACCGAGAACATGGAGCCCGTCGAGGGGTCTGCAGCCATCTACCGCGACATCATCAACGCGGCGCCGAACGCTTTCCCCGTCCGCTTCAAGGACGGCGAGCTGGCCGGCCGCGACGGCCTGAACAACCCCTATAACATGCTCACGCAGCGCGGTTGGAAGAAGACCACCGGCAATACGCTTCGCGCCAACCTGACGATCAATCAGGATTTCTCGTTCATCACCCCGGGTCTTTCGGCCAAGGTGAGCTACGCCTACGACGCCGTGAATTATTCGGTGGAGGAGCGTGCGCGCAACATCAACTTCTTTGAGGCCACGGGACGCGATCAGGACGGCGAACTGATCCGCACCGAGTGGCAGGCCGACCAGAAACAGGAGTACCTGAATTACAAACAGTCCGGCAACGGTTCCCGTACGCAGTATGTCGAGGCGGCGATCAATTACAGCCGGACGTTCGGCGAAAAGCACGAGGTCGGCGGCCTGCTGCTCGGCTTCGCCAAGGATTACCGGTTGCAGGAGGCCACGAGCGATTACCTCAAGTCGCTGCCCAACCGTTCGCTCGGCCTTGCCGGCCGTCTTACCTATGCCTACGACAAGCGTTACCTGATCGAGGCCAACATCGGTTTCAACGGTTCGGAGAACTTCGCCAAGGGCAAGCGCATGGGCGTATTCCCCGCCGTGGCTATCGGCTGGGTGGCCTCCGAGGAGAGCTTCCTGCGCAACAGCGAGGTGCTGACGTGGTTCAAGATCCGTGCGTCGGTCGGGCAGGTCGGCAACGACCAGATCCCCAGTACGCGTTTCATCTACCTGGCTACGATCAACAGTGGCGCCAACGGTTACGGCAACCTCGGCGTCAACTTCGACCAAGGAGCCGGCGGTATCGGCGAAGGTCGCATGGCCAATCAGGACGTGACGTGGGAGGTGTCGACCAAATACAACGTCGGTATCGAAACCGGGTTTTTCAACGAGTTGAAAATCAATGCTGACTTCTTCTACGAGCGGCGTGAAAACATCTTCCTCGCACCCCAGTTCTCGGAGATTTCGGGGCTTCCCAAGGATTATACCAACTACGCCAACATGGGTCTGATGGAGAACCGCGGCTTCGAGGTTTCGGCCGAATACGTCAAGCGTTTCAGCAAAGACCTCACCGTCTCCGTTCGCGGAAACTTCACCTTTGCCCGCAACAAGGTGATCGACGACGGCAAGTACTATGCCTATCCGTGGCAGGATCAGCGCGGCGTGCGTTACGGACTGACCATGGGCTACCGTGCCATGCACCTCTTCTCGCAGGAGGAGCTGGACAACATGCCCGACTACTATACGCAGTTCGGCCTGGACAAGCAGCAGCTGCGTGCCGGCGACATCCGCTACGAAGACCTCAACGACGACGGCAAGATCACCGAGGCCGACATGACGTGGATCGGCAACCCCGCGATGCCGGAGATCGTCTACGGTTTCGGTGCGTCGCTCAACTACAAGGGCTTCGACTTCTCGTTCCTCTTCCAGGGCGGAACCAACCGTTCCTCCTACCTGAGCGGCGGCTGGTATTTCTACCCGTTCCAGGCAGACCGCGGCCCGAAGTTCATGGGTAACGTGATGACCATGTTCAAGGATCGCTGGACGGTGGACAACCCCGATCCGCACGCCTTCTCGCCCCGCCTCTCCTACGGCGCCGATGCCAACAACTACAAGACTTCGACCTGGTGGCAGCGCGACAGCGGCTACCTGCGCCTGAAGAATGTCGAGATCGGCTATACGCTGCCCTCGGCCTGGGCCAGCAAGCTCCGGTGCAGCTCGCTGCGCATCTATGCCACGGGTGTGAACCTGTTTACGGTCAGCAAATTTATCTCCGACTACTGGGATCCCGAGACGGGTGCCGATGCCTATCCCATGCAGCGCCAGGTTTTCGTCGGTGTGAATTTAACCTTCTAATACAGCCTAAAGAATGAAAAAGAATATCGTATATTTAATGCTCGCGTCGCTCCTTTTGTTTACCGGCTGCGCCAACTATCTGGATCAGGATCCCGAAGACCTGAACTCGATGGACAAGATCTTCTCGTCCAAGATCGAGACCACCAAGTGGTACAACCGCATTTACAGCGACGATTTCATGGTGCAGGAGATGCATTACAGCGGCCAGATTCCCTATTTCTGGTGCACCGACGAATCGGCCTACATTCTCGAATCGCACGTGCGCAATATCGCCGAGGGGAAGATGAGCCCCGACAACTACTACGGCTATACGGGCTACAACCTCTATTTCTTCGTGCGTTACTACCAGGCCATCCGCCATTGCAACCTGTTCCTTGAAAACGTGGACAAGTGCGCCGAACTGGGCGAGATCGACCGCCGCACGATGCGTGCCGAAGCCCGCTTCATGCGTGCCTATTACCACTACCTGCTGCTGCGCCTCTACGGCCCGATCCCCATCGTAGAGACCAGCCGTTCGGCCGACCAGATCGGGGCTTCGCAGGCGCGCAACACGCTCGGCGAATGCGTCCGCTGGATCAACGGCGAGATCGACTGGGCCTGTGAAAACGGCATGCCCGCCGCCCGCGACGAGAAATTCACGCTGGGGCTCCCCACCATCGGTGCCGCCCGGGCCATCCAGTCGCGCATGCTGCTGATGGTCGCCAGCCCGCTCTTCAACGGCAATTCGGCCTACAAGAACTGGACGAATCACGACGGCACAGTGCTCATGCCCCAGACCTATGACAAGGAGCTGTGGAAGGATGCCGCCGATGCCGCCAAGACGGTCATCGACATGACCGAATACCAGTTGCTCAAACCGGCCGCTGACGCTACGTTCGATGAGATCGTGGATAACCTCCGCGCCGTGACGACCACCTGGGGCGCCGGCAAGAATACCGAGATCATCTGGGGGCACCCCAACTCGGTGCAGTGGTACGGCATGTGCGCCCTGCCGGCGCGCTGGTACGGCTGGAACGGCCGCTATTCGCTGGCCATCGGCATGATCAACGATTTCTTCATGGCCGACGGCAGCCCGAGCCGCCCGCTCGAAGAGTGGTTCGCCTCCAAGAAGTTCTCGGCCGAAGCCGGCAACGGCACCATCGCCAATACGTTCTGGATGTTCGTCGACCGCGAGCCGCGGTTCTATGCCTCGGTTCACTTCCCCAACCAGCGCCTGTCGTACGCCTACGAGAACAAGACCGACAGCTACCAGGATGCCGACGGCTACGGCGTGGTCGATTTCTGGTACTCGGGGCTGAGCGGCAACGGCAGCACCCCGGGCGACAAGAACACCTCGGGATTCTCCGTGCGCAAGAACCTCCCGCTGGATTACCGCAGCAACAAGCAGACCAGCGAGGCGACGCGTATGCTCAACGTGCCTTTCCCCATCATCCGCCTGGGTGAGGTCTACCTCAATTATGCCGAGGCCCTGAACGAGTACTACGGCACCTCCCGGCAGGACGAAGCGCTCTATTACCTCAACGAAATCCGCACCCGTGCCGGCATCCCGGCCTATGAGGGCACCTATTCGCAGGACGAGATGCGCGGGATGATCCGCCACGAGCGCAAGATCGAGCTGGCGTGGGAGTGCAACCGCTATTTCGACGTGCGCCGCTGGTTCACGGCCCATGGCCCCGACGGCGAGTTCAACCACGACGAATACGGACTGGACATGTCGCGCGGTACGGGTGCCACCGACCCGGCGTTCTTCACCCTGACCAAGGTGGCCAACAAGCGCTTCGACATCCAGCACTACTTCCTGCCCATCAAGTCTTCGGAGATCATGCTCAATACGCAGCTGGTGCAGGCGCCCTACTATTGATGGCCGCAGCCGGACACATGTTAAACTTAAAAATGGAAAATTCGCTATGAAACAGTTTTTTAAGATACTGGCGCTCGCGGCCCTGGCGCTGCCTTTCACCGGCTGCGACGTGGAGTATTCGGACATAAATATTCTGCCCGACCCGGTTTTCGAACAGAACGGGCTGTACACGGTCAATACCATATCCATCTATGACGACTACGAAACCGTCATCAATGTTTCGAGAACTGCCGGTCTGTCGAAAGAACTGGAATTGGATATCGTGGTGGACGAAACGCTGCTCGCCGAATACAACGAATTGTACAACACCGACTATAAACTGCTGGAAGCACAGTTCTACGACATTCCGAAGAATGCGCAACTTGCAAGTACGGTCAAGTCCGTCGATATTTCCGTGCGGATACATCCCAAAGCCCTGATTGCGGCCAAAGGCATGGCTGCGGCCAACAACATGCTGCTCCCCATCCGTATCTCCAATGCCTCCACGCCCGTCGAGGACGGCGGTTCGATGATGCAGGCGCTGTTGCGTTTGAACATCGTCGAGCCGATTGTGCAGGTGGAGATGCCCGAACAGATGCCGCAGCTGGAGTTCATTCCGACCATTCCGCTGCCGCAGGAAATTACGCTGAACGCCACGGCCAATTTCAACACGCTGGAGGTGGCGAAAATCGGCTATCGGGTCAATGCATCGAAAGTCGATGCCTATAACGAGGAGCACGGCACCTCTTACCAGCTGTTGCCCGAGCAGTATTATAAAATCAAGGAATCGGATTTCGATACGGAAACGCTGGAAATCGAGAGCCGCATCGAATTCGATTGCGCTGCAATCGGCGGTGAGGGCACCTACCTGCTGCCGCTCGAAATGCATTCCGACGACTATTCGGTCGTCCAGCGGGAGCCGGTTTATGTCTTGATTCAGATGTCCGAACTCAAAATATGGGTAACGAACGCCGCCGACCTCGCAAAAACGTCGGGCAAGGGAAAAATCAGGGTGCAGATGAACTCCCCGATGACTGTCGGCCAGCCTGTCGACTTCGTATTCGAACCGGAGAAGGTCGAAACCTACAACACGGAGCACGGGACTGCATTCAAGACGCTGGATGCCGCCAAGGTGGTCGTTACCCCGACTGAAATTCAGGCCGGCAGCCAATACGGCGAACTCTCGTTCGAGCTCGATCTGTCGGAATTGGATTACGACGGCGCCGATAAATACATGGTTCCGTTGACCCTCAAGAGCAGCGAACTGGTGGACGGCACGATCGTAACCGGCCCGTCGACATTCTACATCGAGGTGAACAAGACGCTCAAGGGCACCTACGACAAGGAAGTCTGGGGCGAAGAAAAAAGCAACCGCGTTTTGAAACCGGCTATTTTCATCGCAGGACAGGACGGCTATGCCGAGTCGCGGAATGCGAAGAAGCAGAAGTACATCATCAATTACAACCAGACGTGGACAGGCGGCCTGATTTACTTCAATATTTCGGACGAAACGGTCGCAGGACATCCCAACCGGCGGGTACTCGTCGATTTCTCGGATCGTCCCAACGAAAGAGCTGACGGTTATGACCAGATTGTCGATTCCGGCAGTTATCTGGACACTGACACGGGGGATATTTATTTCAACCTCCGGGTTATGGACGGTGCGTACGGTGCGACGGGCGGATTCGGTATCGAAGTGCTGCTGTCCAACCGTGCAGACCTTTGACGGTCTGGCAGGGCCGATGGCCGGGGGTACACAGGGTATCCCCCGGCCATCGGCAACCGCTGCCCTGCTGACAGGGGGCTGCTCCGGCCTGTAACCTTTCCGGCACAGATCGCCGCGCTGAAAACCCTGAAATGATTGAATTTTAAATATACCGGTTATGAAAAAAATGCGATTCTTTTTGTGCGTAGTCCTGTCGGCCGCGGCGCTTTGGTCATGCGGCGGCGACGGTGACGGCGAGCCCGGGCCCGAACCTCCCGTGCCGCCCGTCGTGGATCCCAATGCCGTCGAGGTCGTCAACAGCGGCTTCGAAAAGGGGCTCGAAGGCTGGACGCGCGTCGATTTCCACAACGGCGGCAAGGTGACGGTCGAGGTGGTCGAGGGTGCCGGCGTCAACGACAGCCGCTGCATCAAGATCCAGCAGTTCCCCGAGAACGGCCGTTGCGGCGTGGGCATCAAACAGAAACTCACGGGGCTGGAACCCGACCAGATGTACCGCATGTACGCCAAGGTCAAGTATTCGGACATCCCGCAGAACGAGGGCCGCGGCGCCATCCTGTTCGATATGTCCCAAAAGCAGTTCTGGGGCGCCTCGAAATTCCTCTACGGCACCAACCTCAAGAACTGGACGTCGCTCCATTTCGACTTCCTTTCGCAGGACGACGGGACTGCCGAGATCGTCTGCGCGCTGGGGTTCCGCTACGGCGGGACGACCAACGGCGGCTATTCGACCGGCACGGCCTACTTCGACAACGTGAGCGTGGTGAAGGTCACCGACGAACTTTTCATGCAGGAGGGCGAGCATATCCGCCTCTTCGTCGAACCCTCGCAGGTCTACGCCTCGGCGTCGCAGATCACCGAGTGGATCGCCAACCTGGACAGGATGTACGAGTCGTATGCCGACCTGGTGGGGGCGACCCCGCACGAGGGGCGCAAGCTGGCGATCCTTTCGTCGCGCGGGCTCGAAAGCGGTTATTGGGCGCTGGCGGGCTATCCCATCCTGTGGAGCAGCAACTATTCGGCCGTCACCTCGACCTTCGAGGAGCTGGCGCAGCACGGCACCTGGAGCTTCGGCCTGATGCACGAACTGGGGCACGTCTTCAACCTGGGCAATTCGAGCTGGAACTGGAACGACGAGATGTTCGCCAATTTCCGGATGCAGTACGGCCTGGAACAGAACCAGGGCAAGGTCTGGATGGACGAACGGGTCTACACCGGGCGCGAGATCCTCGACATGTACAAGAAGGATTACGACAATACGGTCTACACGCAGGTCAACGACAACGGCATCCATTACATGCTCGGACGCCTGGCCGGCCCGGGCGGCATCGGCTGGGAACCCTTCAAGGCCGCTTTCCGTGAACTGACGACCACGGGCGGGGCGCCCTCGGGCAAATACGACAAGTTCGAATACCTGCTTTCGCTGCTTTCCAAGCACGCTACCCGGCTGACCGGGCGCGACGTGGATGTCAGGACGCAGTATTTCACCGAGGCCGAGCTGGCTTCGATCCGCAAACAGTTGCAATAATAACCGCCGTATCCCGTCGCGGGGCGATGCGTCGTCTCTGCCGGGCGGCAATTAATACCCAATGCGAAAAATGAAGAGAGTGGTATTTCTACTCGCCGCCATCGCGGCGTGCGTGCTGTGCCTGTGCGCCTTCGGTTCGAAGGTCAAGGTCTTCTCCGACAATTTCGACCGGCCCGAAAGGTTCGCGCGCTACTGGAACCATAATGCCGGGGAGGTGCCCGGCACGGTCGAATACCTGCCCGGCGGCGGTGCCGACGGCGGCGGATGCGTGAAGATCGCCAGCGCCGAAAAGACCGCCCTGGCCATCAAACACAAACTTACGGGGCTGCATCCCGGCAAGCTCTACCGCCTGAGTGCGCTGATGAAGTGCGACAGCGTGCAGGACGGCCGCGGCGCCGTGCTCTACCTCGACCCCGAGGGGCTGGAACAGTCGTGGAATGCCTCGGAGTTCGCCTACGGCACCAACGACTGGACGGAAGTGTATATGGATTTCGTGCCCGACCGGCAGGGCGAAGCCGTCGTCTGCTGCGGCCTGGGATTCCCCTGGGGCACCTACAACGGAGGCAAGGCCTCGGGGACGGTGTGGTACGACAACGTGAAGGTCACACCGGCACCCGAAGAGGCCCTCTATACCCGCGAGGGCGAACACATCGTGCTGAAACTCGACCGCGACAAGGTGACCGTCTCCGATGCCGACATCGACGCCTGGCTCTCGAAGCTCGACCGCACGTACGAGGCTTACCGCGACCTGGTGGGCGACGTGCCCTTCGACGGGCGCAAAATCATGATCCTCAACACGCCGGGCATCGAACCCGGTTACTGGGCGCTGGCCGGCAACCCGATCCTGTGGAACAGCCACGTCGCCGTATCGAAGCTGCTCGACCGCACGGTCGAGTTCGGCGACTGGGGCTTCGGCATCATCCACGAGATCGGCCATGTCTTCTCGCAGGGAAACATTTCGGGTACGGGACGCTGGAACTGGAACGACGAGATTTTCGCCAATTTCCGCATGTCCTATGCCCTCGAAGCGTGCGACGGTACGATGTCGCAGCGCGACATCTGCTACCGGGGTGCCGACGTAATCAACTACTACAAGATTTTCTACGACGAAACCATCGGCGCCGGCATCCCCAAGAACAACGGCGATGCCCTGCATTACACCTTCCTGCGCATCAAGGAGCGTTACGGGTGGGACGTCTACAAAAAGGCGTTCCGCGAACTCTACGCGCTCGGCGACTCGGGGCAGGAAGGGCTCGAGACGTCCTACGACAAATTCCTCTTCTTCCTCTCCTACGTTTCGAAGGCCGCGGGCGAAGATGTCGTGGCGGCGACCTATACGCCCGGGGAACTGGCCCTGATCGAGGAATCGCTTAGAAACTGATGCCGATGAATACCTTGCGAACAGCCCTCCTGGCCCTGGCCGTGGCCGCCGCGTTCCGCGCTGCCGCACAACCGGTCTATACCTTCCGCGTCAAGGTCGGCATCGACCGCGAATCGGTCGATTCGCTGGGCGGGCGCGACCGGGTCGTGCAACTGACCGAAGATATGTTCCGGCGCGTCAACCGTGCTTTCAACTACGGGGCGCAGCTGCGTGCGGTCTACGATTTCGTGGTGGACTGGGACGCCTTCTACATCTACGACGGCGTGTCGGCCGACCAGATCCGCAAGCCCCATCCCGACCACGATTATCTGGTGGTGATGGACGGTTACAAATCCGATCCCCGCGAGACGGGCGGCGGCTGGTACGGCGACGAGATCCAGACCATCTACCATTCGCGCACGCACAACGACCGTTTCAACAGCCCGTTCGAGAAGAATGCCATCGACGGCATCATCCACGAGTTCGGCCATGCGCGGGGCGTCCCCGACATCTATGCCATGAAGGTCGACGCGGACAAGAACCCCGTCAACGGACAGGCGTTTTCCGGCGTGCGGTGCATCATGAATTATCCCTATGGCGAGGAGCTCTGGAGCGACTATGCCGTCCGCATGATCAACCATGCCGCCGACCGCAATGTCGACATCGACGACCTGGTGGCGGGCGTGTTGCCCGACCGTATCCGGGTCGAGGTGGCGGATGCCGACGCAAGCCCGGCCAAAGGGGCTGTCGTGCGGTTCTATCCCGTGCGGTGGTACACCTATACGGTGACCGCCGAGCCGCAGGCCGAGGCCGCGACCGACCGCCGCGGACGCTGTACGGTTCCCGTTGCGCGAATTTTCGAACCCGAGCAGGAGTTCGGCGTGCGCTATTGCAACTGCCTGGTCGAAGCGGAATACGGCGGCGTGAAAGCCTATGGCTGGGCGCCGCCGCTACGGCCCGCCCGCCACCACGGAATGCGGCGGCGAAAAACCCTTGGCCGGCCTGCCGCTCTACGAGTTGCAGAACGCCCGTTTTGCCGGGCAGCGGGAGCATACGCTCCGGCTGCGGCTCAAACGCGGCTGCGGGCTGGTTCGCGCCGTAGGAATTGACGAATAATTGCTATCTTTAGGGCTCTTAATCACAAAACACCGAACTATGACAGGAAGAACCTTACTGACTTGCATTTTCATGCTGTCCGCAGTTGCCGTATGCGGACAACGCTGGCAGATCGCCCCCGACGGGCGGGGCATCGTGTGGAAGGTCGGCAGCGACATCCCGCACGACGACCACATCGAGATGAGCGGCGAGCGAATGGCCTTCGTGCTCCGCTGGGGCGTTGACTCGCGCGGGGCGTTCCGCCAGGAGCGTTCGCTCGTCTTCCCCCTGCTGCGCACCCTGCCCAACAACACCCACGCCAGCCTGATGTACCGCATGGCCGCGGACATCCCTTCGCTGCTGGGCGTGGACGGCCTGGCCTTGCAGGACGAACGGGTCGGGCAGGTGGCCATCGACGGTGCGCTGGAGGTGCGGAGCCGCTGGGGCGTCGGTAAGATGAACGTCGGTTCGGCGCGGGACATGAAACCCGAGCCCGTCGTGGAGATGACGCGTACGATCTTCCCTTCGCGCACGCTGCCGCTCATGTGCGAGCGCTACACGCTGCGTAACGTCGGGGCGAAGCCGCTGACGGTTTCCGTACCCGAATTCTCGCAGGTCGTGACGACCGATCCGGCCAAGGGCCTCACGGGCAGCTATGTCGTGCGGGGCGACATCGCGGGCAGCGGCACCTTTACGCTTGCCGCGGGGGACTCGCTCGCGTTCGACGCCGTGTTCCAGGCCTACCCGGGCGGCGGAGAGCCCCTGCACCCCGACGTGGCGGCCGAGTTGGCCGCCCGGATGGCGTTCGTCAGGGAGTGCATCGACGCGAACCTCGTGCTCGAAACCCCCGACCCGGTGATCGACACCCAATTCCGCTATGCCAAGCTGCGGGCTGCCGAGAGCATCGTTGCGACCAAGGGCGGCTACATGCACGCCCCCGGCGGCGAATCCTACTATGCGGCCATCTGGGCCAACGACCAGGCCGAATACGTCAACCCCTTCTTCCCCTTCCTGGGCTACGGGGTGGGCAATGCCTCGGCGCTCAACTCGTTCCGCCATTTCGCCCGCTTCATGAACCCCGCATACGAACCGCTGCCCAGCTCGGTCATCGCCGAGGGCGACGACATCTGGAACGGCGCGGGCGACCGCGGCGACGCCGCGATGATCGCCTGCGGGGCGGCACGCTACGCCCTTGCGCGCGGTGACCGTGCCGAGGCCGCCGAGCTGTGGCCGCTCGTCGAGTGGTGCCTCGAATACTGCCGCCGCCAGCTTACGGCGGGGGGGGGGGGGGGGGTCCCCACCCCCCGACACGAGCGCA
>OGRQ01002494.1_pt1 | contig 13423 bp, 10 predicted proteins | sample 1553521 | NCBI WGS metagenome assembly OGRQ01 (sample SAMEA2580088, study PRJEB22360) | human gut metagenome | biome: human gut; feature: human-associated habitat; material: faeces | place: Denmark | collected 2008/2010
GATCCGGTCCGCCTTGGTCTGCCCTATATGGGGATACGGCTCCGCAGCGTGCCGTTATGTCACCTGCCGTCCGTTGCACCGTTATTCGTTTGCGCCGTTGCCGCCGTTATTGCCGTTTCCGTTGCTGCCGCCTTCGCCGCGCGGACGGTCGTTGTTCGGACGGCGGCGGTTGCGGTTGTTGTTCCGGCCGCGGCTGCTGCCTTCGCGGCGTTCGGCGCCGTTGCCGTTGTTCGCATTTCCGTTGCGGGCTTCGTTGTTGTTGCCGTTGCGGGTGTCGCCGTTTTCGCCGTTCCGGTTTTCGCTGCCGGCGCTGCCTCTGCGGCCTCCGTTGTTGGCGTTGCGGTTTTCGCGGTTCTCTCCGTCACGGCGTTCGCCGTTGTTGCGGCGTTCCGGATTTCCGTTGCGGCCTTCGTTGTTGCGCCCCTCACTGCTGCGGCCTTCGCCATTGCGGGGACGGTCGTTGCGCCGCGGGCGGCGTTCCTGCTGCCGGCCCTGCTGATCGGGCTGTTCCTGCCGGCCTGCAGCCTGCTGTCCCGCTTCCTGCGAATCCTGTCCGTTCTGCCGGCCCCCTTTGCCGCGGCTCCGCTTGCTGCGGCGCTTGGCCTGATCGAAACGGGTGATACTGTCCTCCTCCGAACGGTAGGGCGGCTCTTCGGCCGCCGGGGCTATGTCCTCGGCAGCTTGCAGCCGGTCTACCTTCTTGCCGGCGCGGTTCAGCGAGACGATCTCCCTGACGCGCGCGATGGAGAGCGTGGTGACGTTGACCATCGCATCCTTGCTCGACGAGAAGGTCATCGTGCCGGCCAGAATGTCGTTCTTGACCAGATAGTATTCGCCGTCCATGGCCTGCAGCGGTTCGCGCAGACGCGGGAACTCCTTGCGGGCGTCGACGTAGGTGTCGTACTCGTACATCATGCAGCACTTGAGCTTCGAGCATTGTCCGGCGAGTTTCTGGGGATTGAGCGAAATTTCCTGTACGCGGGCGGCGCCGGTCGTGACGCTCGAAAAACTCGACATCCACGATGCGCAGCACAACTCGCGTCCGCAGGCACCCAGTCCGCCGATGCGTCCCGCCTCCTGCCGCGCGCCGATCTGTTTCATCTCGATACGTATGTGGAACCGTTCTGCGAAGACCTTGATTAGTTCGCGGAAGTCCACGCGCTCGTCGGCGATATAGTAGAAAATGGCCTTGATCTTGTCGCCCTGATACTCCACGTCGCCGATCTTCATGTTGAGTCCCATGTCGGCCGCGATCTGGCGCGACGCGATCATCGTCTCGTGTTCCAGTTCGATGGCTTCCTGCCACTTCTCGATGTCGTAGGGCTTGGCTTTGCGGTATATCTTCTTGAATTCGCCGTTGAAGGGGTTGAATCCCGTGCGGCGCATCTGGCGCGCCACCAGATCGCCCGTGAGCGAGACGATGCCGATGTCGTGGCCGGGCGAAGCTTCGACCGCCACGATGTCGCCCCGCTTGAGCGGCAGGTTGTTGACATTCTGGTAGAATGCGCGGCGGGTGTTCTTGAAACGCACTTCGACGATGTCGGTCGGAAGGTTTTCGGGGTACTCTTCGAGCCATGCGGTCTCGTGGAGTTTGAAACATCCGTCGCAGAGTTTGGCTTCGCATTCCGAACCGCAGTTGCAGAAGGAGCAGCCGCGGCCTATTTCGGGTTTGAATGCTTTCGTATGTTGTTTTTCGGTATCCATGGAGGGTATAATTTGCGTAAAGATACGCAAAAATTCTGAATTTTTTAATTTTTAATTGCTGTTGAGGTACAAGCGTCGTATGCTGCGTCGTATGCGGAGGATCATCATCACGGCGGCGGCCGACAGACCGAACGAGAAGCCGAGGAAAAGTCCCGACGGACCCATGCCGAGCGTGAAGCCGAACAGGTAGCCCACGGGCAGGTTGAGCAGCCAGTAGGAGACGAAGGCGATCGGCATGATGATCTTCACGTCCTGAATGCCGCGCAGGGTGCCTACCGAGACGTTCTGAATGCCGTCCGAAAGCTGGTACAGCGCGGCGAAGACCATCAGCTGCGAGGCGATGGCGATCACTTCGGCATTGGTGGTGAAGAAGGTCGGAATGACGTTGCGCATGGTGATGAAGACCAGCGCCGCGAAGGCGTTCCACGCCAGCACCAGATGATACGACGCCTTGGCCGCCAGCGACAGCTCGCCGATGTTGCGGGCGCCGTAGCAGTGCGACACGCGGATGGTGGTGGCGGCGCCGATCGACATGACAATCATGAAGGCGCAGTTGCCGATGGTGACGGCGATCTGGTTGGCGCTCATGGTCTCCTTGTTGAACCAGCCCATCATGATGCCGGTACCGACGAACGCCGAAGCTTCGAGAAACATCTGCATCGAGATCGGAAGTCCCATGTGCAGCAGTTTTTTCACCGTGGCCCACGAGTAGTTGCGGGGCGAGAATCCGTCGAGGTAGCCGCGGTAGCGCTCCCGGCTGTAAAAGTAGCCGACCATCAGGATCGGGGCGATGATGCGTGACAGCAGCGTGCCCAGACCCGCGCCCTCGGCGCCCATTTCGGGAAGCGAGAAGCGTCCGTAGATGAAGACCCAGTTGAAGCCTATGTTGGCCAGATTGGCGACGATCGTCACGACCATCTCGACCTTGGTGTTGCCCACGCCTTCGAGGAACTGCTTGAAGGCGAAGAAAAGCATCACGAACGGCATGCTGAAGACCAGCATGCGGTAATAGGGGATGGCCGCATCGACCACGTCTACGGGCTGGCCGAGGCGGTACATGAGCGGGATGACGGAGTATTGGACGACCGCCATTGCGAATCCCAGCAGCGTGTAGAACAGGATGCCGTTCTGCAGCAGCCCCGCCGACTTCTCCCGGTCGCCCTGCGCGTAAAGCTCGCCCACGAGGGGCGTCATGCCCAGCGCGATGCCGATGGCGGCGATGAAGAGGATGAAGAATACCGAGCCGCCGAACGATACGGCGGCCAGCGGCACGGGGTCGATGCGGGGGGCCCGGCGGCGCGGGGGCGCCGCCGCCGTAGCGGCCGACCATCAGGTTGTCGGCTACCTGCGTGAGAATCTGGCCCAGCTGCGTCAGTACGACGGGCAGGGCCAGTTTCAGATTGGACTTGTATTGATCTTTATAAGTCGAGAAACTGTACATTGCGTTCCGGATTTAGGATGCAAAGATAGCTAATTAACTCCGGATTGCAATCCGCAGCTCCGTCCGATACGAAAAATCCGCCCGGAAGGGGCGGATTTTCAGCTTCAGCAGGGGAGGACGATATCGATGCAGCAGCCTGCGCGGTATTCGGGGCAGACGCGGATTTCGCCTCCGAGCCGCGTGACGATCAGGCGGCAGAGATAGAGCCCGATGCCCGAACCCGGTTTGAAGGGGTCCACTTTGGCGAAGCGTTCGAATACCCACTCCCGCTTGTCGGGGTCGATGCCGATGCCGGTGTCGGCCACGCGGATGCGTAGTCTGCGTTTGCTGTCATCCTTCTTGCAGGAGAGCGTGACGGAGCCTGCGGCGGTGAATTTGGCGGCGTTCTGCAGCAGGTTGTCGATCACGCGGGTCATGTAGAAGACGTTGGTCGGAATGATGCAGGAACCTTCACCCCCCCCCTTGAAGATATACTCCACCTGCGGGTTGTTCGACTGCCGCTTCTGGTATTCCAGCCGTTCGGCGCATAGCAGGCCGATATCGGTGTCGGTCTGCGGCAGCGGCGCTTCGGAGCAGACAAGACTCGACAGTTCGAGCATGTTTTCCAGCAGGGTGGTCAGCGCGGTCGTGTTGGTCCATATCTGTTCGCGGAATTCGCGCCGCGTATGGGCGTCGAGGGTGTCATCGAGCAGCAGTTCCGAAAATCCGTTGATAGCGTTGAGCGGCGTGCGGATTTCGTGGCACATGGAGTTGATGAAGGCCGTTTTCATCTTTTCGCTCTCCGTGGCGCGGCGGCTCTGGCGGGTTATCTCTTGGTTGGCGTCGGTGAGCTGCCGCCTGATCTGTTTCAGCCGTCGGACCATGACGTATTGGTAGACGCTCCAGCCGACGAGCAGCAGCAGCAGCACCCCGCCGGCAAGCAGGGCGATGAATTTCATGCGGTTGGCCAGCCGGGATTTTTCAAGTTCCAGCTGTCCCACTTCGAACAGGGTCTGCATCTCGGCGAGGCTGTTCTGCGCCTCTTCCACGCGGTCGTTGTGGCGGATCGTATTGGATTCGCGCAGCGCTTCGAGGGCGTTTTTGTAGTCGCCCAGATGCTCGTAAAGCCACGACTGCACTGCGTATATGGAGGCGAAATCCGCTTTTGTGCCGTTGCGCTTGTAGACGGTTACGGCCGAGTCGATATAGGCCACGGCCCGCTCGTATTCCTCCATGTACTGGTAATAGCGGGCGCTGGTGCTGTAAATCTCGGCCAGATCGCCTCTGGCGCGGGCCAGCTCCATGCACTTCCCGTAATATTGGGTCGCCTTCTCTTTGGAGATAAGCTCGCGCAGATAGAGCATCTTCGAGTAGGCGCGCATCGTGTAGCCCGTCGTGTCGCGGTAGGGGCGTTCGAAGCGGTCGTCCATCGCCAGCCATGCGCGGTGCAGGTCGATACATTGCTGGATCTGCTTTTCGGCGCGTTTGTCTTTGCTGAGCATGTAGAGTTCGGAAAGCTCGTCGCGGCAGATCCGCTCCATGTGGAGACGCTCTTCCAACGGATAAGCTTCGAGTTTTTTCAATGCCTGCTCCACATAGGGGATCGCCTTGCCGATGTTGTCGTAGGCTTCGGTCGCCAGCGACGAGAAGTCTAGGGAGAGTCCCGTCAGGAATTCCCATTCGATGCGCTCTTCGGGCGAGAGTTCGTTGTGGATTTTGGTCTTGAGTCTGTCGAGTTCGTGTTTTACGGTTTCGACCGCATTGTTGTCGTTCATCAGCTTCCAGATGTAGTAGGCGTAGAGCGACGAGCGGAACAGGGCGTGGCGCGGTCCCGGAAGAATGCTGTCCGCAAGGGCGATGTATTTCTCGGCCCGCTGCGAGTCCCGGCCTGCGAATTTGCGTACCAGAAAGTCCAGCGCGTCCTTGCAGCCGTAGAGGTCTCCGGATTTCCGCGCTTCGGCGAGCGCCGCGTCCCAATAGGGCGCTGCGAGTTCGAGACTGTCTCCGCTCAGGTCGGCCAGCTGGACGTATATCCGTTCCCGGCCGACGGCATCGTGTGTCTTGGATAAAAGCCTGAGCAGGCTGTCGGCGTGTGACGGCCCGGCGGGCGCCGATATCGCGGCGAATGGAAACAAGGACATAATAAGCCCTGACGCAAGGGCTTTCAGGAGCATCTGACGCATGTCGGTGTTATGAAACTGTATTAAATCCGGACAAATTTAGTTGAAAAATAATCTTTCAGGCAATTATGGAATAAAAAAGTGGCGGAATAAGAAAAGAGACCGGTTTGAAACCGGTCTCTTTCAACGGGAAGATGGGAAATCGACCGTCTGTCATGCCACGCGTATCCGGACGCCGTGCGGCTTGCCCGATTCGACGACGACCGTGTCGCCTTCGTGCAACTTGCCGTCGATAATCAGGGTCGAGAGCGGTTCCTCGACGTTGTCCATCAGTGTGCGCTTGAGCGAACGTACGCCATAGCGCGATTCGTAGCCCATGGCTGCCAGACGGCGTTTGGCTCCGTCGGTGATCTTCACCTTGTAGCCCAGCCGGCGCGTGTGCTCGAAGAGTCCCTGCAGCTCCAGCTCGATGATCCGCTCCACGTCGGAGAGCTCCAGCGTGCGGAACAGCACGATGTCGTCGATGCGGTTGAGGAACTCCGGCGCAAAGGTCTGTTCGAGGGCTTTGCGGTACTCGCACTGCGGGGCGGCGACCGCCGTGGCGCTCTTCGAGACGGTGCTGTAACCCACCTGCACCGATTTCTGGACCACGTTGCGCGACCCGACGTTCGAGGTCATGATGATGATCGTGTTGCGGAAGTCCACCCTGCGGCCCGAACCGTCGGTGAGGTGTCCCTCGTCGAAGATCTGCAGCATGGAGTTGAAGACTTCGGGGTGCGCCTTCTCGATCTCGTCGAACAGCACCACGGAGTAGGGCTGGCGGCGGACCGCTTCGGTGAGCTGGCCGCCCTCGCCGTAACCGACGTATCCCGGAGGCGATCCGATCAGACGCGCGACATTGTGCTTCTCGCCGTATTCGCTCATGTCGATGCGGATCAGGCCCCGGTGCTCGTCGAACAGCCACTTCGAGACCTCCTTGGCCAGCAGGGTCTTGCCCACGCCCGTAGGACCCACGAAGAGGAAGACGCCGATCGGGCGGTTTTCGTCCTTGAGTCCGGCGCGCGAGCGGCGGATTGTGCGGGCGATCCTCTCCACGGCCTCCTGCTGTCCCACGACGCGGCGTGCGAGGTGGTCGTAGAGCATCTGCAGGCGCGTCATCTCGCCGCCCGATATCCGTTCGGCGGGAATACCCGTGATCGAGGTGATGACCTGCTGGATGTGTTCCGCAGTGACCTCTACGGGATTGGTCTCCAGCGACCGCTGCCATTCGGCACGGGTTTCGCCCAGTTTGGAGCGGAGCGCGATTTCGCGCATCCGCGCCGAGGCGGCTTTTTCGTAGACCAGCGCTTCGACCGCTTCGCGGCGTTCGCGCTGCGCGTCGGTGAGCGCCGTCTCCATTTCGCGCAGCTCGGCCGGTTCGCGCGCCGATTGCAGGTGTATGCGCGAGCCAGCTTCGTCCATGACGTCGATGGCCTTGTCGGGGAAGAAGCGGTCGGTGATATAGCGGCCCGTGAGGGTCACGCACGCCTGCAGGGCCTCTTCCGTATAACGCACCTTGTGATGGCGTTCGTAGTGGGGCGCGATGTTGCGCAGGATCTGGAGCGTCTGGTCGGGCGTGGTAGGCTCCACCACGACCTTCTGGAAGCGGCGTTCGAGGGCCGAATCGCTCTCGATGTTCTCGCGGTACTCGTCGAGCGTGGTGGCACCGATGGTCTGCAGCTCGCCGCGCGCCAGCGCCGGCTTGAGGATGTTGGCCGTGTCGAGACTGCCCTGCGTCGAACCTGCGCCCACGATGGTGTGGATCTCGTCGATGAAGATGATCGTATCCTTCGCCTTGCGCAGTTCGTCGAGCAGCTGCTGCATGCGCTCCTCGAATTCGCCGCGGAATTTCGTGCCGGCCACCAGCGACGAGACGTCGAGCGAGAAGAGCGTCTTGTCGGCGATGGTGTAGGGCACCTCGCCGCTTGCGATGCGCAGGGCCAGTCCCTCGACGATGGCGCTCTTGCCCACGCCCGCTTCGCCGATCAGGATCGGATTGTTCTTCTTGCGGCGCGAGAGTATCTGGACTACGCGCTCGATCTCCTGCTCGCGCCCCACGACGGGGTCGATTTTGCCCTCGCGGGCCATGCGCGTGAGGTTCACGCCGAATTTGTCGAGCAGGTGTGACGAGGTTTTCTCTTCGGGTTTGTTCTCTTCGTTGAAGTCGAGCATGTGCACCTGAATTTCGGTGCGGAAGTCGTCGCCCACGGCGAACTTCTTGAGGTCTTCGTCCACCACCGTACCCGTTACGCCGTACATTTCCAGTATGCGCGAAGTTGCCGTCGTGCGGTCGCCGACGATGGCCCGCAGCGCGTGGGCCGTCGAAACGCTCCGTGCGGCGCCCGAACAGGCCCGCAGCTCTTCGGTGAAGGCACGGTAGAACTCTTCGGGGGATTGGGTCGTGCTCTGCTGCCCGGCGAGCATTTCGCGTTCGATGCGCAGGCGTATCTGGTAGAGCTCCCAGTCCTTGAGACGGGAGGATAAAAGCTGGTAGGCGAGCGATCCCTCCTCGCGGAGCAGTTCCAGCGTGAGAAAGTCTTTGAGCGAGTGGTCGAGACCGGCCTTGGTCGTATTAAATGCCGCCCGGGCTATGATAGCCTCGAGCGTCTTCGAGATCTTGATTTGCATGTTGCGTCGTCATAAAATTAATAATTTCAACTTCTGATTCTTCGACTAACTAACGACGTACATGTAGTAAATATTATGTTAAGTTATTCGGCCTTCCATATTCGGCTGTCTCTGAACGTCTTGCCCCTGAAAAAACACGGACCGTTTCGGGCAGAAACGGTCCGTATCGTGTTCAGAAAGGGTTTTTACTCTTTTACGCAGCGCATCGACATGCCTTGCGAACGGGCGTCCTTACTCACTTTAAAGGTCCGTTTGCCGTTGACGATGAACATGTACTGGCCGTAGAGTTCGGGGTATTCCTCGATGTTGGCGCTGGCTTTTCCCGCGGTGCCGATCCACATGCCGCCGTAGGGGTTCAGCTCCTGATGGTCGAGTCCGCCCGATGCGTAGACGCGCGTGCCGGCGGCGGGGAACCACTGGCCGTTTTGCGTGGCGCCGTGGTTGGTGTCGTCCCACGTCATGTCGGCGTAAACCAGCCACGCGTAGGGCGTATTTCCGTCCTTGTCGCAGGTCGGCACTTTGTAGCCGACGGGGCAGGGGTCGTAGATGGTTTTCTTGCCCGATACGCCGCCCCAGTAATCGTCGTTCGAAACGTCGGTCCAGTCTTTGGTCCGGTAGTCGTTCAGCACGATTTCCTGTCCGTATTCATCCGTTTCTCCGGTGAAATTGTAAGTCATGGCATAGAATACCGCCGGGTTGCGGAGCGACTTTGCGATCGTTCCGTGGTATTCGGCGCGGGTGCGCATTTTGGGAAGTTCTTCGTTGAGGATGTTGTAAATGGGGCGTTCGCCGTCCACCTGATAGCTGTAATCCTCGTTGATTATGGTGAACGTTCCGGCCGAGGTGAAGGGGTCTTTGCGTCCCCACTGGTAGATCATGCCGTGGCAGTCGAAGCTGTCGGGGGCGTTGGTCGTGGCGCCGACGTTGCGGTCCATGAAGGTCCATGTCGTGCCCGAAGCGTTGGCCGGGGTGGTGTAGAGCGATGCGGCGGGATCGTAGTCGGCGATCCACAGGTGCCAGCTCCAGAGTATCTCTCCGTCGGCGCCGCAGGCCGCGACGACGGCGTTGCCGCTTGTGCCCGGAGCGGTCACGGCGACGATTTTTTTCTCCTTGGAGACGTAATAGATGTCCTGAATCAGATTTTTGGCGTCTTGCCAGACGAGTTCGGCAGTGACGGGATCGCCGATGCTTTCGGTCGTGGAGTTGCCTTTGTACTGCGCGTCGAACACGACCGTGCCGCCCGGTTTTACGATGTAGCAGTTTGCGGTTCCGGCGGCGGAGAGATCGACCGCATTTTCGGGGACCTTTACCTCAGATTTCCCCCCCCCCTCCTTTTCCGGGGTCGTCGTCGCTGCAGGCGGCAGTGATACACATGCTCAGGAGAGCTGCGAATTTGAAATAGGATTTTCTTATCATACCGATATTGGTTAAATAAATGATGATCCCCTACCCTTCGGGATCGAATCGGGTGTTCCGGGGACGCGGGTATGCCGGGCGACATCTGTAATTCCCCTGCGGTAGCAAGATGAATTGTACGGAATAACCCGGCCGTCCTCCATGCCTGTTTGCGCAGGATGTGGCCCAAATATAATAAATTTTTGCCGGAATATGCTTTTCGGACGTTAAAAGCGGCAAAGTATCCGATAATTATAATATATTTGTATATCCCATCAATCCCTCTTGAAAATGATAAAGTTCTTTTTTGCGTTCTTGTTTTTGTCTGCGGGCTGTGCGTGTATGGCTCAGGACCGGATTCACACCAAAGACGGCCGTGTGATCGAATGTAAGGTTTCCGATTCGAGCAACCGGGCCGGCAACGTTTTCTTTTTTCCTGCGGACGACCCCGAAACGTCGCATTTTATTCCCGTGACCCAAGTCGATTATCTTGAAATCGGCGACGCGCGGGTGGTGCGTACGCCGAACGACAAACTGAAACCGGCCGAGCGCCGTTTTTACATTCAGCGTATGGGATCGTTCTATTTCGTGCGCGGAGGTTTGGGCGTGAATGTCTATACGGCTTCGATTCAGACGGATGCCGGGGAGAGCCGCGAAGGCTTGGCGGCTCCGGTCGTCAGTCTCGCCTTGGGACTCGATTTCCGGGTGTCCCGCAACCTTTATCTGGAGGTTGCCGCGCGGTATATCGGTGATTTCGCCTCTTGGAATTTCGGATATGATTCCGAACCCTTGCTCGCTAACGAGGGCTTTTTCGGCGGGTTCTCTGTCTGATTGCGTTTCGGATGGGGCCGTTAGGCGGCGGACTTGTCAAGTAGTAACAAAATATGCGGCGTCATCACGCCGCATATTTTATTCCCGTTTCTGCTATCTCCGCGGCCATTCGCCGACCTCCATGTCGCGCATGTCGGCGCCGTCGATGACCAGCCGCACGGCGGTGCGGACTTTGTGGAACCCGTACTCTCCGGCGGCGCCGGGATTGACGTGCAGCAGGTCGTAAACCGGGTCGTAGGCGACTTTGAGGATGTGCGAGTGTCCGGCGATGAAGAGTTTCGGGCGCAGGGACTGGATCTTCGCCACGGCGCGCGGGTCGTAGCGGCGCGGGTAGCCGCCGATGTGGGTCATCAGGACCCGGACCCCTTCGCATTCGAACGAGAGGAAATCGGGGTATACGCGGCGCGTAAGGCCGCCGTCGATGTTGCCCGATACGGCCCGCAGGGGCTTGAACGCGGCGATGGCGTCGGCCAGTTCGAGCGACCCGATGTCGCCCGCGTGCCAGATTTCATCGACGTCCTTGAGGAATTCCCGCAGCGTGCCGTCGAAGGTGCCGTGCGTGTCGGATATGATGCCGATCTTTTTCATTTACTTGTATTTGTCGCGCCAGAGTTCGCGCATGCGTTCGGCGATTTTCGCTTCGGTCGCGTTGCCGGTGTTGGGCTCGTAGAATTTGGTGCCCGCCAGCGTGTCGGGCAGGAACTCCTGCTCGGCGAAGTTGCCTGCGAAATCGTGGGCGTATTTGTAGCCTTTGCCGTAGCCCGCCTTGTCCATCAACTTGGTCGGGGCGTTGCGCAGGTGCAGCGGCACGGGGCGGTTGGTGGTGTCGTGTTCGACCAGCGACATGGCCTTGTTGATCGCCATGTAGGCTGAGTTGCTCTTGGGGCTGGTGGCGAGGTAGATCGTCGTCTCGGCCAGCGTGATGCGCGCTTCGGGCATGCCGATCTTGTGTACCGTGTCGAAGCAGGCGTTGGCCAGCAGCAGGGCGTTGGGGTTCGCAAGCCCGATGTCCTCCGAAGCGAGGATCACCAGCCGCCGGGCCAGAAAACGCGGCTCTTCGCCTCCGGCCAGCATGCGCGCGAGGTAGTAGATCGCGGCGTTGGGGTCGCTGCCCCGCACCGACTTGATGAAGGCCGAGATGACGTCGTAATGCTGTTCGCCGTTTTTGTCGTACAGCGCGATATTCTGCTGGAGACAGTCGGTGACGTACTGGTCGGTGATGGTCAGCTTGCCGTCGGTCGCCCCGGCGAGGATGTCGAGGATATTGAGCAGTTTGCGGGCGTCGCCGCCTGAGAATTTGAAGAGCGCGCCGGTCTGCCGGACTTCGACTTCGCGGGCCTTGAGTTCCGCGTCGGTCGTGAGCGCACGGTCCAGCAGCGTCTGCAGGTCCTTGTCCTCCATCGGGCGGAGAATGTAGACCTGACAGCGGCTCAGCAGCGGCGAGATCACTTCGAACGAGGGGTTTTCGGTCGTGGCGCCGATCAGCGTCACGGTGCCCTGCTCGACGGCGCCCAGCAGCGAATCCTGCTGCGATTTGTTGAAGCGGTGGATTTCGTCGATGAACAGGAACGGCGGCTTGGCGTCGAAGAAACGCTGTTTCTTGGCCGACTCGATCACCTCGCGCACGTCCTTCACGCCCGACGTGACGGCCGAAAGGGTGAAGAAGGGGCGTTCGAGTTGCGTGGCGACGATCTTCGCCAGCGTGGTCTTGCCCACGCCCGGAGGCCCCCACAGGATGAACGACGGCACGTTGCCCGTCTCGAAGAATTTGCGGAACACCCCGTTTTTGCCCACGAGATGTTCCTGACCGATGTAATCGTCGATGGTCTTCGGGCGCAGGCGTTCGGCTAAGGGTGCTGACATGGCGGCGGTTTTAGTTTTGTTTGTCATTGCGGGGAGCCGCAGGCGACGTGGCGATCTGCCGAAACCCTGCAATGACGCTTTTCGTCGGACAAAGATAGTGCTTTTTCAAAAAATAATCCTATATTTGTCGAACATACTGACAAACACGGAAAGTGTAAGTCTGTTCCCGAATCGTGAACGTAGGAAATTCATTGCAGCGCGGAATAGGCAAACATCTTGCCGCGTCGTATCCGTATTCTGCGGGTATAGGCGTGGGGGTTGTTGCTTATTTTGGCTGCAAAGGTATCCTACGACCTGCGATTCTGAAATGGGCTTCGGCACCACGCTTTCTTTTTTGTTTATGCTGCCGGGGTGCGGACAGAAAAATTGGACCCAGTTATGAAATCTTTTTTATTTTTATTTGTATTCCTATTTTGGAATGGTTGTTTATTTGCGCAAGAAATTCAGCGTGATTCGATTAAGGTTGATTCTAATGAGTCGCGAATGCCTTTGCAGACAACAGAGTTGGATTCTATTGCTACATCAATTATAAATTCAACATCTACTATAGATGCTGAAAAATCGATAAAAGTTCACGGAGAAGTCCTTGCAAAATCGACTAATCGATATAAAATTTATCCGACTTCAAATATGTATAATTTTTTGAAATTGGATACTAAAATGGGGTATATCTATAGAATCCAATGGAGCTATGATAATAATAAAAGATATGAAACTTATGTAAACTATAAGTCTCTTGTTGGTGATGAAGATGATTGGGTGAATGATCGGTTTGAAATCTATCCGACCACTAATATTTATAGTTTTTTGCTTTTGGATAAAATAGATGGCCGGGTTTGGCATTGTTATTGGAGTTTTGAATCTGGGGGAAATGGGATTCAGCGAATTTATTAATATTGATAAGATATGTGGGCTGTTTAATGTATCGTGTAATGAAAAAATATTATAGATGCTTATTTTGGCTATGATAGATTAGAACATAGTCTCTCAGATTGATAGGTTTGTAACAACGAGAAGCGCCGATAATGTAATTTATCGGCGCTTCTCGTTGTTCAGAAGAAATGAAAAACGTAATTTTGCTTTACTCCTCCGGCTTCCGCAGCTCCAGATACAGTTCGTCGAGCTGCGACTGGTCGATGCATCCCGGTGCGTCGAGCATCACGTCGCGGCCGGCGTTGTTCTTCGGGAAGGCGATGTAGTCGCGGATCGAATCCGAGCCGCCGAACAGCGAACACAACCGGTCGAAGCCGAAGGCGAGACCGCCGTGAGGGGGCGCGCCGAACTTGAAGGCGTCCATCAGGAAGCCGAAGCGCACCTGAGCCTCTTCGGCCGTGAAGCCCAGCACCTCGAACATTTTGGCCTGCAGTTTCGAGTCGTGGATACGGATCGAACCGCCGCCGATTTCGGTGCCGTCGGCAAGAAG
>OGRQ01002496.1_pt1 | contig 13404 bp, 10 predicted proteins | sample 1553521 | NCBI WGS metagenome assembly OGRQ01 (sample SAMEA2580088, study PRJEB22360) | human gut metagenome | biome: human gut; feature: human-associated habitat; material: faeces | place: Denmark | collected 2008/2010
CGTACTTTTACAAAGTTACCTCCACAATTTTCAATTTCGAAAGCATAAAAATTTCTTTCTTCTTTAATCATATGCGTACCCTCCTAATGAATTTATTTATTGTTTATTATATCACATATTTAGTTGAAATTCTACTAAAATTCTAATTTTTCCTCAATCCATCTATCTAATTCATCTATTTTTAATCTTATTTGTTCCATAGTATCTCTATCTCTTACTGTAACAGTTTCATCTTCTAATGTATCAAAATCAACAGTTACACAATATGGTGTTCCTATTTCATCCTGTCTTCTATATCTTTTACCTATTGAACCTGCCTCATCATAGTCACAGTTAAATTTTGATGCTAATTTTTCAAATACTTCTGTTGCTTTTTCTCCAAGTTTCTTAGATAGAGGTAATATACATGCCTTATATGGTGCAAGTGCTGGATGAAGATGAAGTACTGTTCTTTCATCTCCTTCGCCTAATGTTTCTACTTCATAACTATTGCATAAAAAGGCAAGTGTTACTCTGTCTGCACCAAGTGATGGTTCTACTACATATGGAACATATTTTTCGTTTGTCTCTGGGTCTAAATAACTCAAGTCTTGCTTAGAATGATTCATATGCTGAGTTAAATCATAATCTGTTCTATCTGCTATTCCCCAAAGTTCTCCCCATCCAAACGGGAACAAGAACTCTACGTCTGTCGTCGCTTTACTGTAGAAAGACAACTCTTCCGCATCATGGTCACGGTAACGTACTTCGTCTTCTTTCAGTCCGAGTTCAGACAGCCAGTTCAGACAGAAGTTTTTCCAATAATCAAACCATTCCAAATCTGTATCCGGTTTGCAGAAGAACTCAAGCTCCATCTGCTCAAACTCTCTCGTACGGAATGTAAAGTTACCCGGTGTGATCTCGTTTCTGAAAGATTTTCCGATCTGAGCGATACCAAACGGAAGTTTCTTTCTTGATGTACGCTGTACGTTTTTAAAGTTTACGAAAATTCCCTGCGCCGTCTCCGGTCTGAGATAAACCGTATTCTTCGCATCTTCTGTAACTCCCTGGAATGTTTTGAACATCAGGTTGAACTGACGGATATCTGTAAAATTATGTTTTCCGCATGTCGGACACGGAATCTGATGCTCTTCGATAAATGCCGTCATCTCTTCCTGAGACCATCCGTCCACAGAACCTTCCAGTTCAATTCCTTTTTCTTCGCAGAAATCTTCGATCAATTTATCCGCGCGGAAACGCTCATGACATTCTTTACAATCCATAAGCGGATCGCTGAAACCTCCGAGATGACCGGAAGCCACCCAAGTCTGCGGGTTCATAAGGATCGCGCAGTCGACACCGACATTGTATGGGTTCTCCTGTACAAACTTCTTCCACCATGCTTTTTTTACATTGTTTTTCAGTTCTACACCGAGATTGCCGTAATCCCATGTATTCGCCAGACCGCCGTAAATCTCTGATCCCGGATATACGAATCCTCTTGATTTTGCAAGCGCCACGATTTTATCCATTGTCTTTTCAACCATTTTTATGCTCCTCACATTTTTTATTGTAACAGTTCAGCCATACAGATGTACGGGAAGCAGAAAACATGCCTGCATGTTTTTGCAAGCGGACATCTGTATGTGCTTAGCGCCTTTTTATGAGTAAAACAGTAGCGGCAGCTACAGTAAGCACGCAGTGCGGTTTTACGAATGGCGCAGGCTGAACTATTACTTTTTATTCTCGATGGTATTCATTATAACTTGTGCGGCCTTATTTTTCAAGCATCATCGCGCAGACAATCTCCATTGCTCTCTATCACATTTTTATACCAATAAAACGATTTTTTCGGAATCCGTTTTCCCGTTCCTTTTCCGAAGTCGTCCAGGTCCACATAAACCATCCCATATCTTTTCGACATCTCTCCGGTCGTTGCACTGACCAGATCGATCCACCCCCATGCAGTATACCCGATCAGATCTACACCGTCCTTTTCCACTGCATCCATCATTGCTTTCACATGGGAAGAAAGATATTCTATTCTATAATCATCATCAACAAACCCGTTCTCATCCGGCGTATCTTTCGCTCCAAGTCCGTTTTCCACAATAAACAATGGTTTTTGATATCTGTCGTACAGCGTGTTTAACGTAATCCTCAGTCCGAGAGGATCGATCGGCCATCCCCACTGACTGTTGGTAAGATGCGGGTTTTTCGCAGAAGCAAACACGTTTCCCCCTGCGGCTTCGCCTTTTCCGTCCGCTCTCACACAGCGGCTGTTATAATACGAAAGCGAAACAAAATCAACCGTATTCTCTTTTAAGATTTCAAGATCATTCTCCTTCATCTTCAGCCGAATATTTTCCCGTTCAAATAATTTTTCAGCATAAGAAGGATAATTTCCCCTGACTTGTATGTCTGTAAAAAAGTAATTTTCTCTGTTCTTTTCCACGCTTGCCCATACGTCTTTCGGATCACAGCTATACGGATAGACGTCTCCCGCCGCAAGCATACATCCGACCTGTGAGCCCGGGCATATCTCATGCGCCATTTTCACAGCCAGTGCAGAAGCAACAAGTTCATGATGAGCTGCCTGATATTTTACTTCCATTGGATTCTCATCTTCTTCCAGACGAATACCTGCTCCCATAAACGGCAGATGCATCAGCATATTAATTTCATTAAATGTAATCCAATACCGGACTTTTTTCCCGAAACGGTGAAACAAAGCTTCACAGTAACGAAGATAACAATCGATCACTTCGCGGCTTTTCCATGAACCATACTTCTCTATAAGAGCCAGCGGAATATCAAAATGACAGATTGTTATAATCGGTTCAATTCCATACTTATTCAGCTCATCGATCACATTCTCATAATGATTCAATCCATTCTCATTCGGCTGTGATTCCTCTCCGGTCGGAAAAATCCTCGACCATGAAATTGAGAAACGGTAACATTTACATCCCAGTTCTTTTAAAAGCACAATGTCTTCTTTATAATTTTCAAAACCGTTGACCGCTTTTCTTCCCGGAAAATAAGATTCCTTCGGAAGTTTCCTATAATCGAACGTTCCATCCATGACAGCCTGACGATTCTCTCCGTGAGGGATCACATCAACGAGTGCAGTCCCTCTTCCATCTTTATCCCAGCTTCCTTCAAACTGATTTGCCGCTGTTGCTCCGCCCCACAAAAACTGTTCTTTCATACGCAACAATCCTTTCCTATCGAGTAACTGTCATCAAGATCGATTGCGGATCTATATGACATTCACTTGTAATTGAAATATCTGAAAATTCATCTGTATTTGTAATAAGAACCGGAGTGACAAGAGAGTACCCTTCCTTACAAATCAGTTCCATATCAAATTCTAAAAGCTTCTGTCCTTTCGTTACGCGATCTCCTTCTTTGGCGAATGGACGGAATCCCTTTCCTTCCAACTGTACCGTATCCATTCCGACATGGATCAGCAATTCCACTCCGTCGTCCGTTGTCATCCCGATTGCATGACCTGTCGGAAAAAACACAGAGATTGTTCCGTCTGCCGGTGCATACAAAACTCCTTCTTTCGGGTCAACTGCCGCTCCAAGTCCAAGCGCTCCCGATGAAAAAGCTTCGTCCTGAACATCTGAAAGCGCTATAACTTCTCCCTTCAACGGACTGCTTATTTTCTCTGTTTTCCTTTCTTTCCTGTCAATCTTATCCGATTCATTCTTATCAAACTTCTCAATCTTACCGATCTTATCTTCTTTCTCTCTATTCTTTTTCATATCAATTTCGCCCGTTTTTCCGGTCTTCTCATCGTGGTAAAAGATCATCGTGAGAACAAAACCGACAACCATGGATATTGCAATTCCGATAAATGCTACGATAATATTTCCGTTTGTTCCGTCAGGATTGATCATATTCGGAAGTTCAAAAATTCCCATGCCACCGAGAATGAATTTACGGAAATTAAAATGTCCGTAAAATGCTCCGCCGATTCCTCCTGCAATACAGCTTATGATAAACGGTTTTTTTAGCGGAAGAAGCATACCGTAGATCGCCGGTTCTGTTACACCGAAAATACCGGAAATAAAATTCGGAATCGCCATCTCTTTTATCTTTTTATCTTTTGTTTTGAAAAACATCGCAAGCACTACTGCCGATGTAGCGAATGTACAGGCGAAAAACGGCATCATAACATTGTCGTATCCCAACGTCTGCACATTATTAATATAAACCGGAATAAATCCCCAGTGCATTCCGAAGATTACCAAAATCTGCCATGTAAATCCTACGACCGCGCCTGCAAGAAGCGGACTAAATTCCCTGATCATAAGCGTAAATTCAGAGATCAGCGTAGATCCAAAGGTTGCGACCGGTCCGAGGAAGATCATTGCAACCGGAAGAGTTACAAGTAAAGTCAGCATCGGCACAAAGAAAAACTTTACAAGATCCGGCACAAACCGATTAAATAATTTTTCACACTTCGACGCAAACCATACAGTCAGTATGACCGGGATCACCGTTCCCGTATAATCTACCGAAATGACCGGAATTCCGAAAAAGTCTATATATACCGGAGATTGGAACAGCGTTCCTTCCAAAACGGTCGTTACAGCCTCTGCTCCTGCCGACAATGCAGATAACTGGATACCCGGATAGCACATTGCCGCTCCGATTGCAAGACCGAGCATCGGTTTTAACTGAAATTTCTTAGCTGCTGTATATCCAAGGAACAGCGGCAAAAAGGTAAACAACGCATCGCCTGCCGCATTGATAATCATATATCCTCCGCAATCGGCAGAATACAATCCAAGTGTAACGAATAATGTGTTCAGACCTTTCAGCATTCCGCAGGCAGCCATGATCCCTAAAATAGGCTGAAAAATACCGGACACTACATCGATGGCACGATCCAGGAGCTTCCCTGATTTCTTTGTTTCCGCAGACGCTTTATTCTCGTTCAAATCGAGCAGCGCCATCACATCTTCAAATACTTCCGGCACATGATTTCCGATCACAACCTGATACTGACCGCCGCTTTTCATTACAGTCACAACCCCGTCCATCTTTTTCAGAACATCGTCTTTTGCGATACTTTCATCCTTTAACGTAAATCGAAGTCTTGTGATACAGTGAACAAGTCCTGTTACGTTTTCTTTTCCGCCGACATTTTTTACGATATCTTTTGCCAGCGTCTCATACTTTCCCATTTCTTTTCCTCCTATAACTGTTTTTTGATAGTTAGAAAATAACATATGTCTTTCTTTCATACAATTCGCACAAGCCGGATTGTTTCAGCGTTTCAAAAATCATGAAAAAGAACCGCTGCTTTTTGAAACAGCGGTCCAAATTTACTCATTTTTCTCTTTTGTATGATACGTTTCATCCCAAAGCAGACTTAAATGATTCAACATTTCCATAGAGGATCTTGCATGTTCTTCATATCGCTTTGACAACAGAAGCGCGAAAAAAATATCAAGAATATAAGTCGCTCCCGAAAAAGAAGTAATCACATCCAGGCTTAGCAGCGCCTCCCTGTTCGGAATCTCCACAATCTCATGACACCATTTCTTAAGTTCTGTATGATAAGGACCTGCAATTCCGACCACATAAGTTTCTGTCGCCTCCCTTAAATATTTTGCCATACAGATCACCGTATGATTTGATCCTGTCAGACTGATCAAAAAAGCAATGTTTTTCTTGTGCTTACGCGCCGCCAGATAGTGAGAATTAATACTTTCGTATGCCGAGCATTCCAACCCGAGCGTACTGATTTTAAACGCCGCCGACTGTGCAAGTATATAACTGATCCCTGTTCCGTAAATATCGATGCACTCTGCTTTTTGCAATACTTGACTGATCCGTTTCATACTGTTTTTATCTAAAGAAAGTCTTGTATTCGTCACCGCTTTATCATAGAGCGCCGGAAGTGTTTTTACGATATCGTCATATGTACTTTCGGCAGTCACCGGCTCGTTTGCAAGCAGTTGATCGATCCGCTTTTTTTGATTGATCTCGGCAGTAAGAGTAATTTTCAAATCTTGAAAACCATTTAACCCAAGCTTTTGACTCAGCCTCACGACTGTTGCCTTACTCGTGTAAGACGCTTTCGCCAGTTCTCCTACCGACAGTTCCGAAATCTGATCTAAATGACTTAAAATATACTCCGCTACATCTTTTTCATGAGCCGTAAAATTTTTATGTTCCTGCAATTTTTCTAACAGCATTATTGTGCATAGCTCCCTTCACCTCAAATTCATACAAGTAAACGTCCTCCAATGTCGGAGCGGCTTCCCTGATCTCATCATACCCTTCCGGACGCTTCTGTGTCACTACGCGAACGATAATCTGTCCGTCTTTTCGGAACAGATTACTTATTTCAAACTTTTCTTTCACTTCTTCCAGCTCCTGCTGCCCTACACTCATTTCAAACACTTTTCCCTGAATCTTTGCCTGTAATTGTTCGGGACTTGCCTTATCGATCAGCCGTCCGTTTTTCATCAGAAGAATTTCTTTGGAAATGAATTCGATATCTGATACAACATGAGTTGCGATCAAAACGATCCGATCCTGACTCAAATCCGAAATAAGATTACGGATGCGGATACGTTCTTTCGGGTCTAATCCCGCCGTCGGCTCATCGAGGATCAATATCTTCGGATCGTTTAAAAGCGCCTGCAAAAGAAGCACTCTCTGTTTCATTCCTCCTGACAGTTCCTTGATCTTTTTACGTTTCACCTTGTCAAGATTTAACAAAGGAAATAAAAGCTCCATCCGAGCGCGGATTTCCTTTTTCTTCATTCCTTTCAGCGTTCCCATATAAGCGAGAAATTCAGTCACTGTAAACGTTTCGTACAACTGTTGCTGCTGTGGCATATATCCGAGCGATTTTCTGTAAGCCGCGCCCCATTTCAAAATATCTTTTCCGCCGCACAATATTCTCCCCGAATCCCGAAGGAGGTTATCTGTCAATATATTCATCAGCGTGCTCTTCCCTGCCCCGTTTGGTCCGAGTATGCCATAAATTCCGTTTTCAAACGTCGCGTCAAAATTTTGCAGGGCTTTTTTCTTCCCATAGCTTTTACATAATTCCCGAATCTTAATTTCCATCCCTGCTACCTCCTGTTCTCATAAGCACGATATAAAACATATCCTGCCGCAAATGAAAGCGCTCCCCAAAAGATCACGATTTCCGAAATAAGTACAAGCCAGTTTCCTTGTAAAATCTGATGCCCGTCCAAAAGACTGTTCAGACTAAGATAATGTACGATCGGAACTCCGCCCCATTCAATGAGCAGCGGACCGCCGAACAAAAGAAGCGAAAGTATCATCGTCATCGTAGAGTCTTTCAAAACGACGGACAATGCCATCGTACTAAATACAATGACAAACAATGTCACAAGCTGCATAATCATCAGCATCAAAACGTATCCGAAGATCGAACAATTTATAACCGACTGTCCCGCAAACATCATCGAACGCACCTTTGCGCCCCAACATTCCAGCGGATACTCCCCGACAACTTTTAATATCGCCGGAATTTTGACTAAAACAAAGATCACCGCTGTAATTCCGAATGACACGCCAAGCTTTTTTAAAAATAATTCTTTCCGCCCCCGCTTCGTACTGCGAAGCAGGTTCATTACTTTCAGATCATATTCCGTTCCGAGAACGCCGGATGCGCTGTACACCGCAGCGATCACACATAAAAGAATCCCGATCAGACGTTCCTTCACCGCCTTATCTCCGAACAAAAGCTGATAGCCTTTTTCATAAACCAACTCCTGTTCATTGACTCCCTTTCCCTGATTATTTGACATAATGTACATCACCTGACTGTACGCCTCGGAAAATCCTTCATGAGCATACTTGTTTTCTTCCTGCTTCTGAACAATCTCAACGGCAGTCAGATCTGAATTTTCCGGAGTCATAGAATAGATCTCTTCAAATCGTTTGCGCTCCTCATTGAAGTATTCCACTTTTTCTTCTGTCATCTTTCCCTGCTGATCGGTCATATAAAACTTATAGTATTCTTCCTTGATATCCCTGTATGTCGGAATAGAATTCCCGACAAGAACGGCGCCGTACATGACCGCGATACATACCCATATCGCACGGTTTGAGAAAAGACATTTCACACTTTCGTAAAAATATAATTTATCCGAAATAAAACCGATCCGACTGCTGTTTTTTCTCTCCCTTCTCCATCTTCTCTTTGTTTTGGCACATCGGAAAAACCTCCGCACATTTCCCAAAACAAAAAGAACAAGTACTACCGGAAGAACAATCCGAAATACAGTCATCGCATTGACCGGATTGTCAAAAAAGTCTAAATTATGGTATTTAGAAAACAGCGGATACACTTTCATATATTCCGCCAGATTAACGTATTTGAACACGTCCGCATAAGACACCGACGGAAGAAATGCAGACAGCATATACTCTGCAATTCCGACCGCTCCGATTCCGATCATTGCGCCGGACGGTGTCTCTGATTTTTGAGCAATCCATATCATTCCTAATATGATCACATAGCAGACTGCCATCTTGACGATCAGATATAAAAATAAAAACATTCCTACGGACATCATATACGGACTTTCGTACATCGTAGTTACCGACTGGATCGGACGAGAGAGGTCACCAAAGCCATATTTCTGCCACGCATAAAGATAATCGACTCCGTAAAACAGAAGAACGAGCAGCGCCGTCACACATGCCGCCACTGTCAGCTTTGCCCCGATCACAGAGCCTCTCCCTCGATAACAGGATCTCAGCAAAGGATATAGTTTATTTTTCTTTTCATCCAACACAAGAAAATACACTGTCACCGCAAGCATAAAAACGATGCAAAGATCTGTAAATTCTGCTTCTGTGGCAAAGATCACTCCGTCCGATACATCACTCTTTAGTTTCAGTCCTTTCAGTTTCTCATACGCATCCGGGGTAATCTGTGCATTTCGATAAGCAAACGTTCCTTCATTCGAGAAAATAGCGCTGGACATACTCGCGCTTTTTTCCTTGATCTCCTCAAGATATTTGTCGTATCGGTTGACCTGTCTGTACTCCTGAAAGATTTTGTTGTACAACATCTCTTCTGCATATTCATTCCCCGTATAAACAGGAACTTTCTTTTCCGGAAGCTTCTCGATCCACTCTTTACGCTTTTCTTCCGGCTGTGCCTTCAAATCTGCGTAAATCTGTTTCACCGCTCCTGCATCGTACATCTCCATCTTCATTTTTTCAGACAGCGTCCAAATATTAAAAAGAAAAAACACCGAGCACAAAAACCAAAAATAGCGGAATGCACGAAACTTTTTCCATTCATACATTACAGATTTCATCCGATCCCTCCCCTCCGGCAAGGTTTTTTTGTTTCTCTTACTCTTCAGTTACAATATTCCCCGCCGAAGAAACTCTCGGCGTATAAATCACTTTCATTTCACCTGTTTTCCCAAACAGATCTTCTTTCTCAATATAGGCGTCGTACATGAGAAGATCTCCTTCAATTTCTTTTTCGCCGATATATTTTTCCTGATATGTAAAATAAACTCCGTCTTTCGTTATATCGTTAATTCCACTAAGCCACGCCTGATCTGTCGGAAGTCGGTCTGACAGCTTCAGATTACTGATTCCTTCCTCATTTTTTACATATAATTCATTTTCCGGAAATGCCCGAAACAAAATTCCTTCTTCACTTACACCTTCTACAGTGACTTTTTCAGCGCCAACTTCTTCCGCCTGAACAATTTTTTCATTTTCCTTTGAATCAATATGATAGCAATAGAGAGACTTTCCTTCATCACCGATATAATAGAAACCCTTCCCATCCTGCGTCACTTCAACACGCTGATAATCAACGGTATTCAACGAGATTTCAGTCAATGTTCCGCTCTCATAATCAAATAAGTTATATTGTACTCCGTCATCTTTCACTACAGCACACACTTGATACTCTTTCGTTCCTCCAAGCATAAGAATATGGCTTACATCTTCCAGCTTTACAATTTCCGTCTGCTCCAACGTGTCAAGATTCAGACGATTCAACGAACAATTAGATCCCATTGCCTGTCCGCTTTGCGCCTGTCCGTCTTCCTGTTCCGCCAGGATTTTATTTTGTAATTCACAGTAGGTATAGTACATATTCTCATTTAAAATCACTGCCGATTCTAACATATCTCCCGAAGAAAACGTACCGACTGTTTTCGGGTTACTCCCATCCATATGTGAAGCGATCAACTTACCTTCTCGATTATCTACACTCTCGATCCGATATAGTTTCTCTTTATACGGAAACATATACGAAGAAGAACAAACTGCATTGCATGTCGTCTTTTCATCTTCATATACTGATAAATGGCGGCAGTTCGGCTTTCCGCATACCGGTATACTTGTCTGTGTCTCATAATCCGTAAAATACATCAATCCGTCATGTACCGAAAAACTCCCCTTCTCCGTTTTCGTCAGAATACCGTCTACTTCCATGTAATCAGATTGAAGCTGATTCTCGGAAGATGGTTTTTCCGTCTTATCCTCTGATGAACAAGCCGACAACCCTGACGATAAAAGACAAATACTCAAGACTGTTCCTGCTAATAGTTTCTTTTTCATATCCGTTCTCCCCTGCTCACACGCTTAACGCTTAACAGTTAATTCTCACATTCTCATTCTTGTGCCCCGATCACATTTCCATCCTCATCCAGCGGATAACCTCGGCTTGTCATCCTCGGTTCGATAAGTACTTTTACATTGTTCTCATCGCTTAGCAAATCTTCCCAACTGATGTATCCATACCAGTTAATCTGATCCATATCTAAATACTGCGTATACTCAAATCCCAGTCCTTCCTCGTTTTTAAACAACATTCCGTTTAAAACAAAGTCTTCTTTTAATAATTCTTCTGACAGCGAAAGTTGTCTCAACTTTCCACTGTCTGCTTCCTTCAAAAACAATCTTTGATCTTCTCCGTACCATATCTTAAACAAAATTCCTTCTTCACGGACATCCCACAGACTAAGAGAAAATACATCTTTTCCATATGCAGCTTTCGCTTCCTCTTTGCTTACGAAAACCTCATTTTCTCCTGTTTCAAAATGATACCTATACACAGCTGACGGATAATCGATCCCACTATTATAATAAAATCCCGTTTCATCTGCCCCTATAATCCTTCCGGGGATATCGTACAGAGAAATTTCTTTCGATACCTCTTTCTTGTAATCAAACTGATAACAGGTAACCCCATCCTCCCCTTTTACTGAATAAATCTGATAATCTTTCGTTCCTCCTAGAAATTGAATAGAAAAAGTGCCTCGTTCTCTGCAAATCTCTCTTGACTTCATTGTATCTAAATCCAACATACACATTACCGTTTCCAACTCCGGTTCTGCCGCCTCTTCCTCTCTTAACGCCACATCTTTCAGATAAAACATCTGATCTTTCACTACAACACCTTCGTGAAAACTTTCTTCTGCCTTAATAAACATTCCTTTTGATTTCCAGTTGCTTCCGTCCAAATCAGATACAACCAATTCACTTCCGCCATCAGCAAGAGACCGAAAACCGTATAGTTTTCCTTTATAAGGAAATAAGTTCCAAATATCAGTATTTGCCGCATTGCACTTCGTATTACGATCCTCCATCCACGATATATGACGACAATCCGGCTTGTTGCAGATCGGTACTGCATTCATTGTTTCAAAATCCACATAATACAATAATCCGTTTATAACGCCAAAATATCCTTTCTCTACTGTCGTGCCAACTCCTATTTCCATATAATCAGATTGAAACTTATCAGATGCGGTAGTTTTCTTTTCTTTCCCACATCCGATCATACCAATATATAAAATTAGTACGAATACAAATGATATAAAATGTCTTCTTTTCATAATGGTATTTCCCCCCTGATTACTATTTTGGGTCCTTGTTTAGGATGCTTGCAATACACCAATACAATGCCATGAGTGATACATTAATAAAAAGCGCCACTCCTTCGGATATAACATCCATGCGATCTAAAGCAAAAATTATCGTAGCTAAAACAACACAGAAAAATAGAATTACTCCTAATAAATGCTTCTTCTTCATGACTTTGTTCTCTCCTTCCTTTTCATCCAATAGATAACCTAAATCTGGCAACTTGGGTTCAATAAATACTTTTATATTATTCTCCGATCACATTTCCCTCCTCATCAAGCGGTTTTCCCCCACCCGTAAATTTTGTTTCAACGAGTGTCTTTATATTATTCTTTCCGGCTAGTAAATCTTCCCAGCTAATATATCCATACCATTCGATATTATCCGAATCTAAAGATTGCAAATAAGAAAAACCAATTCCGTCTTCCGTTCCAAACATAAAACTATTCAATCTAGAATTCTTTTTCGGCAAATTTTCTTCCAAGTAAAGTCTTTTTATTTCTCCACTTTTTGATTCTTTCCAAAACACGTCCCCCTCTTTTTCATCCACTAAATGAAATAGAATTCCATCTTCGCGAACATCCCATATTATTAATTGTAGATACTCTTTTCCAAATGCTGCTTTCGCTTCCTCTTCACTTATACAAATTTCATTTTCACTGGTTTCAAGATCGTGTTTATATACTTCTTTCGGATAATCAATTCCACTATTATAATAAAATCCTGTCTCATCTGCTTTTACAACAGACTGTGTTCTGTTTTTCAAAGAGATTTCTTTTGACTCCTCTTCATCATAGTCAAACTGATAGCATTTGATTCCATTATCTTCTTGTACTGAATAGATCTGATAATCTTTCGTTCCTCCTAAAAATTGAATAGAAAAAACACCCTTTTCTCTGCGAAGTTCTTTTAGTTCCATCGTATCAAAATTCAATACGCACATTACTGTATCCGTTCTCATTTCTGTGATATGATCTTCGGGTCTTACCACTACATCCTTTAAAAAAAACATCTGATTTCCCACGACAACCCCGCCTTGAAAAATTTCTTCGGCTGTAATAAACATGCCCTTTGATTTCCAGTCTCCCCCATCTAAATCAGATACGACCAATTCACTGCCGCCATCAGAAAGAGAACGAAATCCGTATAGTTTTCCTTCATACGGAAATACTGTACTAATATCTATATTTGCCGCATCACATTTTGTATTACGATCTTCTTTCCATGATATATGACGACAATTCGGCTTATTACAAATCGGTATTCCCTCCATCGTTTCAAAATCAATATAATATAAAAGTCCGTTTATAACTCTAAAATCCCCTTCCTCTACTGTCGTACCACCCCACACTTCCATATAATCTGATTGAAATTTATTAGGTGCGGTAGTTTTCTTTTCCTTTCCACATCCGCTCATTCCAAAGCACAAGATTAATACAAATACAAATGATATAAAACGTCTTCTTTTCATAACGGTATTCCCCCTTGATTACTAAAAATCAATCATATACAGTA
>OGRQ01002497.1_pt1 | contig 13404 bp, 10 predicted proteins | sample 1553521 | NCBI WGS metagenome assembly OGRQ01 (sample SAMEA2580088, study PRJEB22360) | human gut metagenome | biome: human gut; feature: human-associated habitat; material: faeces | place: Denmark | collected 2008/2010
GATTTGAGGGTGGAACTTCAAGCGGCAGTCCGGCCGGGATATCCGGTTATATCAGCCCGGTTCAGAAGAACATCCGGGTGACAGAAGGAATTTTAAAGGCTGAACTTGCCAGCATGAGAAGTGGATATCCCTATATTGGAATCCCCGGTGTGGGAAATTACAAAAGCCTGCAGCTGGTGTTGATGGAATTAAAAAGCAGGGGCTTACAAACCGTGTATGAGTGTATGGACATGGATAAGATGATGAATCTTACCTGTCGTTGTGACTGTATGGAAAAGTGCATCGTATGTGGGACACCAGAACGGTTGTTGAGAAAGCAGGAGTGCCCACAAAAAAGGAGAAAGCGTGATACCATCCGGAAAGGATGCCTTAAACTGTACGACATGTGCGAAAAGCTTGGGTTAAACTGCCAGAGAATCAGCTGGGATACAGATGAAAAAGGCTTGTGGCTTGGAAATTATAAAGGTGTGGATGACTGGCTTTATAGGAAACCACCACAGGAAAAAGAGCGGTTTTCCTGATTTAATCAGATAAAAAAGGGTCTGAAAATATTCAGATCCTTTTTTATCTGGCTAAATAAGCCAGAGGAAAGGAGAAACACAGATGGGAATTCGAGACAGACCATACCTCATAAGTACCAGGGACAGACCATTACCAAGCAGGAGAGGAGAAAAACATTGGGTAAATTTAAGAGAAAAAGATGGCTTGCGGGTGCAATGGCTTTTGTGCTGTGCTGCAGCAGCCTCACTTCGACAGGTACTTTTGCAGTATCCGCAGAGGAAGAGGTGGCGCAGGAAGCCGTATCCGAACAGATGGTAGAAAAATCAGAGGAAGAGTTGATTGCGGAAACGACCTCCGATCCTTCCCTTGCCCTTGAAATCGAGCAGGGAGCAGCCTTTGATGTCCAGAAAGATTTTACCGGACTGGGATTAAAGGACGGGGATAAAGCGGAGCTGAAAAAAGCAGCTATGGAGGACGGAACCAATTTTGATCCGGCAAGACCAGGAACCTATAAATGTGTCTACCGGATTACGCCAAAAGAGGGGGATTCTTATCTGGTTGCCAGGACCATCACGGTAACGGAAAAAGAGCCGGAGACTCAGGCAGCAGGAGATTCTGGTACAGAAGAGTCAGGGGACAGCGAGGATCCAGAACAGCCGGTCGTGGTCGGGGAAGCTCGTTCGGAAGAGGAAAGCCAGGAGTCTGATCTGACAGAGGTACCAGAAGAAGGAGAAATTTCCGATGAAACTGTGAACCCAAGTGAGAATCCAGATAGTAACACTACAGAGTCCGAAGAGACTATATCCGAAGACGATGGCTTTGCCTCTGACATTTTACCAGAAGAGGAGTTTGATTCGGAACTGGAGCGTGCCGAGGAAGAGGTTACCGTAGATCCGGAAACTGGCCTGACGCTTGGCGAAGTGTTAGAGCAGGCAGAGGAACAGGAAATTGATTTTTTAAGCCTGGAAGAGGGCGAAACGGTTTCTTTTATTGCTACCTATGCCAGCACCAGAACCGATGTGGATGTGACAAGGGGAACCTGCTATTACTACAGTGATTATGGGCTTGGCAGTTATCTGACCTATAAATATACGGTCAAATTTGACAATGTCAGTGCAACCGCTTATTGTATTCAGCCCTCGAAAAACAGCCCTGGGGATGGTGTGTATAAGATTACCAAACTTGGGGATGGCAAAAAGCTTGCAAAAGTGTGCTACTACGGAACCAAAGCTTCTGGTGTAAATGGCTTTTTCAAACAGGAACATCCGGATTTTTCTGCAGGGAAACAGTTTGTTATCACTCATTTGGCCGTGTCTTATGCAAGTGGAGGTGACGATGCTTTTTCCGGGGCAAACTCTACCGGACAGGCTCTTGCCATGGAACTTTATGAATACTGCATGGCACAGCCGGATATCCCAGATGTTGCCATGGAGTTTTCCAATGACAACGTAACTGCTTATATAGATGGAAATGAGCAGCGTACCGAAGAAATCAAGTTTAAAGCGGATTCCTTACAGAACATTACCATGAAGCTTCCATCTGGCGTGGTTTTCCATAACGTGGATACAGGAGAAGCAAGTGCTGCCGGAGTCAGTATAAAATTATATGGTGGAACTACTTTTTACTTATCCGCACCGCTTGACCAGGCGGCAAAGGTAGCGGGAGCCTGGAAGTCTACGATGAAAGGTTACATTACGAAAGACTTTTCGGCGTATAAAGTAACGACCGGTACCGATACCCAGAACCTTGCCCTGGTATTCGGCGAGGGTGTGGACGATGAGAAATACGTTGATTTTTCCGTTACCTGGCTTCAGCAGGCTACTATCGAGATTATCAAAAAAGATAGGGGCTCCAATGCCCTGTTAGCAGGTGCGGTCTATGGTGTCTATAGCGACGAGGCATGCCAGAACCTGATTACAGAAATGCCGCCAACGGATGCAAATGGCGTTTCTTCTGTGACAATTGACAAAACCCAGGATGTGGTTTACTTAAAAGAGATCACAGGTCCCTCTGGCTACCTTGTGGATGCTACCGCCCACGGCGTGTCACTTGTGATGGGAAGCAAAGTTACACAGGAGCTGTTTGACGATGAGAAAAAGGCTTCCCTTACCGTTTACAAAGAGGGTGAGGTATTAACAGGGGCAGATGTAACGGATGAAAAGGTAACCTTCCGTTATGAAACAAGAAGGCAAAAAGGTGCGGTATATAATGTCTATGCAGGCGCTGACATTGTGGCTGCAGATGGATCTACTATTTATCAGAATGGTGCCCTTGTAAAAGAAGGTCTGACAACCGGTGAAGACGGAAGTGCAACCCTTGATAACTTAAACATAGGAACCTACGTGGTAACCGAGACACAGGCACCGGATAAGCTGGTCTGCACAGGCGAATCCCAAACCGTAACCTTATCAGCTGCCGGTGAAAATGAAGAAGTTTCTTTTAGCACGGTTACCTTTACCAACGACAGACAAAAAGCCTCCGTATCTTTGGTAAAACAGGATGGGGAAACCAGACAGCCGCTTACAGGTGCTGTTTTTGGAATGTATGCAGGGAATGATATTGTATCTGCAGACGGGAATGTGATCGTCAGAAAAGACACCCTGATTGAAAAGGTAGCTACTGGTACGGATGGAAAAGCAGGTTATACCGCAGACCTTCCGGTTAACAATTCCTACTATATCAAAGAACTTCAGGCACCCCAGATGTACGTGTTAAATACTTCTGATGTTTATTCCTTTGCATTTAATTATGCAGGGGATAAAGAGAAAAAAGTAGAATTTACACATACTTTTACAGATGAGCGCGTCCGTGTGAATATCCATCTTACAAAGGAAGACAGTGAGACGGGAAAGAACGCACAGGGAGATGCAACTTTAGAAGGTGCTGTTTATGGCCTATATGCAAGGGAAGCAATTGGTTACCCGGATGGCAGCAGCGGTGTCCTTTATCCAAAAGACGCCCAGGTTGCTACACTTACCACCGACAAAGCTGGAAATGCAAGTGTATCCGGTCTCTATCCTGGAAAATACTATGTAAAAGAGATTACTCCGCCTGCAGGTTATGTCCTGGATGAAGAAGAGCATGATGTGGAAGGCGGTTATGAAGGTGACCAGTTGAAAGAAATCGATTGTACCATTACAGTTGCCGAGAATGTGAAAAAACAGCCGTTCCAGCTGATTAAGGCTGCAAATAACGGAAAAACAGATGCCGATCTGTTAAAAGGCGCCGGATTTTCCGCTTATCTCGTAAGCAGCTTAAGTACAAAAGAGGATGGTTCCTATGATTTTGCAAATGCCATTCCTGTAGTACTGACAGAAGATGGAAAGACCGAGATCTTTACAGACGAAAAAGGCTATGCCTGCACAATCCCCCTTCCATATGGAACTTATGTGGTAAGGGAAACCACAACACCGCATAATTTTAAACCGGTTGCTGATTTTACGGTTATAATCAGCGAAAATAAGTCAGAGCCACAGGTTTGGCGGGTCCTTTTAGACGGAGAATTTTCTGCAAAACTAAAAATCATTAAACAGGATGATGAAACCAAGAAGCCGGTCCTGGTTGCAAACACCGAGTTTAAGATTTACAACCTGGATGAAGGAAAATACGTGGAGCAGACCACAACTTATCCAAGTACCGTTACCCATAAATCTTATTTTACGGATGAAAATGGTTATCTGATCCTGCCAAGTGCCTTAAAATGTGGCAACTACCGCATTGAAGAAGTGACTGCCCCGGACGGCTATACCCAGAATACCAATTTCGTTGAGATTAAAGTAGACAGCAACACTGCTTACCAGATGGATTCCACAACTGGGGATGCGATCATCACGGTTGTCTATGAGAACCATCCGGCAAAAGGAAAGCTCATCATCCATAAATCTGGGGAAACCTTAAAATCTTTCAAAAAAGATTTTATCTACGAGGAAACTTCCCTTTCTGGTGCTGAGTTTGCGGTTTATGCCGCAGAGGATATTTATACCCCGGATCACCAGGTGGATGAAGCGGGCAACCGCACTGTCATTTACCCAAAAGATACGCTGATCCAGAAGGTTACCACAGATGAAAAAGGAGAGGCCATTCTAAATGATCTGCCCCTTGGTACCTACCGTGTTGTGGAAACCAAAGCACCAACCGGGTTTGTCATTAACTCGGACAGCCAGGAGCTTACCTTCCTGTATAAAGATCAGAACACTCCAGTTGTGGAAGAAACCGTGGAATTTTCCAATAAGCGCCAGAAGGTAGAACTTAAAGTGGTGAAAGAGGATGCCGAAACTGGTAAAAAGCTGGAAGGTGCCGAGTTTGGAATTTATAACAATAATGACATTTATTTCGGCGATAAGGTAATTGTAAAGGCAGATACCCTGCTTCAGAAGGTAAAGAGTGACAAAAATGGGCTGGCACAGATTACCCTGGACCTGCCGCTTGGCAAGTATTATGTGAAAGAGCTTCAGGCACCGGATGGCTATGTTTCCTCGGATGAAATCCTGGAATTTGATGCCAGCTACCAGGGACAGGATGTAAAAGTAATCAAATTAAAAGCCACCAAGAAAAACCAGCCAACCACCGTGGAAATCACAAAGGCAGATGTAACGACCGGCGTGGAACTGGACGGAGCTTCCTTAATTATCCTAAATAAAAAAGGCGAAGTGGTAGATTTCTGGACATCTGTAAAAGACAAGCCGCATGTAATCAAAGGCTTAAAGGTTGGAGAAATCTATACTCTCAGGGAACAGATCGCACCATACGGCTATTTACGCACCACTGATATCAGCTTTCAGATTTCCGATACCGCAGAGGTACAGAAGGTAAAGATGGAAGATGATGTGCCGATTGCACGCCTGCTGGTAAATAAAAAAGGGGAGTTCATAGATGATGTTACCCTACTTGACAATGCAAAAGGTGTGGTAGAGCATTTCTTTAGTTATGTAACCGGAAGCCTGATGGATGTTTCCTTTAACGTGTACGCAGCTGAGGATATTAAAGCAGCGGATGGTGTCAGTGAAAATTACTATACAAAAGATCAGCTGGTGGGTACCATCACAACCGACGGAACAGGTATCGCAGAGCTTGACAATCTGCCTCTTGGTAAATATTACATTATCGAAAAAGAAACCTCCTATGGATATGTATTGGATGATGAGCCAAGATATGTAGACCTTACCTACCGTGACCAGGATACCCCGGTGGTAACCTATAGTGCAGACTGGCAGAACCGCCGCCAGAAGGTGCAGGTAAATGTTCTGAAAAAAGAAAAGGACAGCGACAAGGTTCTCTCCGGAGCCATCTTTGGACTGTATGCAGCGGAAGATATTGTATCGGCAAGCGGCAAAGTTCTGATTGAGAAGGATACTATCATTGAATTGAAGACCACAGATGAAAGCGGATGGATTCACTTTATGGCGGACCTTCCGATCAATGCAAAGTATTACCTCAAAGAAATCTATGCACCAAACGGGTATGTGCGTGGAACCGAAATTCAGGAATTTACCTTCGAATATCAGGGCGACAAAACCACCCAGGCTGTTTATGAATTTACCTTTGAGGATGTGCAGACTTCTGTAGAGCTTTCCAAGGCAGACTTAACAGATGGAAAAGAGCTTCCAGGCGCTTCCTTACAGGTATTAGATTCCACTGGAACTGTTGTGGAAGAGTGGATTTCTACGGAAGAACCTCATATGATACGCGGCCTGTTAGTAGGGGAAACCTACATCCTGGTGGAAACCAAACCAGCAGACGGCTATACCACTGCAGAGAGCATTGAGTTTAAAGTGGAAGATACAGCCGAAGTTCAGAAGCACCAGATGCTAGATGATGTAACAAAAGTGGAAATCAATAAAACCGATGTGACAGATTCCAAAGAAATCCCAGGTGCGAAGCTGACCATCCTGGATAAAGATGGAAAAGTAGTAGAAAGCTGGGTATCGAAAAAAGATCCGCATATGGTGGAAAAACTTCCGGTTGGAACCTATACCCTTCGAGAAGAACAGGCCCCGGATGGTTACCTGGTTGCAGAAGAGGTATCTTTCGAGGTTAAAGATTCCGGAGAAGTCCAAAAGGTTGAGATGAAAGATGCCCGCCCAGTTGGAAAACTGGTTCTTAAGAAAACCGATGCAGAAGATGGCTCCCCTCTTTCCGGAGCGGAGTTTGAGCTTCGAATCAAGAAATCTGGAAAAGTTGTGGCAACCCTTGTCACAGATGAAGAGGGTGTTGCCACAAGCGGAGACATTCCAATCGCTTCTTATAAAGATGGAAAGATGAAAAAAGAAATCGAGTACATCCTGGTGGAAACCAAAGCGCCGGATGGCTATGTGAGAAGCGAAAAAGAGGAATCCGTTGTATTTGAATACAAGGACGGTAAGACGAAAGAGATTGAAATTACCAAAGAGCTTACCAATGAGCGGATCCCGACTGGCGGCTATGTAAAATCCCCGAAAACAGGAGATGACACTAACATTTGGCTGCCAATCCTTCTTCTTGTTTTATCGGTGGGCGGAATTGCTGGAATCTTCTGGTACACCAAAAAGAAAAATCACGAGGAATAAGAAAACTGGACTGTCACGTTTGTGGCGGTCCTTTTTTCTTGCAAAAACATTGGAAATGGAGGAAGTTATGAAGCAGGTAAAAGAAATGGGGATTGTAGCGGTGTGCCTTTTGCTGCTTGGCTTTGGTATCTGTATGGGAATCGGAACTTATCTTATGTACCGGGATGGAGAAGAGGAATATGACAACCTGCGGGAATACGTTGCCGTGGAAGAACCAAAAGAAAGGAAAGATGGAGAAACACCAGAGGAAAACCAGGAAGAAACGGTTACCGTGGATTTTGAAGCTCTAAAGAAAATAAATCCAGAGATCATTGCCTGGATACGGATCCCGGACACCAGGATTGATTATCCGGTTGTGCAGGGAACTGACAATGAATATTATCTGAAGCATACCTTTAAAAAGACGGAACATGTGGCAGGAAGTATTTTTCTGGATAAAGATAATAGTCCGGATTTTACCAACCGTAAAACTATTCTATACGGGCATAATATGAAAGATGGCAGCATGTTTCAGGGGCTGCATAAATATGAAAGTGAATCGTATTTACAGGAGCATAATAAGGTATATCTGTATTTACCAGATGGGGAAGCCTTAACCTATACCGTCATAAAATGTGGCTATGTAAAAGCGGATAGTGATACCTTCTGGCTGGGAGAACAGGTGGAGACCAGGACACTTTTGTTATCCACCTGCGGCTCTGATTCTTTAAAACGGCTAGTGCTTTTTTGTGAACTGCCAGAGAAAGGGGAAGAGGCAGAGACAAATGGGGAGGATATAAGTATAGAAGTCTTTTAATTGCAGGAAGTTAAAATGCCATCTTTGATAGCAAAATTATCAAAGATGGCATTGTTTAGAAAGTGAAACTTAATTCGAGTTATTATGGCGTTTCCATATTTGCAGAAAAGGAAGTTATGGTCTCTGATTGCTTTGTGTGAAATTTTAACTGATTTTCAATATCACGTCCAGCGTACATTACTCTAAGAATTGTTACGACTTTCTTATTGGAATCAGGAATATAAAATATCACATAATTATCTACAGGTAATACACGAAGTCCACGACTTTTCCATGGTTCATTTTCATATTTTCGATACCGTTCTGGCATAATATCCAGACTTAAAATCTGTTCTTCAAGACGATCAAGCTGTCCGCTTGCATTTTCAGGGGATTGCAATTCAAATGCAATATATTCAAAAATCCCTCTTAAATCGTTGTCAGCCTGTTCAGATAATTCAACCTCATAGATCATATACCATAATCATTGCGGATATCTGCAAAGGCTTTTTTCTCATTTTTAGTCCGTCCCGCCTGCATATCCGAATATCCTTTCTCCAATTCTTCATTGAATTCTGTTTCAGATAATGTATGAATGTCAACTGGTCTTGAAGATGGTAATTTCACTTCAAATGGAAGTCCCCTCTGTAAAATAATCTGTTTATAAAACATATTAATAGCACTAGAAGCTGGAATTCCAAGCGTAGACAAAATGTTTTCTGCTTTTTCTTTTACATCTGGTTCGATTCGTGCATATAAATTTGCTGATTTTGCAGCCATATAGATCCGCTCCTTTCAAGAGAAATAAGATATCTATAGTTATTATACACAAATGTCAGTACAATAGCAATACAATCTTGGGATTGAATCAGGTATAAATGGTGAATAGCTACTGTTCTGGAGACGATAAGATATATAGCAGAATATCTTCTTGACTATGATATATATCGCGATATGTACTAAACATAGAAAAGGAGCTTTGCTATGATGACAGCAAAATTGTTTGAAGATGCAGTGCAGAGTGCAACGGTGGAATCTGTTCATGCAGATTATATCATTACAAGAAATTTGAAAGATTTTACCAAAAGTAAAGTTATGGCATTTACACCAACCGAACTTTGGGCAAGAATTTGACTCTTGTGGTAAAAATGAAAAACATATTGTTTATAACACAAAATACAGAAAATGAATTGTTGACGCATACTATATCTTGTGTTATTATGATTTTGAGATTTGTATTTGTGCCTGTAAAACAGGTAAAAAAATTTGGTTTCGGAGAAGCCCGAAAGAAAAATATGAGGAACATGGTTCCTGCCTTTTGTGAGAAATTAGGTCATTTAGAATGAAACGTTCTAAGTGGCCTTTTTTTATTGCAAAAAAACAAATACGAATCAACATCTTGAAAGGAGGAAAAATAAAAAATCCAAAAGAAAGGAGATCGGAAGAACTGGTAAAAGAAGGAAAATGATAACGGACATTTGGGATTCATTCTGAATGTTTTTTGTTATCGAATCAAAACAACAAGGAGTGTGCACATGAATAAGTCTATATTTATCGGACGGATGGCAACGGATCCAAAGGTGATGTCTTCAGCGGGAAAAAAGACAGTCGCGTATTTTCGGATTGCGGTTGAGCGAAATTTCAAGCAGGAAGGAGCTCCGAATGCTGATTACTTTAGCTGTGTCACATTTGGGGAAAGAGCTGAGTTTGTAGCAAAGTATTTTTATAAGGGCAAAAAAATCGCTTTAGAGGGCGAGATGCATAATGATAACTATACAGGTAATAGTGGCGAAAAAGTATATGGTATGAGACTGCTTGTAAACGACAGTAAGGACGAAAGTGAAAATGTGAGCCAGAACGGACGTACCAATCGGAATTCCTCACAGCCCTCACGAAATAGTGGATCAAATTCCAATGGACGATCCAGCCAGAATCCAGGAAATTCCTATCAAAATTCGCCATACTACAAAAACACGAACCAGGGGAAAACAAACCGTACAGGAAGTAAACCACAAAGAGCCCAGTCTTCACGCCAGACTTCACAAAACCGCTACAACGTAGACGAGGAATTTATGAATATGGGAAATGAAGAGATGGGAGATTTTTGCTGATAACAAAGGAGAAAAAATGGAACGAGTAAAAAAATGGTGCCAGGCACACCAAAAAGCCTGCCTGATAACTGGAATTATAGGAATGCTTCTGTCACCCTTTTTATGGCCGCTGTTTTTAGCAGTGATTGTACAGAGTCTGACACTGGGGCTTCCAATTGCAGCAGGTATCTATTGTTACAAATATCTAAATGAAAAAAAGGAGAATCCGAATGAGAATGATGAACAAAAACACAGCCACCCTGAAACCAAGAAACCAGCTCCCGGTAAAGTACGCGGTCATGCTGAAGCGCCCGGTGGCGTTCAAAAGAGTCCGGATGAAACGCGGTCAGAACCGGTAAAACAGAGGAGAAAGCAAGGAAGAAAACAGGGAAGAAAAAGAGGTGTTTCCGGAGGTGATGGACCAAAATGAAATGTAAAGCAGTCCGGTGTATCTATTACAATGCAGGAAATGGATACACCGTTGCCTCCTATGTAACGGAAGAAACCCTTCCCAAGGAAGTAAGCAGCCAGAAAAATGGCAGATATGGCATGTTTATGGCAATTGGAAATGAGCTTCCCACAGAGGATGGCCTTGAAGTAGAACTGAACGGAACCTGGAAAGACGGAAAATTTGGAATGCAGTATAAGGTTTCTTCTTTTCAGATTGCATTACCCACGAGCACAGAAGGAATCAAGGCATACCTGGCCTCTGACCTAATTAAGGGAATCGGGCCAGTACTTGCCGAGCGGATTGTAGACCGTTACCAGGAAAATACGTTTGAAGTTCTTGAAAAAAATCCTGAGAAGTTACTGGAAATCAAAGGCATTACCCGAAAAAAGCTCTCAGAGATTCTGGAAGGATACCGTGGCAGCGAGACTTTGCGGCAGTTAATGGTGACCTTATCTCCCTTTGGGGTGACACCAAGGAAGGTGGCGCAGATCCAGGAACACTTTGGAAATGCAGCCCCACTTATTATTCAGAACACGCCATTTCGTTTGTGCGAGATTCCTGGGTTTGGATTTCTAACGGTGGATCCGATTGCGGTAAAAGCAAAGAATTTTAAGCCAGATGAGCCTATGCGGATCAAAGCAGCGATTCTTCATATTATGTCGGAAGCAGAGGGCGAAGGCCATCTATACCTGACTTGTGAGGAAATCTTAAAGCGGACAGCCCTGCTTTTAAACCATAAAAAGGAAACCGGACTGGTGCCAGAAAGAGCCATCCGGGATGCTGGAAATGAAATGATCCGTAAGGATGGGACCCTGGTGTGTAGTGATGGCGGATTTTATTTAAAGAATAGTTTTCGTGCAGAGCTTGGAGCAGCTGCATCTCTGGTCAAACTGATCCTGCGAGGTGGGACACAAAGTTATCAGGTGGACTCCATTATAAGCAGCATTCAGAAAAAAGAGAAGATTCTATTAAATGCCAGGCAAAAAGAAGGAATTTTAAGAGCATTTCAATATCCGGTTACCATCATTACCGGAGGACCTGGACGTGGAAAGACAACAGACATCAGCTTTATCATTGAGGTAGAGAAAATTCTTCATAAGAACGCGGAGATACTGTTATGTGCTCCAACTGGTCGTGCCAGACGAAGGATGAGTGACTGTACTGCTTACCCCGCCCTGACGATTCATAAAGCAATTGGGTTAAAAGGAGAAGCGGGTGAGGAAGAATGGGATGAAGAGAGTATGCTGGAGGCATCTCTTATCATTGTGGATGAGTGCAGTATGATCGACATGCCACTTATGGATAAGTTTTTGTCCCGGGTGCCTATTGGAACCCGCCTGGTATTCTTAGGCGATAAAGACCAGCTGGAATCAGTGGGACCGGGAAATGTATTTAAAGAGATGATCGAATCTGGTGTGATTCCAGTTACGATACTAACAGAGAGCTTCCGTCAGGAAGGAAAATCCACGATTATTCAGAATGCGGATAAGATAAACGAAAGGAAAACCAATCTGGTTTTTGATGATACGTTCCAGTTTTATCCGGCAAAAGATGATGAAGAAGCAGCTGAAATTATCCAGAAGCTCTACCGGGAAGAACTTCAAAAAAACGAAAACCGGGTAGAAGGGGTTCAGGTGCTCTCCCCGCTTCGAAAGGATACGAAGGTAGGTGCAGATGCATTAAATCCTGTCCTTCGGGATATCGTGAATCCGAAACGGTACGGTTATCCGGAAATTAAGAATGGATCGACTACATATCGGGAGAGAGATCTCGTTATGCAGCTGAAAAATGAGGAAGATGTGGCAAACGGTGACGTGGGAGAAGTCCTAAATATCTATAAAGCAGACGGGAAAAGCAGGATGCGTGTAGATTTTGGGGATGGAAAAATCATGGAATATACCGAAGGGGATATATGGCCGCTAAATCTGGCTTATTGTATCACAGTCCATAAGGCACAGGGTTCGGAATATCCAGTGGTGATTCTGCCAATGCTCACCTGTTTTTATCGGATGCTGCGGAAAAATCTTTTCTATACCGCAGTCACAAGAGCAAGGCGTGGGGTGAAAATAGTAGGAAGTAAAAAGGCAATGGTAATCGCAATCAAAAACGATACGGTAAGTAAACGAAATACCATGTTTGGTTACCGGATCAAAAAGATTTACAAAGCCTACCTGGAACAGGAAAAGAAATCAGCATAACAAACAAAGATCAGCAGGATATGAGACGCGAAATGCTCATACCCTGCTTTTCCATATGGAGGAATCAAAATGCCAGAAATCTGTTTTTATGAACCATGGACCTATCAATTGGCATTGCCAGAAAAAATTGAGGCATATTTAAAGTTTGCAAAGAAAAAAAGAATCAGCTATGAAGCGGAAGACTGCTCCAGATATAATACGCGGACAAATGGAAAATCTGCAAAGCTTCATCCGCCTACTTTGGCTGCTATTTTTAAGCTTTTTGGAATGAAAGAGAAAGAAGAAGGTGCTGCCGGAATTCAGCTGGCAGAAAAGTCTGTTCGTTATTTTTGCCTGGAATACCCGGTGGAGCAGGAACTTTGTGTCATGACGTACAATTATCAAAACGGAAGATTCTGTGGAATTAGAAAGAAAAATGATCCCGCAGGAGAAACAACAAAGATGCCTGGCGTTTTAAAGGGAAAATCTACCGGGGAAGAGTATCTTGCAATGCTTGTCCTTGCAAGTATAGTTCCCGAAAGCCAGTATTACGACGATGAGTTTCATACCTGCTTTGATGAACTGAAACGTGCTGTAAAAGCAGGACTGGCGGGGCAGGCGCTCAAAATGTCCTTTCGCTGCTGCGATAACCTGTATCTGCGGATGACTGCCACAACGGAGGATGCCATTTCTTTTGACCGGAACCAGTTTGCGGAAGGAAAACTGAAGGATAGTTTTCACCCCTTTGACCTGAACTCCGGAATTTATGCGCCAAATGCCTGTATAATTGGCACTTTTAAGGTGCTGGGAGTAAAAGGAAGGAAGAAAGGTGCTGCTATTTCGGAGTTAAAGATGGAGTATGCAG